>Ga0181420_1000799_pt1 | contig 12251 bp, 11 predicted proteins | sample 43SPOviralmetaG_FD_130145 | JGI IMG/M metagenome (GOLD analysis project Ga0181420, IMG submission 130145) | Marine viral communities from the oligotrophic San Pedro Time Series (SPOT) site, San Pedro Channel, CA, USA - 43 SPOT_SRF_2013-05-22 | ecosystem: Environmental > Aquatic > Marine > Strait... | reverse complement strand
TAAAAGTTCGCATTCTTCAATAGATGGTTCAGTAGCAAAAGCATTTGTGCCGTCAGCGGTAAGAACACGCCAACTTTCAGCCCAGTTTATGTTAATGGAGGTAATTTCATTAAAGCGAGTATTCATAAGTGTGCCTAATTCTGTTCCAGCACCTCCTTCTCTCATAAAAGGCAACCATATAGGGACATAAAAAGTTGCGGTATATTCAGTATTTTTAAGTGCTTGTGCTACGCCATAATGACCAGCAGATACTAAATTAGAGGTTTTTTTACCTAATTTTACATTATCTAATGATGCTAAACGCCATTTTTGACTTTCATGAGGAGGCATATTATACATAAGATATTGTAGAACTTCTGGATAAATACAGCAGACTTCTCTGCTTGAATTTTGAAGAGATATTTTTGAGAATAGTTTAGTTCCAGCACCACGAGAGAACATAGGGGTGGCGTCAGTTGTTGCGTTATTCTTCCATTTAATCTTAACTTTTAATACTAAATTTTTTAGAATTCCAAATGTTGCGAGTTGTGCTTGCGATATTCCAGAAAATGAAGCACCATTTATTTTAGTCCTAATCCATTTTTCTTTATGACGATTTACGCTTGATGGTTTCATAGAGTAAATATATTCGTCGTCGTTCGCTGGTGTAGATGCTACACTACTTGAATACAAAGATGAAGAATTTAATGCTAATGTGGTGAGTTCAGCCATTTATAATTATAGTTTAGATAAAAAAAATTTAAAAAAAGTTTTTATAAAAGTTTTTAAAAAAAAAAAAGTTTTAATTTTTGCTAAATAAAATATTAAAAGGCAAAATTTTGAACTTTATGTGGCGTAAAATATTTATTTTTGCGGTATTTTTTAGTATTTACATATTTACTAAAATATTTTACATTATTTGAGATAGGGTCTTCCTCAACATAATGAATTTTTACTTTTGAATTATTTGCTCTTCTCATAATTCCTTCCATTAAAGGAGTTTTAATCATGATAGGATTATAAACATCAACTTGAATATCTGGGAAGTATGTAGATAATAATAAAGCACTTATTCCTCCTAAACTATATCCTAAAATTCTAATATTTTTACCTTTACCCCTCATTATCTCTTGAATTGATTTTAATGTATATTCCATAGAATTTACAAATCTTGCGTTATACTTCTCATTTGTAAATAATTCAGTAGAACCTCCTAAATTTAAAAAGTTTTGTCTAATATCTTCTATTTTATGATGGTCAGTTCCTTGAATAGATATATAATAAGTATCTCCTTTTTTATATAATGCTACATCTTTACTATCTTCTAATAATTCTATTCCTTCTAAATCTCTCTTACCTTGTCCTTTTTGTGTTGCTTCTAAAATATTTTGTATTACGGATTTACCCCTTTTTATATTATTCTGTCTTGTCTTTTTATAATAAACTACACCTTCTATATTCGCATTCATTAAATTCATCTCGGTAGTAAAATCATCTTCATTTAATGTAGCAAATAAAAGACCTAAAAGACCCATTAATAATCCTTTATCTTCAATAAACATACCACTTAATCTATTTACACCAGTTATTACTTGTCCTATCTCGTGTAAAACAGATGGTTTATTTAATCCTTTTAATACATCATATAAGAAGAACCCTTTATTTTGTTCATAACTTTTTAAATCATCTTTTAAATCTGCCTTAAATAATCTTTTATATTCATCTTCTATTTTTTTAATATAATTAAAAATATTTAAACCTTCATCTAAACTAATCTCTACTTGTATTGTATTTAAATTCTTTCTAAATCTATCTATTAATTCTTGTGGAAACTCTTTAATACAATATTCAAAATATTTAATTCTATTATCCTCTTGTCTTAAATAATTTTTTAATATATATCTTAAAGCAATAGTCTCAAACCACGACATATCAGTCTTCTCAATCTTATCATCAAAAGAGGCAAAATATAAATAAAATGATATAACTACAAATGGTATTAAATATCTTTTACTAATTAACTTCTCCTCTTCTAATAATTCATTTTTTAAATGTATTCTTAAAGGTTCTTTATGATTTACAGCATAATCAAAAGCATTCTTCATTAATCCACCTATTCCACCAGCGACATTTTTTAAATCATCTTCAAATCCCATTTTTTTAGCAACCCATAAAGGTATGGCTAATTTAGGATATTTTAGTATAAAAGCATTCCATGATATTCTCATACTCTCTTCCATAGATGTTAAAGCGTGTCCTTGTAAAGTCATAAAGCGTTGCTTAAATCTCTCTTTTACTACACCACTTAACTCATCTAATATATGTTTAAAAAAAGAAGGGTCTGGCGTATTCTCCTTACCAGTATATAAATTAGGATTTTGCTGTATATCATCATTTTGTGATTTACCTTGTGCGTTAATTTTTGCTAATTCGTCCATTAAATTTTTATCATAATCAATAGCATCACCCCACGACATACCCTCTTCTGCCTTCGGTATATCATCTTCTATATCATCTGGTATTTTATCTCCGTCTTTATCCGCTTCTGTTCCCCCAGCATATTGTGCTTCTCCATCTAATTGCCTTTGTAAATCTGCTATTTTTTGTTCTTGTTCTGCTATTGTTGCTTTATGTTGTTCATCTAACGCTAAATATTGAGTTATATAAGCATCAACATCAGCATTACTCATATTCTCGTCTAAACCTAACCTATCTCTAATATCCTTTCTATAATTTGCTAAACCTTGCTGTGCTGTGGCTAATTGTCCTTTTATATCACTAATTTGAGTATCTTTTTGTGCTTCTAAATCTTGTTCTTGTTTTATTTGTGCGTCTTTTTGTGCTATTTGTGCTTTTAATTGAGAGATTTGTGCGTCATCTGCCGTTCCTTCTTGCTGTGCTGATGTTAATTGTGATTGTAAATTTGCCTTCTCTTGTTGTAATTGAGATATTTGACTTGTTTGAGAACTAATAGTTGCTTGGTCTTGTGTTATTTGTGCTTGTAAATCATCTATTTGGTCTTTTAAATTTTGTTTTACAACTTCATCATCAACATCATTTGCTTGTAAATCATCAAATTGTTTTTGTAAAGCGTCCAAAGCATCTTGTTTTGATTTTAATTGATTTTGTAATACACCTACTTGTCCTTCTGCTTCTGTTTGAGCATCTTGTGATTTTTGTAATTCATCATGTAATTCTTGTTCTTCTTTACTCGGTGATGCTCCACTATCTCTTCCTCTGCGTGATGTATTTGTAGGTATAGTATTACCTTGTAAATCAGTATCAGTAGGATAATATTTTTGCGGAGTATCAAATGTTCCATACATCTCTTCCGCTTCTGTTTTGGCTTCTTTTTGTAAATCATTTAAAGCATTTAATCTATTTTGATTAGGTGTATCTTTTGCGTTCTCTTGTGTTATTTGTTCATTTATAAAATCTAATCTTCCTTGTCTTGCTTGTTTCATTCTATTAAAAAATTCTCTTGGAACATAAATATCATCTCTACTTCCAGTCATTCCACCACTCATACCAGTCTCTGTCGCCATCTCTTGTCTATACCACATATCAGCAATCTCTTCCGTCATATCGCCACTATCTATATATCTTTGTTTTTGTGCTGTTAAATTCTCTTGTCGTGTAAAAAATGTAGATGTATCAACAAAATCCCCAGAATGTTGCGTATCTTCTGTATAACTCTCTAATATACTTATCTCATCACTTAATTTATCTATACTACTTTGTAAATCATTTACTTCATCTCTTAATTTTTGTTTATCGTTCTCACTTAAATCTTGTTGTGATTGTAATTTAGAGATTGCGTCTCCTAATTCATCATTCTTTTTTTGTAAATCATTATTTTTATCTTGTAAAGATTTTTGAGCATTACTTAAATGTTGTGATGTAGTAGGAGCATTAGGGTCATCTTCTATCGTCTCGCTCGTAATATCTAATTCTGGTTCATCATCTTCTCTACCCATTTTATATTATATATTATTAAAATATAATAAAAAATACTTTTTACTAAATTATGATAAATTAAATCTTCTTTTAAAACTTCTTATATTTGCTTGAATTGATGTGCTTTCTCCCCATAATATATACCTACTTAAACTACCAGCAGACATAAAATTATTGTGATTTTCTCTCTTATTAGTGTGTCTTTTAATATATCTCGCTCTCTGTTCTTTATCTTTTGTTTTTGTATAATCATCATATCCTTTTGCTCCAAAGTGCGTCGTCTTCTTTTTTTTTAATTTACCATCTTCCCCTTTATTGTAAAATATCGCCATCATCTTCTTTTTTGAATTTGAGCTTTTTTTAAATATAACCTTCATTTATATGTTATAATATTAAAAATCATACAGATAGGGGTGTTTTTTTTCCCCATTTAAAAATTAGCAACCCAGTCATAACTAAAATAAAGACAAACATTTTTACATGTTGCTATTGTTGCGGTAGGTGTTCCAGTAGGAACATCACCTAAAACATGCCCAGCACCAAAAGACTTAACATGAACTTCAATCTCTTTTTGTATTCTTTTATTAATCTCAAAAGGTATATTCATACCAAATTGAATAGTCGCCATATCGTCTTCAACTGGTAAAACAATAGCATTAGAATGAGGGAAGTTGCCGTCATCTTGCTCACTTAAACAATTATGTATTTGATTAGAACTCATCTCATCTATATCAATAAATAAATGATGTGGAATAAAAGGAGTAGAACCAGACACCTTCGCAAATGCTACACTATAACCTCTTAATACGATTTTTTGAGCGTTAATACCTAAACCACTAAATCTACATTTTACCTTCGCATTATCAACCAATCTCGCATTTATACAAAACATTACCATCTTTTATATATTATAATATTATAAAAAAGTTTTTTATTAATGTATGCGGAATTTTAATCTATTGCGTTTTTTTTCCATTACTTGTCTCATTCTAATCATAGGCAATTGCCCTTGCGGTATAGGATTAACTAACTTCTCTTCATATCCAGCAGAACCTCTAAATAAATTACGATGATTAGGTCTTAATCTTGTCTCAACTTTATCAACTATATTAAACATAATACCTCCTTTATGTTCTTTTAATGGCTTAACTTTCTTTTGTCGTTTTATTACTTCATTTTGAATAGGTTTTTTATTTAATGGTATTTGTTCAGTATTACCTCTATCTGTTGATGAAGGGACATTATCGCTTTCTGTTGTCGGTGGTGGTGGTGCTTCTTTTTGTGTATTTTTTTGTTCTTTTGCTCGTTTTAAATCTTCCATATTAATATTTAAATCATCGGCATTTAATACAATACCCATCTCACCACCTTCGGTCATATTCTCTCCTTCTACATCTAATAATTCTCTAATAACAGAAGGTAAATCAATCATCGCTCTTTTAAATTCAATATCCCTCTGTAATGCTAAATTATTAATAAATTTTAATGTTTCTAAATCTAATGCTACATTATATGAATATACTGGAACAGAACGGATATTAAATAACGCTCCATATTCTTTTAAACAAATATCTATATATTGTTTAATAGGTTCTTTTGGTTTTAATTCACTTGAATTATCAATCATGGTTCTATAATATGTAAAATCATAGCCATTTTTAATAGCAATAAGAGAGATTGCGTCTTGAATTTGTTGCCCATTATCAGTAATCTCTGGTATATTATCTTCTCCCTTCTCTTCTGTTGATTTTGTATATCCTCTATCTTGTGGTAGTTTTTTAGTCATTCCTTCAATTATATCCATTTGTATATTATTAACATTATTATCTTGTAAAATATTTTCTTCATTATTAGGTGGAACTGGTGGAACTGGTGGAACTTCACCGCTACTTGAACCTAAATTACCAAATTGCTTTAATCTGTCTGCTAATTGTTCTGGAACTGGTGGAGGTGCTGTTCCTAATGGTGTAAATCCTTCTACTGCTGGATTAATTATTAAAGGTTGTTCAACAGATAAATCAAAATTATCAATATCTTGTTTTTGTCCTACTGGTTTATATAATTCTCTGTGAGCGTGTTGTCTAATATCTTTTACTGCTGTTTGTAATTGTTCATTTAATAATTCCATTTTAGGTCTTCCTCCTCTCATAGATTTTTTCCACCAATCCCAACCCTTCGGTGTTGTATCCTTCGGTGTAGGTAAAAAATTTATATCAACTAATGGTCTATCTATTGTTATTTTTGCTATATTTAATTTTCTATCTAAACCTCCATCATCTCCTCTTGTATCTTTTATAGTATCATAAACTCTTTTACCAGTATCAGTATGAGGATTAACATTAAAAAATACATTATCATTAGGTGTAATTTTTAAATCAGTTCTTAATTTTTCTTGAACTTTTTGTGAATTCTCATTATTTGCGTGTATAAATGCTTCTAAAACAACTTGTGGTGGTATTTTTTGTTTATTAACTTGATATTTAAAATACATAGCAAAACCGCTTTTAGTATCTCTTGCCTTCATTACATCTTTTAACATAGTCTCATCATTTACAGATACATCTTCTTCTTTAAAACTCCATGAATTTGTTTTTTTAAATCTGTCTCTGTGATGGAATAAAGGATATAATACACCTTTTAAACTCCAACCAATTCTTCCTCGCTGGAAGGCATATTCTCTCAATATTCTACCTTTTATCATTTTTTTACCTTTATGTAAAAATTGCTTACCTTCTAATGTTGATGTATATTTTTCTGGGTCATAATTTTTTGCTCTATCAGCATAAGGTTTATCTTGTTTATAATATACTTCTCCATCTGGGAATGTTTTTGATGGTTCTTTTTTTTTACCATATACACGCTCTTCTCGTTCCATTTTACGATTTACATTACCTATTACATCTTCTTCAAAATTTTGTTTAATTTGTTCTTTTGTTTTAGGTGGTGGCGGTTTAGGCATAACTGGCTTAATATTAACTATTTCTTCTTTTTTAACAACTGGTCTAAAAGGTTTAAATGCGTTTATAGGTAAATTCTCATTCCAATTATGACCACTTGCCTTAACTCTTTTTTTTAAAGCGGTTTTATCATATCCATCATAATCATTAAAAAAATATAATAATCTTTGTATTTGTGGAGCATTTGTAAATCTATATTCTTCCATTATTTTTACATATTCAATATCTCTCCTACCATCATCTACAATACCAGATAATGCTTTTAATCTATTTACTTGTTCTCTTACAGATACATCTTTTAAATCTCCTTGTAGTTTCCATGATTTTAAATGGTCTGTTGTAGGTGTTCTTACAACTTTTACAACTGGATATAATCTTCCTCTTATTAATAAACCAACTTTTTTTGTTGATTTTAATTGAGCAAATTTAATTACTTTCTTTTTACCACCAAATCCAAAATCGTGCTGATTTTTAGTATCTAATTTATACTTCCATTCTTGTTTGTTAAATACCATTTTATAATATTACTAAATAAAAAAATATTTTTTATAATATTTTAATATTATATAAATGGATAATTTTACAGAATTTAATACTACTCAAATTATGAATAATATTAAAAGCGAGTGTGTAGGGGATTATATTGCCGTAGGTGTAGGATTTTTATTATTTGTTAGTGAATTACTACCATTTATACAAAAATCTAAATGTAATGAAGAAGCAGAAGTTATAGATGTAGTCAATATTGAGGGTGAAGAAGAGAGAAATAGACCACCTCGTAAAGATAGTTTAATTCATACATCAAATGGTGTTCTTCATACTGGTTATTCTTTATATAAATTATTTAATAAAAAATAAACTACTTCTCAAAAGTAATACCATTTAAATTATCCTCTGTATCATAAATAAATTCAATTAAACTTTTTAATGAATATAATGTTTTTTTTAATATTACAACATTATTATCTAAATTAATTAATTCTAATTTAAAATAAACTTTATCGCTTATTCCTAATTTTAATAATGTTTTTATCATATCTTCTTTTGTTTTTGTTGTATCTATTTTATATTTTTTACCATCTTCATCTTCTTTATCATTAAATTTTAATAACCATTTATTATTAATTTTAGTTAAAGTAAAATATCTATTCCAACATAATATACATTTATAATATATATTATATTTATGTTTAAATATTATTTGCTCTATTGCTACTGGAACTGCGTATCCAACTGGTGATAATGGATTACTCATATATATAAAGAAAATATTTTATTGAGAATTATTTTTACATGCTTTTGTTTTTTGATGTTTATACATACTTGATTTATTTAAAATTTTACCACATTTATTACACGGAACTTTAACTTTACCTTTATGGCTATTTTTTGCGTAATATGCTTTTTTTGCCTTACTTATTTGTTCTTTATTCTCTGCCCTCCATTTTTTGCGTTGTGCTTTAATCTTATCTTGATTTGCTTTATAATATGCTGTATTATATGCGTTAATCTGGTCTCTATGTCTTAATCTATATTTTTTATGGTAATCATTCCTTTTTTTTAAAAAAACAGAATTCTTCTCCTCTTGATTAGGAATTGCCTTCTTCTCAAAATCGTCCATTATATATTATTATTAGATAATATTTTTTTAAGTTATTTTACGAATTGTTATTTTTTAATATCTAACACCAGTATCTTTAATATTTTTAATTAAATTAGCATGATTATATATTGTCTCTTGATATGGAGCATATTGACTACATACCACACCCCTCATTAAATCCATCATTCTCCTCATTATTAAATGAACTTCCCACGCACCATCTATTTGGCTAAAATTAAGACCATCACAACAATCACAAAAATGAACTTTAATATTATGATGTTTTAATATATCTAATTTTAATGAGTAATTCTCCATTCTTACTTTTTTAATACAATTAAACCATTCATTTTTAGATAATATCTTCTTTAATTTATCATTCTCTTCTTTTAATTTTTTATTCTCACGCTCTAAATCTGTAATATAATCAGTAAATTTATCATATTGAGCGATATTCTCTTCTTTTAATTTTTTATTCTCACGCTCTAAATCTGTAATATAATCAGTAAATTTATCATATTGAGCGATATTCTCTTTTTTTAATTTATCAATATCTTTTTTATAATTATCTTTTAAAACAATTAATTCTTTATAAGATGTTGTTAAATTTACAATTAATTTATTTTGTTCATTTATTTGATGTTTTAATTTTTTATGTAAAACCTCACCATTAGTATTATACATATCTAAAAATCCTTGTCCAGTCCATTCTTCCCATTTATTACGCTCTTTTGTAGTTCCGTGAAAGAATGGTTTATAACATTTATTACAAACATATTCACCACCTACCATACCTTCAAAATACCTTACTTTATCGCAAATAGCACAATTGGCTTTTGTTCGTGAATTATCTTTTAATTGACGGATAGACATTTTTTATATAGTTTTGTTTTTTGTTTTTAAATCCTTTTTAGAATTGTTATTTATTGTATTATTTTAAATTCAATTTTTTAAATATTAATATTTTTATTTATAATATTTGACTGGTTTATTTTTTTTATTTTGTGTATCATATTTATCTCTTATACTTTGTTTTGTTCTTGTTCTCGGTTTCCTCCAATCCCTTTTTTTACCAGTCTTCCTTTTAGGATTTTTAGGATTTGTATATTTATCCCAGCGTTGTTGCCTATTTAATACATTACTTTTTGCTCTTGCTAATGCGTCTGCTTTACTTCTTGATATTACATATTTTAATTTATTTGCTAATCGTTCTTTCATTAGTTCCTCTTTTGCTACTCTATTCTTTATTTTATAATTATGTTGTAATCTCGCTTCATAAGGTATTTTATATTCAATAGTCATCTTATTCCCAGCGGGGTTATAAATTTTCCAATCTTTTAATCTTTTTTGTTTTGCTTGTTTTGCTAAATCATGTAATTGCCCTTTTGCTACTGCTTGTCTTGCTTGATGGAGAGATTTTTTGCGTAATACTTCTTTTTTTATTAAATGTTTTTTTGCTCTACCTCCTATATCTTTAAAAAAAGCCATTTGTTCCTCTCTTTTTGCTTTATGTTCTTTTATTTGAGTAGGGTGTCCAATTTGTGCTTCTCTTGCGGATTTATCTATACTATCATATCCTTCATAATATTCTTTTAATAATTGATATGCTCGTTCTAATAAAGGTTTTTTATAAGAACTCGCTGTTTTTATCATTTTATTATATTTATTTTCTATTGTATCCCACGATGTATTTACGCTATTAATATAAAATTCTGCTTTTGCTTGTTGAATTTGTTTAAAATAATCGTGTTTTTTAGAGGGGAATTCTTTTGTCTCTTTTACAAATTTACTCGCCATTTTATATAATAAAATAAAAAAATTAAACTCCTTGTGGATTAGGTCTTATTTTTGTATCTGCGTATTTATTTTTTTGCTTCTCTATACCACCTTGAATATCATTAAATTCATCATCATATATCTCTTTACCAGTAATATATTCATCTTTTTCTTTAATTATACTCTCTTCATACATATTATATCTCCAACCACCAGAAAAATAGCCACGCTTCTCCAATTGTCCCTTCGGCACTTTTTTAATCTCTTCTCTTAATGCTCTAATACCATCAGCATGATTTAAAGCCACTTCGCCTCTTACTTCTGCTCCATCTTCGTCTCTCATCTTCTCGGTCTCCATTATATCATATTGTAATTCATTATCCTTCTCTTTAATAAATTTTTTATGTATTCTTGTTTTAGGTTGTGTCTCATATTTTGTTTTATTATGATGGAATTTACCTCTCGCACCTACTCCATTTATATTATTATTAAATTTAAATTTAGTCAATAATAAACCATGTTTTTTATTATTTAGTTCTACATTAAAGTCGTTAAATTGTCCGCTTAAATGCGTAAATACTGGTGCTGTCTTCATTTTTTTAGGGGGGAACGGCAACTTCTCTCCTCTGCTAAATTTAATAAGTGGTTCTTCAACTTTTAATACTGGTTTCTTTAATCGTAATATCTTCATTATAATATATAATATTATTTTAATTTATCAAAGTCATCTTTATTTTTATTATTATTTTTACTTCTTTTATTATTTTTAATTATTCTTTTTAAATATTTTGCCTTCCATTTTTTGCGTGGATATTCTGCTACAATTTTACTTACATAATCATATACATCAACAACTCCGCTTTTATGGTTCTCAACACACATAAAGCAATATGGTTCTTTAAAAACTTGATAAAATATATTCTCCCTCTGTATTTTATTTTTACATAGTCCTAAATTCTCTCTTCTTATCATATAATTCTCATCTTCACTTCTCATACACGCGTAAAATATGTAATCAAAATTCATTCTCATTAATTTAGAACACATAGTTGGTTTTTGTGCTAAAACGCAAATCGCTATTCCTAAATGCCTTCCCAGCGTCAAAATCTTCTCTAAATTTTTACTATTCCTTACCATTCTGTCCTCACCCTTCATATTTAAAAAATCATCTAAAATAATTAATATTTGTTCGTCTTTATTACCATTCTCTTGCCTTATCTCAACAATTTTAAATAAATTCTCTAAATTATCAAAAATATCATCTGGATTTAAAAAATCCCAATCGTCCTTTTGATATTTTGCCGTTTGGCTAAATAAAAAAATTCTTTTAAAACCTCCTTTAATACTTTTATCTAAATTCCTTATAAACTGGTATGATAATACCCCCTTACCTTGTCTTCTTCTTCCAAAAAAAGCCACGCTTATCGCATCTTTTTGATTATCAAAATTAAAATCAAATGTATTTAATTCCCTATTGTCCATATTATTATAACTCATGATAATAATAATATGTAAAAAAAATTTTTAATTTAAACTAATAGTTCCCCTTTTAAAAACTATTTATTTAAATCTTAATGTTCTTTTAAAATCATTTAAATATTCAATCGTAAAATCATCATTAAATCTAAATGATACTTGTTTGCCGTCTTCTAATAAATCAAATGTATATTCATCACCTTCATATAATTTATTGTATAATTTTAAATAATCACCATCTAAATCTTTATTAACTTCATGATGAATAGTTGATGTTCTAATACCTTTTAATCTCAAATGATAATCAATAACTTTTATTTTTTTACCTTCATCATCTAATATATATTCTTCCTTTTTTTTATTATATTTATATCCTTCTAATCTATCAATATAACATTTTTTACCTACACAAATGAATGCTGTTGAAGCAACATCTTTACAACCCTTCATATCAAAATCACTACTAAATTGTCCCATAAAATCACCATCTAATACCCTACCAT
>Ga0181420_1000796_pt1 | contig 12267 bp, 23 predicted proteins | sample 43SPOviralmetaG_FD_130145 | JGI IMG/M metagenome (GOLD analysis project Ga0181420, IMG submission 130145) | Marine viral communities from the oligotrophic San Pedro Time Series (SPOT) site, San Pedro Channel, CA, USA - 43 SPOT_SRF_2013-05-22 | ecosystem: Environmental > Aquatic > Marine > Strait... | reverse complement strand
GAGCTTAACTTTTGGAACCTCATCTAATTTAGAAACTTTTAGAATTAGGAACGGAAAAATAATAGCTAATGGTTTAGGTGTTTTAGGTTCTGAGGGAATTAGCCTACAAGATGATACTTTAGTAAAAGGTTCTGATGTTTTAAATAGTACAAGTGGTTTTAAAGTTACGGATGTTAATAACCTTGTTTTTTTAGATATAAAAAATGATGGTAGTTTTACAATAGGAAAAGATGCAACAAATAATAATACTTTACAAAAAGTTCAAAATGTTGTTATCGGTCAAAATGCCACTATCGGATCTGGAACTTCAGAAAAAGCTATAGCGATTGGTTATAATTCTTCAGCTACATTAACCAATTCAATAGCAATTGGAGGAACTTCAACAAATGGAGGTGTGTCAATGGGTGTTTCATCGGTTGCGGGTGGTGTTGCAGTTGCTTTGCTTGGTTCTGCAACATCTGATTTTTCAATCGGTATCGGTTCGGGTGCTTCTTCTTCAAATACGGGAGCTATATCAATTGGAAAAAGTGCCATAGCAAGTGGTCAATACACAACTTCTTTAGGTTATGAAGCTGAAAGTACATCTAACTTTGCGACTGCTTTAGGTTGGAATACAGAAAGTAATGCTTATATGGGTCTAGCTTTAGGTTCAGCAACAGAAGTAAATCACGCAGGTTCTATTGTTTTGGGAACGGGTTTCTCAGCGGGTGCGAGTGCTTTAAAAAGTACCTCAACAAACCAATTAACAGTGGGTTTCAATTCGGCAACACCCACAATGGTAATAGGTTCAACAACTGATAGCTACATAAAATCAACGGGTAATTTAAGCCTTGAAACCAACACAACTGTAAAAGGTTCAGATACTTCAGTGACTACTGACGGCTTTAAGGTTACAGACGTGAATGACGATAATTTATTACAAGTAAGAAACGACGGGACTCTTATAATAGGAAAAGGAGCAGAAAACAATTCTACTAATGTGGTTTCAAAACATAAAAACACAGTAGTAGGTAGTCAATCCATAATATCTTCGGCAAGTATAGAACAAGCGACAGCATTAGGTTATAACAACACTGTTAACACCACTAACGGTTTAGCAGTAGGGCAAAACAATACCGTAAATTTAGGTACTTCCATAGGACATAATAATACAAATACAAGTTATGAAGGTATATGTATAGGTGCTACTAATGTTATATCTAATACAGGTGTGGTTTCTATTGGCTCTCTAAATCAAACAAATAAATTCTTCACTCAAATGTTAGGGTGGAGCTTAAAACCTTTACACGATCATGTAACAATGTTAGGTAGGGGAGATATTAATAAATTACAAAGTACGGCAAGTAAACAATTTATTGTAGGTTGGAATAGTCCAACACCTACTATTCTAATAGGAGCAACATCTGATAGTTATATAAAATCAACGGGTAATTTAAGCCTTGAAACCAACACAACTGTAAAAGGTTCTGATACTTTAGTAAGTACAACGGGTTTTAAAGTTACTGATTCAGCTAATGCTAGTTTATTAGAGGTTAAAAATAATGGAGTAATTAACGCTTCAAACCTTCCAACGTCTTCAGCAGGTTTATCTAGTGGTGATATATGGAATAATTCAGGTGTTTTAAATATAGTATAAAAATAAAAAAATGATAACAATAACATTAAATGAAGAAAGTGGAATAACAGTAGGAGAACTTTCTGTATATCCATCTAAAGATAAAATAACAGGTTTTGTAGATGTTAAAACTAATGGAGTTAGTTGGTACTTTTCCAGCATTTGGAAATATGGAACTTCTGAAAATTATAAAGATGAAAAAGCTGTTAATTTTGATAATTTGCCTTTTGGTTTAGATCGTGCTATCTTAAATGAAGAAGGAGAAGAAAACTACCCTACTACAGATGGTGGTTATACAGATTATAGAGTTATGATATATAGAGCTTGTGATATGTTTAAGCAAGTTTTAGAAGAAGAATATCCTAATTTAGTAGGACAAATAGAAGTAACTGGAATGCCTAAATAATAAACTATGAAAAAAGAAAACACACAAGAAGAAAATAAAGCTAAAACTGAAGCTTTAACGGTTATAAAACAAGCTTTAGATATAGCACTTAAAAACGGTGCTTACTCTTCATTAGAAGAAGTTAATGCTATTTTAAACGCTTTTAAAAATATACAATAAATGAGTAATGCAGTATTTTGTAGTCATACTAGAGTATTTCCTATTTCTTTTGTATTAGGTAAAAAAAAGAAACCTTATAGAATTACTAAAGAAGTTAGATACATACTTAGCAATGGTAAAGAATACATAATAGAAAAGGGTTTTAGATTAGATGGTACTAGTGTTCCTGTACTTCTTAGATCTTTAATGCCTAGAATCAATAATAAAATAATAGGTTCTACGCTTCATGATCATATGTATATTAATGACTATTTAAGAAATGAATTAGGAGATAAAAAAGCTAGAAAATTTGCAGATAAAGAAATGCTTTTATTTTGGAATAAATACGATTCTAAAAAGAAAATAGAAAACAAAATAATGTATTTCTTAGTGAGAACTTTTGGAAAAAAAACATTTAATAAATATAAAAAAACTAATTAAACGTATTTTTGTATTGTTTAATACAGTAAATATAGCCATTGGTATAATAAAAAAATGTTTTATTAAATAAAAGCTAATTTATTCTAAAAAGTATTAAATTTATGCAACTTACAGATTATTGTAATAAAATGGAAATTGAAAATATATTAGCTATATTAATACCTTTAATAGCAGTTCCTGTAATTGCTTTAATAGGCTTCTTTTTAAAAGGCTTATTAAAAACTATCAAAGATGATTTAGATAATCAAGGTGTAAATATTAAAAAATTATCTGATAGGTTTAGTGATTTCCAGTTAAGTATTCAAAAAGTAGGATCAACATTAACAGCAGTAGAAAAAGATTTAGATAGGGCAAATATTAATCTAAATAAAACTAATTCATTAGCTGAAGCAAATAGCGATAAAATTAGAGATATACAAAATAGTTTATTAAATACACATGGTAACATTCAAATAATAAATGAAAGCATTAAAGATCATTTTGAAAAAATAGATTCTTTAGAAAAAAAAGTTTTTGTTTTAAATCAAAAGATAAAATAATATGTACAAATTAGGTAAAAGATCATTAAAAAATTTAACAGGTGTTAACCCTATTTTAATAGAAATACTTAATAGAGCTTTAGATATTAGTTCTAACAGAAAAGATGGTGTAGATTTTACAATAGTTAGCACTGCTGGTGTTAGAACTGCTGAAGAACAAAATAAATTATTTTTAAAAGGATATTCTAAATGTGATGGATATAAAAATAAATCATATCATCAATCAGGAAATGCTTTAGATGTTGTGCCTTATGTTAATGGTGGTGCTTCATGGGATGAAAAAGAACTTTATAAAGTTGCTGTATGTATGTTACAAGCTGCAAATGATTTAAACTATAAATTAGAATGGGGAGGATTTTGGAAAACTTTTAGAGATTTACCACATTACCAAATTAGATGATATGAAGAAGGTGTTAAATGTAATAGGAAGAGTTTTAAAAGGTGCTGGTGATGCTTCTACTGGTGGTGTAGTATCTGCAGTTTTAAATTCTAAAAATAGTCCTGATGGTGGAAAAGGAAAATACGATCTAGCAAAGATTTCAGGATATTTAATAATGGGTTTTATAATATTTGGTGTTATATTCAAGGGTTTAGAAGCTGAAACTGCTAAAAGCTTAATGAAGTTAATCGTGAAATTAGGCTTTTGGGCTTAAATTAATTTTTTTATTTTATTGTTTTTACCTCGTTAACCTAGTGTTTACGGGGCTTTCTTATTTAGAACCATTCTAAATAACATAAAATGCTAGTTCATATGAATGTTTTTCATAATATAATTACTATATTTGTATACACACTAAAAAAAAACACTATGAATATTCAGGAAAGTTATTACATAAGCGAATCAGAAACATTATTAGTTGATAATAAAAACATTTCTTACTTAGTAAATTACAATGTAATTAAAGAAACAGAAAAAGGTTTAGGATATATTGATTATGATACACCATATGATTCTGATGAAACTACTACAGAAATAGAAATGATAGAATGTTTTATTTGCAATGAAGATTTAGAAAATACTTCAAATGTTTCTGAAAAAGATTTAGAAATTATAAAAGATTATTTAATAACTATTAACGAGGATTAAGATGAGCTTAGAAACACAAATAGAAGGATTAATTAAGGAATATAAAGACTATGGAAAAGATAGTCTTCCTTATGATATTCTTAGAGCTAAGGCAGTAGTAGAAATAGTAGAACTAATTGAAAAGAATATAGAAATACTTAAAGAAAGAATTTACTTTCATAAATGGCACGATAAAAAAAGAATTTACATTTTAAATAAATCTATGGATAGACTAGAACAAAGAAAACAAAATGCAGTTAATAATTTACTAAAACCAAATAAAAATGAAACAGTACAAGCAAAAAGATTTTATTCATCTTATAGCTAAGTCTAAAGATGCAACATTAACAGAATTAGCTGGAGTTCTAGATTTAGAATTAAGCTCCTTTAGGGTAACATTAGAACGTAGCAATTTAATGTTGCACCAGTTCCTAACAATCTATAAATACTTATATGGTGAAGAGTACAAAACAGATAGTCATTTTTTAGATATAATGAGAGAACTATACAACTTTACTTTAAAACAATATGTAGAAGCTATGGCATTAGATGAAGGGCAAAAAGTGATAGTAAAACTTTACAGAAAAACTAAGATTCAATTAATAAACTAAATAAAATGGAAGAAGAAAAAAAAGAACTTGAAAGAATTGAGTACAAAAAAAGAACTTGGAAAAGTAAATTTGCACGAGAAATGGAAATATGGGAAGAAATAGCAATGCAAATAAACTCATACACAGGTAAAAAAAGAAAATACTGGTGTAGGGTTATGGACTTATATAAAGAAAAATATAGTTAGTATTAATTAACTAATTTAGAACGGTTCTAAATAACATTCAAATAAACTTTTTTTAAATTATAACACAAATAAATAACTAACTTCACTAAACACTAAAACAAAACACTATGAAAAATTTATTTAAAGCATTAGCAGGATTTCAGCAAGAAGTACCAGCTATTCATCAAGGAACTAAAGGATATGGATATACATATTCAGATTTAAAAACCATTTTTAAAGTTATCAATCCAATATTAAAAAAGCATGATTTAGGATTTACACAACTAATAGAAGGAACTAATATTAAAACTATTATTTTCCATAGTGAAAGTGGTGAAAGTATTGAAAGTATTACAGAAATACCACAAGGAATAACTTTAAAAGGTATGAATACTTTTCAGGTTAATGGATCAGGAATAACATACTACAGAAGATATTCTTTATCTAGTGCTTTAGGATTAGTAACAGATGTTGATTCAGATGCAGATGGTACTGAAGTTAAAAAAACAGATAGCGAAATAGCAATAGAATACAATGCTTTAATTAAAACTGCTAAAGCTAATTTAAAAGCTTGTAAAGATATTGATTCACTTGTTACTGCATGGAAAGCATTGCAATCTAATCAGCAAAGTAATAAAGAAGTAATGGCTTTAAAAGATTCATTAAAAGAAAAGTTATCTTAATATGATGTATATAGACTATGATTTAAAACAAGGTTCTGAAGAATGGCATGAACTAAAAAATGCTAAAATTGGAGGAACTAGAGCTAAATCAGTACAAGTTAAAAAATCAATTACTGAAGCTGTAATATTTGACGAAGTAATGAGTGAAAGAAACACCTTCTTTAATTATGAAGAAGGATTTACTTCTGAAGCTATGCAACGTGGAATTGATTTAGAACCTTTAGCTATTGAAGAAGTAACTAAAGAAACTGGTGTAATATTTAAAGATGCTGGATGGATTAGTAGAAATAATTATCATGGTCATTCTCCTGATGGTATTTCATTATGTGAAAAGATAGGACTAGAAATTAAATGCCCTTCAGCTAAAGTACATAACAGCTATGTAAGAGATAATAAATTACCTTTAGAGTATGTATGGCAAATAGTTAATTTTTTTGCAATGGATGAAAGCATAGAAAGATTATACTTCGCTTCCTTCAATCCTGATTACCTTCTAATGCCTTTATTCTTATTGGAAGTAACAAGGGAAAGCATTATATTTACATCTAAAAAAGATAGTGGTATAGTATCTGAATTAGCAGCAGATTTAAATAAAAATGTTGATGATCTAATACTAAAGATTAAGCAAGAAGAAAAAGTAATAATACAAAGGATTTCAAATAAATTAAAATTTTAACAACTAAACATTTACAATTATGAGCAATTTAACATTTACAGGAACGGTTAACAAATTAAAAGAAGTACAAGTAATATCTGATAAGTTCAGAAAGCAGGAAATAATATTAACTGATAACCATGAAAATTACCCTAAGTTTATAAACTTTGAAGCAACTAATGATAACTGTGATTTATTAGCAGGAATTAAAGAAGGGCAAGAAGTAGAAGTTAATTTTAACTTAGAAGGTAGATTATGGACTAACCCAAAAACAAACGAAGAAAGATGTTTTAATACTTTGAGAATTTGGAGAATAAATATTAAAGGTTCTTCAGAACAATCTGCACCAGCAGAAACTAAACCTAATGTAACTTCTGATCTTCCATTTTAATTTTAAGCTATGATAGAAAACAATTTTTTTAAACTAAAAGTTAAGTATTTAATACAAGATCCTGATAAAGGAAGTATTAAAAAAAAGACTAGTGAATATGTTTTAAAGGCTGTTAGCTTTACAGATGCAGAAAAAAGTCTATTAGAGTGCTTAAAAGATGATTTTGAATATAACTTAGTAAGTTGTTCAAAGTTCAATATTCAAGATGTTAGAATAGATGAAACTAAAGAAGACTATTTTAAAGTTAAGATAGTTTCTACTTCTTCAGATGTTGATAATGGTAAAACTAGTAAGATCATTGATAATTATATAATTCAAGGAAATACAGTAGAAGATGCTAATAAGTCAATTAAACAACTTCTTTCAGGTTCTGTTATGGATTATGAGATAGAAAACATTCAAAAAACTAAAATAGAAAAAGTATTTTATGAAGTAAACAAATAATAAAAGCATTGTAATAGCTGCACATATTACAATTATAAAGCCCTGTTAGATTAAGTTTTAACAGGGTTTTCTTATTTAGAATCATTATAAATAACGATCATATGAACTTTTTTCAATCGTAGTTAGAAATAAATAACTATATTTACATACACACTAAAACAAAACAATATGAAAAGCAAGTTATTTAAAGCAGCATGGCAATTAGTAAGAACATTAGGTATCTCAATTTCTGAAGCATTAAAAAAATCATGGAAAGCTTATAAGCTTAAATTGAAATTAAAAGCTGGAAAGGTTAACTTTACATTTAAGAAGAAATCAGGAGAACTTAGAAAAGCAAAAGGAACATTAAAAGCTGAATTAATCAATTACGATTTTAAAGGAAGCACTAAAGATAATTTTTCTGTTATTGCTTATTGGGATTTAGAAGCTGAAGGATTTAGAAGTTTTAAAATAGAAAATTTAGTATAAACTTAATGCCCTTCGGGGCTTTTTTAAATTAACATAATGATAAAACTATTTAGATATATGTTTAGGTGGCAATTAAGCACACCAATACTAGCAGTAATACCATTTATATTATTAAAATACAATATAAATAACTTTTGGTTAACAGCTTTTATTGCTAATTTAATAGGATCATTAATTTTCTTTAAAGTAGATGAATATATATTCTCTAAAAAACTATCAAGATTTCAAAGATTAAGAAAAAAAGTAATTAAAAGAAAAAAATAAAAGATATGGATAAGTTAAAAAAAGTATGCCCTTGTTGTAATGATATATTTGAAACTACTAAAAGTAATAAGAAGTATTGTAGCTCAACTTGTAAAATAAAACATAATGGAATGTTAGCTAAACTTAGTAGAGGTTATATACCAAAAAAAGAAAATTTCGTACATCAAAACATTCAAAACAATACACAGCCTTTAGCAGGTGATATAGTAAGGCTTAGTAATAATTATAATAATATTAAAAAAAATACTTTAGGAATTATTACAGGTGTTATATCTGAAAAACAAGAAAAATACGAAATAGTATTTAATCCAATATTACCAGCTTACATATCATTAGATAAAACAATATCCTGTGAAGGTGGTATAAAAATAGTTTTAGAAATTAAAAACCTTTGTCATTCAAAAATTACTAATATGTTATATTGTTATCCTGATAGAAATAAGGCTGATGATTTATTTTTAGTTAATGAGTACAAAACAGTTTTATGATAATAACACGTGAAAATTTAGAAACTGCAGATAGTGAATTAGTAGAAGATATTTTAAGGCTTTATTTAATATTTGATAAAAAAGATCCTAATTTTGTAAGATCAAAAAAAGATAAAAATTTTTACTGTAGTTTAGATTATTTTGTAATAGAAAATAAAACTATAAAATTAAAAGTATCTTTTCATACTTACTCAAAATGGTTAGGCTGGTTTTGGACTGGAAACAAAAGATATAATTTAAGAGCTAAAAATATTATTGAAAAAGTTAACTACATTTTAAATTGAATTAAAAAAATGAAAAAAGATAAAATTATATTATCAAAAAAGATTACTGAATTAGTTGAAAAAATAGAATTAAACAAAGATCAATTAATAAAATACTATGAAATATTAAAATTAATAGATAGAATGTAAATATAAAGCAGTTTAAAATGCTTTTTAAGACTATTTAGGCTTAATCTAATGGCTTTTATTATTAAATTTATATATTGTATTGACTGTATATTTTTAAAGTGCTTAAATCTAAAGTTTTTATTCTTGTTATTTTTTCAACGTTTGTTAAATTCGTTTCAACGTTTTTAACGTTCGTTAAATTCGTTAATTTTTTTTCAACGTTTTTAACTGTTATATGTTATTGTTATTGTTATTGTAATATGTAATTGTAATATAATATATTTATAATACTGTCGCATTTTTCAAATGCTAAATATTTTTTTAAAAATCTATTGAAGTTCTAAACTAAAAACTTATATTCACAAAAAAAACATTATGGAAAATTTAGTAAAGGTTTCTACCTACGCAAAACAGATAGATAAATCAGTAACATGGGTGTACAGATTAGCAACAAATAACGAAATTAAAATAGTAGTTATTGATGGTGTTAAATTTGTTCAATTAGAAAAATTATAGCTTTTTTTTAGTTAAAAAATTTAAAGTATAAAACAATAAACTAATAGTTAAAAATGGCAGAAAATAAAAAAAGCTTTTTACTCTATGCAAATATAATTGAAGTAGTATCTAAGCTTCCTGATGATAAGGCAGGGCAACTATTTAAACACATTTTAGAATACGTAAATGATCTAAATCCTAAAACAGATGATCTAATGATAGAGCTAGTTTTTTTACCCATTAAACAAAGGTTAAAAGCTGATTTGGATATATGGGAAAAAAAGAAAATAGGATATTCAAAAGCTGGTAAAGCAAGTGCAGAAGCTAGAAAAAATAAAAAACAATATCCTGAAGAAAAAAACAGTTTAAAAACTGAAAAATTTAATAAGTTTTGGGATATTTACAATAAAAAACAAGGCAAAAAAAAGTGCTTAACAAAGTTCTTAAAATTAAAAGATAGTGATATTTTAAAGATTGCTGAAACTATAGAAAACTATATTAAATCAACTCCAGATATTAAATTTAGAAAAGATCCATATACTTATTTAAACGGTGAACATTGGAATGATGAAATAAAAAAAGAACCTAAAATAATTAGCTACAGAAGTAAGTTTACGACTATAGATAAAGTAATTGATTTATTTAATGAAACGGACTTTACCAAAACAATAAAAAAATACAAAAGTAGTGAAGAAAGAGTTAAAGAAAGATTAGATGAATTTCTAGAAAAAGAAGTATTTAAAGCAGATTTTAAGAATAGACAAACAGATGAAGTATTAAGCCATTTTATTAATTCATTACAATTTAATCCACCTAAAAAAGTAATTATAATAGATGAAAATCCTATAGTTCCATGGCTGAGTAAATAACATTAAAACACAAAACTAAATGAATGATATAATTAACCCAATGTTAACACCTTCTGATGCACTACTGGAGCTGGATCAAATAAGGCTAGATAAAATTGAAAAAGGTTATGGAATAGGAAATGAAAAATGGGATAGTCATATTCTATTTAAAAGAAAACAATTTAACATGATTAACGGTCATGATAATGTAGGTAAAACAGATGTTATATTATGGTACTTTGTATGTTTAGCTAAAAAGCATAACATGAAATTTAATATTTATAGCTCAGAAAATACCCATAGAAGCCAAGTATTTAAACTATTTAACTTTTGGACTGGAAAAAGATTAGATAAGGACTTTACAAAAGATACTAAAGGTTTTCATAGTACACTTAATGAAATGACTGACTGCTTCAATTTTATTAGATCAGATAAAAGATATAATTCTAATCAAATATTAGATATAGCAGATAAACACCCTGCAGATGGTTTATTAATTGATCCTTTTAATTCATTAATGACAGAATCAACTAATAAGCATCAGGAAGATTATGATACATGTGCTAATATTAGAATATTTTGCGATAATACAAATACAACTACTTTTGTAAATGCTCATTTAGTAACACAAGCTGCAAGAAATGTATACCCTAAAGATAGTGAGCATGAAGGGCATTTAAAACCACCTGAAAAAGCAGATACAGAAGGTGGTCAAAAATTTGCAAATAGAGCAGATGATTTTTTAACAGTTCACAGAATGACACAACACCCTCAATTATGGTCTACTGCTGAAGTTCATGTAAGAAAGATAAAAGAAACTATTACAGGTGGTTCATGTACTTTGAGAGATAGCCCTATTTTAATGAAATGGAATAACCATTGTAGATATACTATTAATGGTAAAAACCCATTAGATAATTCATATAGTGATGTAGGAGATAAAGATATATCCAACTTGGCGGAATTATCGCCAAGTCATAAAGCAATGCAAAAAATGAGCTATCAGGAAGAAGAAGAAGACGATTTACCTTTTTAAAAACCAAAACCATGAAAACACACGAGAAAAAAATTACACCAGTATTAAAAGCATGGAAGCAATCTAAAGATGCTTTATGTGATGATGTAGTAAACTGTTTCAAAACAGATTTATATTCAATTCATGCAGCTTTAATATACTTAGATCAACTATTTAAAAAGTAAGGTTTACAGAATGATGCAAGTAAATTAGTAGAAAAAGGTTTAGAAGATTTTGATAGCTGGAGGCACTACTACGATATTCTAAGATTTGAGTTAATAGGACATAGACAGTCTAAAGAAAGATACAAAGACGAAATACAAAAGCTTAGAGAAGAAATAATACTATTAAGACAGGATGATGAAATTAATAAATTTGGAGCTTAAAAATATGGAAATTTGGAAGAAAATAAAAGACTATCCTGATTATGAAGTAAGTAATTTAGGAAATGTAAAGAGCTTAAAATTTAATAAAGAAAGAATTTTAAAAGCGTTAAATGATGGTAGAGGATATTTAACAGTTTCTTTATTAAAAAATGGAAAAGGAAAAAAAAAGAAAATTCATCAACTTGTAGCAATGGCTTTTTTAAATCATATTCCAAATTATAATAATATTGTAGTAGATCATATTAATAATATACCTACAGATAATAGATTAGAAAATATACAGTTAATTAGCTGTAGAGAAAATTCTAGTAAAGATAAAAAAAATGGAACATCTAAATATACAGGTGTTTCATGGTATAAAAAAAATAAAAAATGGGAATCTAAAATAAGAATTAAAGGAAATAAAAAACATTTAGGATATTTTAAATGCGAAATAGAAGCATCTAAAGCATATCAGGAAGCATTAAAAAAACATTTGAATGATTCATTATAGTTTATTTCCTAATGAAAGCTGTGTTATTTGTGGTGTTAAGGTGTTAAATAATGCTTTGCATTGTAAAAAATGCTATAAAAAATGGTTAGAATTGAATGAAAAAAAACCCGTTTTTAAACCTTATAGTGTTTTTTAAAATTAAAAAATCTTAAATATGTTAAATAATTACTTTTTTTTTAAAGTTATAAAGCTATACAGTACGGGCTTTTGTAGTGTTTTTTGAAATAAAAATAACATTCGAGTGAGCTTTTTTCATTCTATGTTT
>Ga0181420_1000795_pt1 | contig 12273 bp, 18 predicted proteins | sample 43SPOviralmetaG_FD_130145 | JGI IMG/M metagenome (GOLD analysis project Ga0181420, IMG submission 130145) | Marine viral communities from the oligotrophic San Pedro Time Series (SPOT) site, San Pedro Channel, CA, USA - 43 SPOT_SRF_2013-05-22 | ecosystem: Environmental > Aquatic > Marine > Strait... | reverse complement strand
TTTAAAATGTTGCCAGATTGTGCAGAAGTCGGTAGCGTATATGAGCTAGTTGCTGTGACTTCGTTATAGGTTGCCCCTCTGGTTATTAGCGTGATACTCTCTCTTATTGGCTCTCCAATGCTCATACTATAGCTGATTGATGTTACTAAGCAGTTTCTGTATGTAACCTGAAACAGGGCAGAGCTAGTATCTAAAAGATCTTGGTTGTCTTGACCATAAAGTATTGTTATGTCAAAATTTCTTAAAGACTTTGAGTCTGGATCTGTCTGCCCTTGACATCCGATATTATCTGGGTTTAAAATATGACATTGATTATACCCAGTAGAAGAAGCAACGTAACTGGACGCATCAATAGAATAGAAAAAATTATCTGATTTATCTATCACTCTATCTATTGTTATTTCAAATTGTTGCTTTCCGTAGTAATGATACCTTCTTTGAAATCTACCAACATCCAATAGCGATGCGGACGGATTGTCGGAACTTACGCCAACGCTTTGTACACCAGTAAGAAAAGTAGAATCCGCTGGAGTTTGATTGCCGGTTTGTGTCAACCTACCTCTACGATTTCCTGTTTGATTTACAAGAACTCCCATACATGCATAAAAAACACGTCCGTTCGTTTCGCTAAAAGGATATATAGTCATGACTAAGCTCCGCTGCTTCCGAAGCCGCCTTCACCTCTGTTGGAATGTTGTAAATTTTGAACCTCCAACATTTCAATGTTTGGCAGCTTTTGAATAATAATTTGAGCAACCCTTTCTCCAGAGTTCAAATCAACTTTCCAGTCTGACGAATTATATAGGCAGACTTTTATTTCTCCACGGTATCCGGAGTCTATAACCCCAGCAAATACATCAATTCCATTTTTAACTGCGAGTCCTGATCTCGGCCATATTAGCCCAACATAACCTTCTGGTATCTGTAGCGATATTCCCGTAGAAACTGTTTTTCTACTGTTTGGTACGATAGTTGTAGGCTCAGAAGCGTAAAGATCCCATCCAGCATCGTGTTCGTGGGCTTTTGTGGGCGTTGTAGCTGATTCTTCTAGCTTTTTTACCAGAACTTTTTCCATTTGTTTTCTGCATGGCTTTTTGCATGTGGTGCTCTTGCTTAACTGTTCCATTCTTGCTCTTTGGTCATGATCTTCAATATAAGTATTCATACTTGTCCTTTACTTGTAAGTATTAATATATCCGTAAGTGCCAGTCCAATAATTGTTAACTAAATGCCATTCTGTCGCAGCCAACCCTAGTGGAATTTTTTGTTCTATTATTTCATAAAGGTTGTCTAATACTTCAGATTGTTTTTCTGCTCTGTCTCCGGGGTCTGTTAAAGAGTCTCTCTCCGCAATTAACCTATCTCTAACTTCATGCAAAGCATCGTGCTCTGCTTTTAATTCTCTAAATCTATCTCCAGCTAATTTAAGTGTGGCAGGGATAAACAGAATGTCAGGTTTACCGTCACGAGGTTTTCGTTGACCAGTAGTATTGTTTATTCTGTCCTTGTGCTTACCAAACCTTTTCTGTAAGTTATACACATCTGTTTTATTAAAGTACTTAGGTATGTCATATGCGTGCATTATACTTCCGGGTACTAAGCTATGCTTCCACCTAAACATATGTAGTGTTTCGTGCTGTGTAATACTTTGCACAAATCTGTTACCCCGTTCCGTGTTTAACCCTATTTTTCTAGTGCTATTTAACAGTATGTATCTTTTACTAGCGTAAGCCAATCCTAAAGCCCCATACTCCATTTCGCTTTGTGGGCGAAAGTAGTAGCGGATTTTAGCTTTTTTGTGGTTATTAACCTTAATAAACTCAATATCGCAAACAGTCTCCATTTCATCAAGAGCTTCATCAATTCTTCGATGGGTTTCCTCCGATGATATCTCAGCCATGTGACCGTTAGGCTCAAGCCAATACTTTATCTTTTGGGCCTGTAAATTGCAAGTAAATAGTGAACAAAAAACGAAAAACAGTAGGAATCTAAACACGTCAGACCTCGAACAAATAGAGAAAAGAAAATCCTAATATTTATCCCTCCTAACACAATCCTTATAATATACCGCCAAAATCCATATCTTCCATATCATTTTTACTGGCTCCAATTTTATAACTGGTTATTTCATGCTCCTGTGGTGCTACTTGAACAGATTCACTACTCATCCAAGGGCCAGTCCAACCCCCTATGGGATTTTTACCAACGTTTTCATAAGGCAGCCCAATTGCTTTTCTTCTGGACATACAAAGCCAATCAATGTATTGATGTAATACAATTTCATTTAGACCGATAATTGATCCATCTTTGAACAAGTAAGATGCCCATTCTTTTTCTTCTTGGGCGGCTCTTTCAAACATTTTAATTGCATCTTCTTGACACTGCTTTGCCACTTTGGTGAAACCTTCTTTTTCTTCTTTGTGCAATATTTTTAATATCTCTTGCGTGTTGGCTAAATGTAGAGCCTCGTCACGCTTAATCAATTTAATAATGTCAGCATTGCCTGCCATCTTTTTGTTTTCTGCAAAAGCAAAAGAGCATATAAATGAAACATAAAATCTTACAGCTTCTAATATGTTAATGCTAACGATGGTCATATAGATTTGTTTCTTTAGGTCTGAAGACTTAGTTGATTTACAAGCCATCCCCATTAAATTATTATAATCTTCAATAGCACAGTTTGCCCTTTTCATAATCTCTTTGTCTTCGTATATACCCTCGAAGACTTCTGAGCTGTCTGCATATACATTTTGTATAATGTATGAATAAGACTGACTGTGGATCTTCTCAAAAAACTGCCAAGTCATCATACAAGCTTCTAGCTCTGTATTTGTAACATACTCCAAGAGAGTTGGAACACCGCGACATATGACACTATCTAGCATGGTTTGATATTTGAGATTAGACGTAAAGATAAATTTCTCATTGTCTGACATCTCCTTGAAGTCGCCCCGATCTTTCTTAAGCTCAATCTCCTCTGGTCTCCAGAAGTTCATCATCTGCATACTATCAAGCCTTTTAAACGCCGGATACTTGATGACATCGTATCGCTGAACACCTAAGTCTTTACCTAGAAAGAGAGGTTGACTCATTGGATCTACATTTTTAGTATTAAAGATAGTTTTCATATTGCACAGGCTCCTGAATCACACCCCATATCTTTTTCGGTATCGCCATCACCATCCGGAGTGTTGGCATAATAGAAATTTTTAAGACCATACTTATACCCATATATCTGATCTTTAATGAGCACACTTAAGGGAATATTTCCATCTTCGTAGTGAGAATAATTATAATACAAGTTAGTACTCATACTCATATCTACAAACTTTTGTATGACGGCAGCTATGTTCATCATCCCCTTGTTGTCAGTCATTTCCCAAGCTATTGTGTAATAATTTTTCCTGTTTCGGTAATTGGGAACCAACTGTTTTAAAACACCGTTCTTAGCCTTCTTGTATAAAAGCAAACTACGCACAGGCTCAATGCCGTTTGTGCTATTTTGTATCACGCTACTAGATTCGCAAGGCATGATAGCAGATAAGGTAGAATGACGTAATCCATGTTTTTTAACACGTTCACGCAAATCCTCCCAGTCCATATTGTATTTAGGTTGAACCAATTCGTCAACAGATTTTTTATACCAATCTACAGGCAATAATCCTTTAGAGTATTTAGTGTCGGCAAATTTTTCACATGCCCCTTTTTCTTTAGCGAGATCACAACTAGCACTAATTAAATTCCATTGAATTTGCTCCATTGTCTCATGTACAAGTTCTAACGCCTGATCGTCGCCATAGCCTATTTTATTCTTGGCTAGAAATCCTGCTAGGTTTGTAATGCCTATACCTAGAGATCTTCGGTTTTTAGTAAAATTCTCACCGGCAAGCACGGGATAGTCTTGGTAGTCAATAACAGCCTCAAGAGTTCTTACCGCCATGCGACAAGCGTCTTCTATGTCTTTCTCACTAGATAATTCTAAAAGGTTTAGTGCTGACAAAATACAAATACCAATTTCGCCATCTGGATCGTCGATAGACTGAATAGGTTTTGTTGGATGGATAATTTCTTGACACAAGTTTGACATATAGCAAGGGATGTCCCATGAGCCATGTTCATTTGCTGAATCAATGTTCATGCTGTAAATGCGACCAGTCTCTAATCTTTCTCTAGCAAAAATTTGAGCCAATTGTCTAGCGGGAATCTTCTTCTTAAATTTTAGCGATCTCGCGTTTTCGTATTTTAAATATAATTCTTGAAACTTTTTATTATTGCCAAACGCTTCATATAGACCCTTGGCTTCATGTGGACTAAAAAGCGTGATATCTTCGTTTGCAATCAGACGGTCGTAGAATAGTTTGCAAAACTGAATACTATAGTCTAGCTTCCTAACTCTGTTATCGTCAGTACCGGCGTTATTTTTTAGTACTAGAATGTCTTCAATCTCAAAATGCCAGAAAGGAACATGTACCGTGGCAGACCCTCCACGTAATCCATTTTGTGACGTTGATTTGACAGCGGACTCAAAGTTCTTGAGGTATGGTATAAGGCCCGTATGGATAACCTCTCCACCTCTAATCGGAGAGTTCATAGGTCTCATTCTTCCGATGTTGAGTCCGATACCTGCTCGACGCGCAGTATATTTTCCAACGGCATGTATACTACTAAAAATACCATCCAAGTTATCATCAACGTCAACAAGAACACAACTAGAAAACTGCCGTATATTGGTTCTAACACCAGCCATGATCGGTGTAGGAAGGTTGATTTTAAACGTTGAATAACAGTCATAAGCTTTCTTTACCTCAGCTATGTTGTCAAATAAGCACATGGCTATGCACATATAGGCAAACTGTGGTGTTTCATATATCCGACCAGTACTACGATTTTTTACTAAATACTTATCAATCATCTGCTGGAGACCAGCGTATGTAAATAGATCGTCACGACCGTGATTAATGTACTTGCCAAGCAGTTCTATATTTTCAGCATCCCACTTTTCCAAGATCGTGGGGTCGTAAACCGCATTGTCTACATTTCTTTCAAGAAACAACAAGAAGTCTGTCGGCTGATCTCCATAACCCCACACTTCTTTTCTAAGCTGCATGTTTAGTAATCTAGCAGCCACATATTGGTAGTTGGGCGCAGAGGTAGAAATTAAATCGTTGGCGGATTTTATGAGTATCTTATGTATATCGTCAGTTGATATGCCATCTGTTAAAGATAGATTGGCGTTCATTTCAATATCCGAAAAAGAAACGCCATTTATACCGTCTGTGGCCCATTCGACTACTTTGTGTATTTTTTCCACATCGTATTGCTCACACTCTCCGCTTCTTTTTTTTACCTGCATAAATATCCTTTGTCAATTTTCAATTATTTGTCTATAATAATTTTTATATTGTTTAACTTGATTTCAATTATTGTTTGGTTACCATCTTCTCTTATATCAACATTATCTACTACAGATTGTATTTTGTCAACTGTTTTTTGTTCAATTCCTAATTCCGCCATAACTTTTTTAACTAACATTGACGTTAGGCCGCCATAACGGGCTTCTTTCATATCATCTCTCCAGCTTGGATATTAACGTATCAAACTTCTCAGTGAGCTTATCGTTTATTGCTAGTTTGCAATCTACTACGCTTTCTTCTAAGGCGTCTATTTTAGTATCTATTTTTGTCTCTAAGCTGACGACTTTATTTTCTATGGAGGTCATTCTCCTGTTTAATGCATCATTCACTTTTTCCTCCAGCAGAATAATCTGTTTGCCGTGGTTTACTATACTAAATAACGCCCATCCCAACAAGGGTAGTACGACCATTTGAATCATACTACTTATTGCTTCCCATGTATCTGGCATTTTTTCTCTCCAGTAGAGTCATGTTAAAAAAAAGAGGGGCGAAGAAGCAATCCCCGCCCCTCATTTAAAACTTTTTATTACATGCCGGTAATAGGCTTGTAGTCGAAGAAGTCGCCACCAGAGGCAACTGTCAACGTTACAAAATCAACCTTCATTACCAACTCACCCGGAACCGCGCGTGTTGGATTTGCAGCACTATCACTTCTGCTTGCGGTAGCCCCAGCGACTGGGTTCCACATGTTGGTTGATGTCAGCGTACTTGGTGTAGCGACAGCGGTACCAGCAGCGTTAAGATATAGCTTCCTTGAGCTAACTTTATTACCGTTATTGAAGAAGCCAACACGAGCAAATCGGTTTGCTCTAATTAGGCTAGTAACCTGAGCACCAAAGTCGTGCTCGAACTGATGAATAGCATTAACCGTGTCGCCTTGACCGGTAATGAGAACCTTTGTGCTAGACACTCCGGAAAGTGTATCACTACTTGCAGCGATAACATATTTTCCAGCTTCCTCGTATCCAAAAGTACCAGCCGAAGCCGATCCACCAACTCCAACCTTTTGGTTCGAGCTAAGACCGTCATTAAGAACTTTAGGTCTTGTGCCATCTTTAAACTCTGTAGCATTATCTTTCAATGCCAACGCTTTAGTAATTACTGTTCCAGTAGTTGTATTACTGAGAATGGTTCCGCCTTCAGTAGCGTCACCAGAATAAGCTCCGCCAGTGGTGTTTACCAAATAAGCGGCTTGATTAGCAGGAACTGCCATAGTAGATCTCCCTTTGAAAATCAGTTAAGTAAAAATTGTTATGTCTTATCCCATTATCCAAAAAGAGATCCGGTTCCTTTTTAACATACACAAATTATACCAATTGGCAGTTGCTTTTTCTACATAAATTTACAGCCCTTTTTAATCTTCTTCTAGCGGTCTCTCGACTATATCCGTTGGCCTCAGCAATTTCCACCATAGTCATGTTGCCAAGATACCTTTGTTTAAGTATATTAGATACGTCTTCAGGCAAGCCAATTAGGATATCCATAAACTCTCTAGAACTGTCTCTGTAGACCGAATCAGATTTAATAAAATCTAATTTAATGTTGTCTAGATACAGCATCTGCTTTTTCTTTTTGAGTTCGTTTTTGAAGGCAAAAGAAAGCTGTTGATAAAGATATGAGGTAAACTTTGCACCTCTGGATTCGTCGTATTTATCTATACACTTCCACAGGGTGATCATCTTAATAGACTCTAGCTCGTCTCTGTCTATGGAGCGATTGTATCTGTTAGATACCGCGTTCATTATATTTACAATATTAGGGTCTTTCAAAAGTTCGTCAATTTTATCCATCGTTTCCTCTCAATATTATCCCACCACGGGATTTTTTAAGTTCAAGTAATCCACTCAGACCGTCAAGATAAATTTTATCCATCTTGTCTGAAACAATATATTCAACTTCACCTTCAGGCGAAACCAACATCGACCAATATTTTTTAGTCTTCAGTTGTTCTTTTACTAGATCTACAGTAGCTTGAGTATTTTCGTTTGAAAGTATTTCTTGCTCAGTATAGACACATAGTTCTTTTTCTATGTTTGTTCTTACTTCCTTTATTTCAAAAAGCTTACCAACTCCTATAAAAAAGGAGTATCTTCCCATAACCCGCAAAGCCTCTATGCCGTTAACAAGTTCTATTTTATCAGCTATATCGTTTGTTATATCAAAATTACTATGACCCATCCAGCAATCCCATCTGTCAGATGGTTTAAGGCAAGATTCTTCTGGGTAAACACCTAGAGGAGTATATATTAATCTTTGTTGTTGCATGAACATTTCAGGCGAAAAAAAATCCGCTGGTACTTCAAGCTCACTATATCCCGCTTCGCCTCCGTTCGCTTCTGGAAAAATCATATCCTGCGGTAGCATCATTTCTTCTGCCACAGCGTTCCAACTTTCCCAAGCTATTTGTTTAGGTTTGGACATTAAAACCTCCATTGTGGGCGATTATAGTTTTAATACATCACGAGGTGAAACCGCCAAAGAATCACCTCCTGAGTTCTCGTCCTTATTTTTTTCTGTTGACATCACGAAGTCTTTTATGGTGTCAAGTATAGATAAAAAGTCTTCCTCGTTATCTTCTAATACACATTGTTCCTTAAGTTCCTTTAGTATTTTCTCCATCAAATCATCGTAGGCAATTCCATAAAATATTGAAGATATAGCCTCTATACCTTTATCGGTACTATCCCAGTCGCAAGTATAGCCAAACTCTTCATTTTTATTTATATTTATAGTCAACTGTGCTATGAGTTCATCTTTGGAGCTATAGGGGTCTTCTTGATAGGAGCTGTTCGTAGTATTCATCTATTTGCTTGTCCAATCTTTCTAGTTCTTTGTATGAGAAAAAGCCTCCGGATTTTTCGGCTCCTAATATTTCTGGCATCATTATTGTATATACGACTTCAGCCGTTGAGTTATCTAACTTCCTAAATCCCGACACGTTACGATTTAACCAGTCTGGCTCTACGTGTAAGTATTTTGATATTATGTCATCTACCGTATCTTTTTCATTTTTCGTAGACATGTATCCTTGCGACAACTGCATATCGTCATCCAGATACATTTGAATTCTTCTAGGATCAGAAATTGGAAGGTCTTTAACAACCTTTGTGATGAGAAGAGTTATTTTAATCTTCATTCTGGTCGCTGGCCTCTTGTGGAGGAGTAGTCGAGATTTGCTCTTTTACTTTTTGCAAAACCTCAAACTGTGAAGCTGATCTTTCATAAGATGATAGAGCTTTAAGTAGTCTTTCCATGCAGTCTTTAGCAGATTGATCTTGGACACAACAATTTATTTCAAATGCGTATTCATCCATACGACCCTTTATTATGCTTTCCGCTGCCTTAATTATGTTCATTTTCCTGTCCCTTTGTATATATAAAAACGAGCCCGCCACAATCCATTATAGCAGACCCATATTGAAAGTCAAATTAATTATTTAAACACCAAGCAAAACCCATGAATGTTTCGCTTAGATCTATTTTTTCACTTTCTGCTATTTCGTGATTTTCTTTCCCAAGTATGCCAACCATAGCGTTTTTGGTTGACGAAGAAAGGTCTTCATATTTTCCTTTTAGAGAGTCTCCAAAAACTTCTTTAGCAGAAAAAACATATACATCGTTTACTTCTTGGGCGGTTGCATCATACCCTAAAATTCTTCCGGCAAACTCTTTATTAAACAAACACAAAACGAGCTTGTCGTTATTGTCGTTGATTGATTCAGAGACGGACGACCACTGATTAATGAGTGATTCTTTGGGTTTCTCTATGACTACCGCTGGCACACTATCAGGCATCTGAGGAATGACACTCTTGATTGTACCCCAGAAAAACCCAGCCAGTATTAACAAACACCCCAAAACTAAACTAATGTTTTTATTCATAGTACTGAAACCTTTTCGTCAATTTTTGGTTTAGATGGTTTTTTAGCGAACGCTAGAAAAACCTCACGTAACTTCTCTTGGGCCTCCACTAGGCCAGCGGCTTCACAGGCGTTGTCTAAAGACTCCCACTTGTGAACTATTGAAGTTAAATTATTGCTTTTTAAAGAAAGCTCTACGCTTGGAGCACTACGCTCTAGCGATTTAGTTGATTTCTTTATGAGGTTTATGGCGGGAGGCACTAAAAATAGCACCCCTCCACCAATCAACAACCACTGCATCGGAGTTAAACTCGTTAGAAGCTCAATCATTGATCCCTCTCTTGTTATTTAGTTTCTCGAACGGTATCACCAATAACCCAAGCAACAACGATGGTCACTATACCAACGACCTGCTCTGTATCAAGAGCAAATCCGAAAAGCTCAGACGATACGATGCCAGCCAAACCAACAGCCGACACCCAAAATCTACGTGATTTCAAAAGTGACTTTACTTTATCCATTTTAACTATCTCCCATAAAAAATTTAGGCACGATTTGCCCTATCTAAAAAAATTGAAAATCCTTCTTGGCCTTACACGTTCCATGTTTTTGCTTGCGACTCCCCTTTTGTGATATGGACAGTCTGTGGTGTGTCCATCTCCGTGGGTTATTATACCCGTTCCCTTGCAGATACACTTGTCCACATCGGGATCTGGCCCATTAGGTTTGTCGTCTGGTGAGGGTTTTGTATTTAAAATCTCTTCTTCTGCTAAATCAAAAGCCTCTTCTATCTGGTTTATTATAGTATCTACTTCGTCATTTGTCAAAGTATTTCTTGAGTAAGATCCGTTTTTTACAGAAAATAATAAAGCCAATAAAATACAGGCTATTGCTGCAACAAACGATCTGCTGGAAATTGTACTTTTAATTTTTGTGTTCATATTAAAAAACCTCGTCTATTGTCCAGTCTATTCTTCTAGCAGGAAAGCCATTTACGTCACTAAAGACCCAAGCTCCACCACCAGATAACATTCCACGAGCATCTTTTTCTCTGATCCAAAAGCTACCTTCAGGTTGGTCTAGTCTTTTCGGCCCAGAGTTCCAGACTCCCCATGAATTTTGAATCAGGAATAATGTTTCATTGTATATTTCTCGGCTGTCATCACATGCAATCCAAGCCATCGCGTGATTCCATCCGCTAGATCTTTTTGCGATACCATTGCTATCTCTCCTGCTAGAGAATCCATATCCAGAACAAACCGATAATGCGTATCCGTTTGCTAGAGCGTCTCTCGCCTCTTCTACAGTTCTAATTGATGAGATAGTTTTAACCTGATGCTTCTTAGCCTCTGTCACATATACATCTTGAGGTATTTTTTTATTTGCGCCAAGACTTGAATTATACTTTGACAGATCAACATCACCATAGTCTTTCCTAAGAAGAATACCTCCAGTTTGGTTGACATATCTCGCTGCACCAGAGCAGGTCATTCCTTGCCCCCTGTGTCCTCTTGACTGGTATATACCCTCTGTGGCTCCACGAGCCTCAAACGACTCCCTGTCACCCTTAATGTCTATTTCAACAGCCCGTGTAATGTCTACAGCGTTTCTTGTTGAATGAGCAACACAGTCTCCTGTAGTCTGTCCTTCAGCAGGGCCGAAGTCTGGATCAAATTTTAATAGAGACTTGAATGGTAATGATTTCTTACCTTCTCCGTCCCCATAAAGATCGTAAGCCGCAGCTCCAAAAACAGGCATAGAAAGCTCGCCCATTAGTTTAGCAGTATCTTCCGGATCGCAAATGCTGCCAATAAATCCCTTTCTATAGAGATTTAAAATCTTGCGTGGTGTATTAAAGTCCATTGATAACCTCTCTGGCGGAGTTGTCCCAAGAAAAATGAATTGAAGTTTTAACGCCTTCCTCATTTAAACATAGGCGTTTTTGTTTTTTGTTACTGTGAACCGTTCGCATGTGATTAAGTATTTGTTCCTTTTGTGGTTCTCCAATATTGGCCCATTCTCCATGAGAACCATTAAAGAAAACTCCATCATGAGCTATCTCTAAGTTTTCTATATCCACTAGAAGTGTGTTGTCATTGTTGCAGAACTCAGTGTGCGCAGAATAGTTTGTAGCTATGACTTGTTTTCCACATGCCATCATCTCAAGAAGCTCTAGATTCCAGCCTTCTGCTCTTGATGGGAACACCCCGCAGTCAGCCTGCTTCATTATATTATACACATCTTCATGGCTTTGCTGTCTGGGAATTATCCTAATTTTATTACCGAGCGGAGACGACCTGTACAGATTTTGCCAGTCGTGATTACCTTTACCTATGAAGGGGTTATCGCACATCATCCATAGTTCAACATCGTCGTCTTGGGTAAATGCGGAGTTAAAACACTCTAGTAAAACATCATGTCCTTTTCTTTTCTCCCATTTTCCACAATTTAGGAAGACTGTAGGCGTTCTGCCAGACAGGGCAGGTTGAAAAAGCTGTGCGTCAACGCCCAAAGGAACTACATGAATACGATCCTCATGGAAAGATCCAGTCATCTGATCTAGCATTACCCGTTTTGCCCATTCAGAACAAACATAAATTTTATCGCAGTGACTGAGGCTTAGTTTTTCCTCTTCGCTAAATTCAGTTAGTTCAAATATAGGAAAGCCTATATGTTCTCCATGTCCTACAAATTGAAACAAATCATTTTGATGCCATATCTTTACGCATGGCTTAACTGTTTGATCATCTCTGTTATCCAATCCGGATTGTATAGCTGCGTCAATAAACTCTGGTGTTGAAATAGGATACAGGGCGGTGGTGCGATGCAACGCGAATAAACTTTTAAAAATATTATATCCAGCCACCCCATATCCTAAGTTGTTTATGGGAGCAATTAAGTTAATCATGTTTTGTTTTCTACTTATCTAAAGTTATGCTCATTAGACACGCCATAGTAGTCGTGCAAAAATGGAAAAAGGTTTTTAACTTCGGGTGTGT
>Ga0181420_1000793_pt1 | contig 12297 bp, 24 predicted proteins | sample 43SPOviralmetaG_FD_130145 | JGI IMG/M metagenome (GOLD analysis project Ga0181420, IMG submission 130145) | Marine viral communities from the oligotrophic San Pedro Time Series (SPOT) site, San Pedro Channel, CA, USA - 43 SPOT_SRF_2013-05-22 | ecosystem: Environmental > Aquatic > Marine > Strait... | reverse complement strand
GAAATTGAACAGGTAGATCATCAATACAATGAAATAAAACGATTTGTAAACACCTTAACGCACAAAGAAATTAAAGAAATTAAAGAAGATTTAATAAACTATTTAAATTAAAAATTATGAAAACAAGAAATGATTTAGAATACGCAAATTCTCAACCAAATGAGAATGAATTACAGAAAAAAATAGACAATTATATAGAGTGGTTTAGAACAGATAATTCAGATCCTCATGGAGAGTTAGAATGGTTAATAGATTTACTATTAAATAGTAAACACAAGGAAGATATGGAATCAGTATTAGAAGATACCTATGAACTTTATAGTGGAAACTTTGAAGATAATAATAACTAAAATTAAATAAAATGAGAGAGTTCTGGGAAGTAGTGGGAGATATAGGGCTGTACTTTATAATATTTTATGTATCGTTATTTATATTGATATACATAAGAGGGGTACTTTTATTGATCACAGATGTAATAAATAGATTAACTAAAATTAAATAAAATGAAAATAAAAATAAAAACAAAACAGTTAGCGAGAGAGTTGACTAATAATAAATTAAAAGAAATATATGGAGATGAGGCAGTGTTTGAGGATAACTATGATGAGTTCTATGGCAGGAAATATAGAAAGGGAGTTCTAAGCGATGCTAATAAACACTTTAACTATTACTACGGAAAGATCAAAGAGTGTATAGTGTATCCATTTAAAGAGGGGGACACCTATTATACTATTAAGGATGGGGAGATTATTGAAAGTTGTTGGGATGATATTAGTGAGGAAATGTATAGGGCAAACCCAGATATAAAGCTTTTTAAAAAAGAAAGCGTGGCACTTATGTACATGGTACAATATAAAAATGATGAACAAATTAAAATGCTTAAAAAATGGAAAGACAAATAGATAACTCAAGACTAACAAAGGCAGTTAGCCCAAGTAGTAATATGTCAGGATCTGTGTGTTCAGATTATGTTAATGAAATAAAATTAAAAAGAATATTAACAAATTCTCTAGATGATCCAGAAACAATAGAAAACTTAAAAAACAAAAAAGGCTTCGGAAAAACTCATTATATGGTTTGTAAAAAAGCTAAAGAAATGATAGACTCAAAGGTTCAGAGATTAAATAAGGATAGAATTAATCTTTATTTAAAAAAAATAGAAAATAAAAAACCTATATACAACTGTATTTTACAGATCAAATCAGAAAATAATAAGTGGTAAACTAAAAAAAACTTTCATAAATATTGTGAAAGTGAAAAAATATTATTATTATTGTGTATAATTTAATTTAAAAAAAGAAAATATGTCAAACTTAAAAACCATAAACATCAAAGGGAAAAGTTATGTAGAAGTATCAGAAAGATTGAAATACTTTAGAAATAACTATAAAGATTATTCGTTAACAACTCAAATTATAGAATGCACAAGTGATCAGTGTGTGATGGTAGCAAACGTTGTAGATCCTAGTGGTAGGATTGTCGCTACTGGACATGCACATGAAACAAAGAACTCAAGTTTTATAAATAAAACAAGTCATGTAGAAAATTGTGAGACATCTGCTTGGGGTAGAGCATTAGCTAATTTTGGTATAGGTATTGACTCAAGTGTAGCATCTGCTAATGAAGTTCAGATGGCTATAGCACAAGAATCTGTAAAAACAAAGCCAAAGGGTAAAAAGAAAATGACAACTAAAGTGTTTGAGGCTATGTTAAAATCTATAGCAGATGGCCACCCAGACCTTGTTAAAGAACATATGCACAAATATGACATGACTAATGCACAGAAATCAACCCTTGAAGAACAATTATAATATGTATAAAGAAGATATAGAAAAGTTTCGTTCAGACGAAAATTATTACGGGGACTTTAAGTATATTACTAACTCTCAGTTGGGATTACTTTCTAAAAGTCCAGCTCACTACGATCACTATCGCAATAACCCTAGCTTAAGGCCTGAAACAAAGGCTTTAAAGTTTGGTAGAGCCTTTCACCTATGTATGTTAGAACCTAAAAAATTTGACAAACAAGTTGTTGTAGAGCCTGATGTAAATAAAAGAACTAAGGCAGGTAAAGAAGAGATAGCTAAGTTTAATGAGGATAATATAGGTAACACTATATTAACAAAAGATGATCATGGATCTTTAATTGGAATGAGAAATAGATTATTTTCTTCTCATGAGTGTATGGATTTACTATCTGGTGGAGAAGCTGAACTACCTCAAGCTTGGAGAGATGAGGATGTAGATGTTTTATGTAAATGTAAGGCCGATTATTGGAATAATGATACAAAAACTTTAGTTGATATAAAAACAACTACAGATGCTAGTCCAAGTGGCTTTAAGTATTCTGTAAAAAAATACTCTTATGACCGTCAGTCTGCATATTACTCTGATGGACTTAAGGCTGAAAGGTTTATATTTATTGTTATAGAGAAGTCACCACCTTTTAACTTAGGCATCTATATATGTGGACTAGAACTATTAGAAACGGGTAGGCATAAATACAAGTTTTTATTACAGGTTTATAAAACATATTTTATAAATAAGGATCAAGACCCTTACGACTATATTCACCAAGAAATAATTTAAAACTAAAGCTATGAATACATTAACAAGAACAATGAAGGAAAATAAACTCACTAGAAAAGAGGTTAGTAAATTAACAGGAATATCATTACCAACACTAAGAAAATATATGAGATCACCTGAGCTTTTCCCTTGTAAAAGTGCTAATCAAATAATGAAAAAACTAAAAACAGAAAATTATGAAGAAACTTTTAGAAAATTATTTAACATTAAAGGATGATCTACTTACAGAAAAGCTTAACAATATAGTAACTATTATAGGTCAGGTTCATAGAATACCTCCAAAAGAATTAATGGTTACTTCTGGTAGAAGAAGGGAGATTGTTCAAGCTAGAAACACAGCTTGTAGCGTAATGAGGTCTTCTTTAGAATTATCTTTAGAAGAAATAGCCGAAAGCTTAGGTTATAAATCTCACTCATCTATTTTACATGCCTTAAAGATGCACGAAATGGATATTAAATTTGACAGAATTTATAAAAACAAATACCACTCTATAATGGAGTGTTTGGTGGAGACAAACCACGATAATAAATCCGTTAACTTAAATGATCATGGGGAGACAATGAGGATGTTTCACCTTCGTCTACTAAACCTTGAGAGCAAGCTTGACGATTTAACAAGTATTATTAACAAATAAAATTATTAATTATGGAAAAAAATGAAACTGTATACTGTGGAAACGGTAAAGAAAAAAAGTTTGATGATGGAGGATCTATCGTTAACTTTAGTGTTGACTTAATGAAAATTAAGGATCACGTTTATGAGTACAAAGGTAAGAAATATGTAAACCTTACTATGTGTGCCAATAGAGATGGTGAGAATGAGTATGGTAAGACTCACTATGTTAAAATCAACGACTTCAAACCAGAGGCTAAAACAGAGTCTAAGGTTGAAGAACCATTACCATTTTAATTTAATCAATAACTAAAGGGAGGTGCTCGATATAAGTAGATATGATTTTCTCATTCGTACATGTAAGCTTTCGGTTTAACCCTTTCATATGTCTGGGCCCAAAGCAACCTCGAGGTGTTAGCTAAGCATGTGAGAACCTCCCTTTTCTTATTAAAGAAACATAGAAGGGTGTCTTTAGTAGTCGTTTATAATAAGTCGTGTCCACGATCTACGATGTGTTCTAAAAGGCACCCCTCTAATTAAAACTAAAAACCTATATGTATTTAAAACTAAAAAACAATATGTCTGTAGACAGTAATGCCATAATAAGCTTTACTAGAATAGAAAAAACAATACACGTATTAACTAAGTATAGCGATATGCCTGTAGTTGTTACGTATGATCTAGAAGAAGATTGTAAACAAACTTATTTAAACTTAGACGCACACTTCAAGTCAAAGAGTCTTCATAAAGAAAGAAGAGTTGTAAAAGAATCTGACTCAGACCTACAAATAAAAGAGGCCTTATTTAAAACTTTTTGGGACTCTTATAATAAAAAGATAGGCACACACAAGTGTAAGGAAAAGTTTATGAGGTACAGCATTACCAATATGGGTAAGATAGTATCTTCTTGTATAGAGTACACAAGAACAACTCCTGAAATTAAGTACAGAAAAAACCCTTTAACTTGGTTAAATGGAGAATACTGGAGAGATGAAAAAGAAATAACAAAAGAAAAAGTTAAACAAGATTTTGATGTAGATCAATTATTTAGATAATGAGCTTAAAGAACGATAGAATAAAATTAAAATCAAACAGCTCTGACGAGGTCAGGGAAGTTTGCCATAACTGTTCCCATGATCGCAAGAAGAAGAACGAAAAATGTCTTGCTATTAATGGTGAAACAGGGGCTTATGTTTGTCATCATTGTGGAGACAGTGGTATATTAAACACTCATAAAACTTACACAAAGAAAGAAAAGGTTCAGTACAATAGACCAACATTAAGTAATACTACAGATCTTTCTGACGAAACATTACAATGGTTTAGCACTAGAGGTATAACTCAAAGTGTCATTAAAAGAAATAAGATTACACAGAAGAGAGAGTACATGCCTCAAGTGTCTAAAGAAAGGCAGGTAATATGTTTTAATTATTATAGAGAAGGTGAGCTTATTAATGTGAAGTACAGGGATGGAGAGAAGAATTTTAAGCAAGTAAAAAATGCTGAAAAGATATTCTATGGGGTAGATGATATTAATGATTGTAGCGAAGTTATTATAGTAGAGGGTGAGATGGATAAGTTAGCCATGGAAGTAGCTGGTTATATAAATTGCGTTTCCGTTCCTGATGGTGCACCTAATCCTGGCACAAAAAACTTTAATAATAAGTTTTCTTATCTTGATAATTGTTGGGAATACTTTGAGGATAAGGAGAGAATATATTTATGTACAGATAACGATGTAAATGGAAGAGTTCTACTGGAAGAAATAAGCAGAAGACTTGGTAGGGAGAGGTGTTTTATAGTAAAGCTACCTGATGGTATAAAGGACGCTAATGAAATGCTACTTAAAAAGGGTCCTATAGGAATATCACAGGCTATATCTAACGCAGAGCCCTACCCAGTTGACGGAGTTTTTACCGTCCACTCTGAAAAAGAATATATGATTGATGTATTTAATAACGGAAAGAAGAAGGGGTTAACAACTGGCTACAGTGTTTTGAATAATCATTACACCTTAAGAACTTCAGAGCTAGATGTTTGGACGGGTATACCAGGGTCTGGTAAAACAATGATGGCCTTACAAATAATGTTAAACGCATCTGTTATGTATGGATGGAAGTGGGGTGTGTTTTCTCCAGAAAATTATCCTATTGGAGATTTATTTGACACACTAGCAGAGATGTATATAGGGAACACATCCGATCTTGATGTGGGTGATAGAATGAATATACATGACTATGAAACAGCTATAAACTTTTTACACGAACACTTCTTTGCTATCTACCCTGAAGATGATTTCTCTTTAGATAATATACTATCAAAGTTTAAACATCTTGTAATGAGGTACGGAATAAAAGGTTGCCTGCTGGACCCATTTAATCAGTTAGATCACAACTTTAAGGGTAAGGATGAAACTACTTATATAGGAGAGTGCTTAACAAAGATAAGAAGATTCGAACAAGTTAATGATCTTAAGTTTATTATAATAGCACATCCTAGGAAAATGGATAGAGATGAAAGAGGTGGTTATAAACAGCCAACTGCTTATGATATAAGTGGTAGTCAGAACTGGTTTAATAAAGCGGATAATGTTATCTGTATACATAGGAATGACTCCATGGATATAAGTAATACCTCTGTTAAATTTACAGTTCAAAAGGTTAAGTTCCAGAAACTTGTAGGCGTACCTGGGGAAGAAGAGCTTAAATATGACAGAAGATCTGGTAGGTACTTAGATTTCTCTAACTCATGCCCTTTAGATACAATAAGTGGTACTCACAGTGTGTGGACCAAAATAGAAAATACTTTTAGACAATGAGAGAAAAAAGATATGAAAAACAAATAGATAGAAACAGACAGTCTAGAGCACTATCGCAATTATGCAAGGAGCATAGGTTAGGATTTGTAGAACTAGAATCTTTAAGTAAAGTAGACGCTGTCTTATTTGATGAGAAAACATTAAGTGAGATCGCTTTTGCTGAGGTAAAGGGGGTTAATGAATCAATAGGAGAAAAGAATTATGTTAGGGTTTCTGTTAGAAAATTACATCACTGTCAAAAACAACAGATAGAAGAGGGTAGACCCGTTTGTATTGTATGGGCTTTTTACGATGGTATAGGCTATATATGGGTGAAGGATGTAGAGGGGTCTGTTAAATGGTTAGGGATGAAAAAAATAAGGCCTGGGTCTCTATGGGATAGGGAGCTCATGTTTTATATGAATCAGGATAAATTAAAATTTGTATTATATGAAGAAAACAATGTTAATAGCGATAATTCTGGGGAGTCAGATGTTCGCACAAATAGATAGCGGAACTTATTATTGTAATGATATTTATAATAGCTTATGTGAAGATCAAATTGTTATTCACACAGATACTATAAATGGTTACGCATATTTATATATAGATCAGTACGGTATAAGAATAAAAAACTATAACAATATAGGATACTATTATCCTTGGTTATACATAGGTTACTTTGTTGATTACCAAACTTATTTATTAGATAATGGGGATAAGATTGTGTTGGCTCCAGAAATAAATGGGTTCTATCATTTTTATGATAGGCAAGAAGATGAAAAAGAATATAAAAAATTAACAGAATATCATAATGTTCAAAAGAAGAAGTAGAAATAAAAAAGTTAGAAATGCTACAGCAAATACCTATAAAGGTATTAAGTTTAGATCTAAGTTAGAAAGATTTACTTATCAATATTTAACATCTTGTAAAGTTCCTTTTGAATATGAAAAGGTTAGATTTACCGTTATGGACTCATTTAAATATGAAGGAGATTGTGTAGAAAAGAAAGTAAGTAAAGGTAAGAACGTTTTTTTTAAAGTCTCAAATAGAATATCTAAAGCAACTTACCTACCAGACTTTGTTAATCTTGAACAAGGTTGGATCATAGAGTGTAAAGGCCTTAGGACCGAGGCTTTTAATTTAAGGTGGAAGATGTTTAAAAAATCACTTGTGAAAGAGAAAAAAAATTACGATCTTTACATGCCTGGTACTCAAAAACAAGTTGTTGAGACCGTGGAAATGATAATTAAAAAAAATAAAGATGTTAAAAGGAATATTAAATAAATTAGTTGGTGACGCTGGAAGTATTATAGATAATGTAGTTACTACTAAGGAGGAGAAAATGAAGTTGAAAAACGAAATGAAGAAGATGCTCCTTGATTCTGAAAACGATTTACAAAAAAACGTTACTGATCGTTGGAACGCAGACATGAAATCAGATAGCTGGTTGAGTAAGAATGTGAGGCCAATGACCCTTATATTTGTACTGGTGTGCACTATGTTACTTATATTTATAGATGCTGGAACTATAGAGTTTCATGTTGAAGAAAAATGGACGGATCTGTTACAATTAGTTTTGATAACAATCGTGGGTTCCTATTTCGGAGGAAGGTCCATCGAAAAGTTAAAATCAAATAATAAAAATAAATAAAATGGAAAATAAATTAGAAGAAAAAGAAGTATCAGAAATAAGAAACGCAAGGGCTGACAACGGAATGATAGCTTATGAGTTGGGTAGAATGAAGATAGAGCAAATTAATCTTGAATCAAGATTAGATGAGTTAGATAAAATGGAGGAAGATATGATAGCTAGATATAAAGGTAATGTAACAAAAGAAAGAAAGATGAGCTCTAAGCTTAATAAAAAGTATGGAGACGGAACTATTGATCTAGAGAAAGGAGTTTTTATATCTTCTAAAAAAAGTAATATAATATTACCTAAATAAAAGAAAACCCGTTAACGGGGAGTCAACGGGTCTTACAAACTAAAAACCATGAAAAACAGAATATGTTTCACATAGTTAAATATAATAAAATATATTATATATAACAATACATTCCTAAAAATTTATTAACAACTTATTGGTGAACACGGTTTATTGAAATCAATATATGTTATATTAACCTCCTCTCCATCTTCTATAGCCTTCATTATATAATCATAAACTCTTTTGTAAGCTTGAGTTGACTTACCTATAAATCCGTTTGTAATAATTTGATTGTTTTCCTGGGAGTCCCCAACAAGAAGACATCCTGCTGTGTGTTCATCTGTGTTTCCACAATGTATTAATATATACTCAGAGCCTGGGCCATCCACCACATGAAGCATGCCACGGTGAGTAGACCCCAATCTCTTCTTATATTTTGAATGGAATCCACCAACTTTCCTAACCTTAATCTTGTAACGTCCATTTGGTATACGAGTCTCCCCTTTAACTTTACTCTTTCTCTCTTCATCTTCTAGGGTGTAGCATAAGAATTTTTTACCATCAAGTTTATTACTAGAGTCGAATAGTATTCCGTTAGTGGAATCTGATTCACTAGAAAACCTTACTACCTCAAGTTCCATTTACGCAGATATGAATAACATGTACTCAAAAGTCATGCTAGTAGATACACTAGGGGTAACTTTAATATCATTATCTGTATCATGGGCTCCCCAAGGAATAAACATCCAGTCTCCAGCATATAATCTACCGATCTCTTCAGCATTAATAGTAACAGTAAGATATTCAGATCTAGTTGTAGAGCAGTTCTTGATGTATACTTTATGAGCTTTATTAGCACCATAAGTAGTGTGTGGAGCGGCATTAAATAAAGTTACTACCCCTGTAGATGCTGTTGTTTTTCTAGCAGGTCCTTGAGCTTGAGTAATACCTGTTGATGTTCCAGTATCAAATAATGTAGCAGTAGTAGTTAAACTAAGTGCGTCTGTTAATAGATCGCTAGAAGATATTGTAATTTGTGCAGTTGTTGTCGCCATTTTTTAATTAATTTTTTATATTAAGATGATATGATAACCATATATTCTACCGTAACTGAAGTAGCTACATTAGGAGTTAATTTTATATCTGTACCTCCAGACCAAGGAATAAACATCCAATCACCAGCGTATAGCCTACCAACATGTTGACTAGCAAGTTTGACATCCACTCTATCAGAGTCAGTGGTTCCAACATGCTTTAAGTAAACTTTATGAGCTTTATCATCAGCATAGTCCGCCTCAGCAAGTAAAGTGTATTCATCAGTAGCAGTTGTTATCTTTCTAGATAAACCGCTAGTTTCAGTAACACCTACCTTACTTCCAGTATCAGTTAAAGTAGCAGTAGTAGTTAAACTTAACGCATCAGAAGTTAAATCGTTAGATGTTAACGTAATTTGTGCAGTCGTTGTTGCCATTTATTTTTTTTTAAATTGTTAATAATTTTATCAAATATAATCCTTTTTTATCTTATATCAAAGATCCAGGGCTAAAAATATCAGTTCCTTTATCTATAAATCCTGGTCTCATTCCAGTTGGACCACCATCTTCAGTTTGACTAGGAACCTCTTGTTTAAAGAAATCTTCGTAAAAACCATCAAAAGTATTTATTATTTTATTATACTCTTCAGAGTCCTTCTCTATACCTCCTGAATTATACTCACCATACCAAGAGTTAAAAATAGATTCTTTTGTTAGATCAGGAAGTGGTGCGTCTGGGTTAAGAGAATACTTTAATCTAGCCATATAAGCCCCAGTCAAAGCATTGTCGTTTTTTAAATCCTCAACAAACTGATCCATGCTTTCACTATCACCAGGATCGTAACCAGCCCTTTGTAAAAACTTATTGTAATTATTGTTTCTAAGTTGATCTGTTTTGTTTCCACGCTCATCTACAGCAAAACCACTTTTATTAAGGATGTCATTAAGAAAGTTTTCATCGATGGACCATTGAGAGTTTGTATAATCCCTGTTGTAAGCCTTTTTGTTAGCACCTAAAGAGTTTTCTAAAAAAGCTGTGCTTATTAATAATTGCTGTAAAGACTCAGGGTTTTTTGTATCATCGCTTTCAACAACCTGATTTATAGCATTCATTATCTCATCCCTTCTCTCTTCTTCAGACTTACCCTTTTTTTTATTAGTCTTTGGCCCGTTTGTGTTTTTTTTATTTAATATCATTTTTATAATTCAAATCCAAAGTTTAAAATCATAAGTCTCATCCTTTTACACCCACAATCTTTTTCACAAGAGTTAAGGCAAAGGTAAAGCTCGAATATAGTTAACGTTCCAAACCTTAATTTTATATCAAGTTTGTTTTTTTTATTTCCTTTTTTCCAAGAGTTTATCCAGTTCATATCTAATTAAATTTATTTAGTAATAATGTATCAATGGAGTTCTGTACAGTTTTTTTATCAGCATCTAACTGAAACATAACAGTGGCTCCAAATTTTTCTTTAAGTATTCCGTTGTCAAATATAATAACTGTAGGTATAGCCGATACATCATAATTCATTTGAATATCCATGTGTTTTGATATATCTATTCTATAGACCATACAATCTTTTAATTTTTCTAATTCTTTAAATTCATTCTGAGAATTCCATCCAGCCCAAAACTCAACAACAACAATGTCTTTAGCTATTTTATTTTTAAAATTATCTGAAGAAACAAACTCCTGACTAAAAGCGGTACTACAGGTGAATATTAATATCATTAATAATACGTAAACAAAACCTGTAATATCTATTCTTTTTATCATTTTTTTAAGTCTTTAATCTCTTCCTTAAGTTCATCTAGTTCTTTTATTATATTGTCAATTTTCTGTCTAGCCATTTCATCTTTCATATTAAACTCCATTCTTGTTGGAGGCCATGTTTGTGAGGCCGCAGGATCTCCCATATCTATAGTATATGTTCCTGTCCCTGGCTTAGGTTCCTCTAAAGCGTCCTCAACCTTGTCTTCTAAATCAACAAACTTAGAGTTTATACTACCCATTAAACCAAAATAAGCAGATATAACAGTTGCTATACCCACAGCAATACCAATTAATGTTTTAGCACTAACCTGAAACTTGCTATCTTCTGATAATTCTTTTGCCATTTTTTTCTTTTTAACACCCCCCTAATAAAGGGGGGATATCTTTTAAATAGTTGTTATTTGTTTTTTTCAGTATATTTTGAAAACTTTTCTATTCCACTTATACCGAAACATCCTAATACAACCCAAACAAATGAGTCATATACAAATTCGTTAATAACTAAATCTGATCCAACAGCTCCAGTTACTAAATCGATTATCATTACAATAACCATTATAAGAAACGCTATAAAACCAACTATTGATTTTTCGTTCCAATCATTACTATCTTTAAAAATATTCATTATAAAATTATTTAAGTTCATATTTAATTTGGCCACCTTCAATGTAAATACCATTAGGTTCTTTTATGGCCTGCCCTAACAAGTTATAAAACTTATTGTCTTTTTTAGATTTATTTAATAATTCAGGTATATTAGAATTACAAGGTAATCCAGTCTCGCAATCAACATACTCTGTAATGTATTCTATAAACTCTATGTACTCTATTTCTATAATAGTATCATATACCATTACATCTACATATTCAATTACATCTACAAATAAAGTGTCTAATATATCTTCATATACATATACCGTATCAATTACATATATAAATTCAGGTACAAATACATCTACTTCTACGGTGTCTATAATAATTTCGTATACGTACTCTGTATTAATTATAGTATCAAATATAGTCTCATACTGTATAACGTCAATATAAATAGTATCACAATCTAATGGTGGTGGCATGCAATTCATTGGTAACGTTGGAACAGAACCATTTTCATCCCCTGCGTCCACACAATCTTCCCACCCATCATTTAACCAGGACTCTTGAACACAACCCATTGGAGCATACTGCGTCCAATTCGCTGGATCGTCACCGCAATAATATCCTCCTGTTTCAACACAGTCTAAACATAGTTGTTGGAAGTCGTATTGCGAGTAAGCAAACGAGCTTATAAACGCAAATAGTATTATAATATATCTTTTCATAATTAAAATATTAAATAGTTAAACCCAAATTTCATCTCATATATTTTCTTACCCCAGTATTTCATGTGGGTCCCTTCCACGAACAACCCAAGGTTCTTTGTTATCCTAGTTCCAAAAACTAAACCAGCATCCCATTCTATAGTGCTACCTTCATACTCATAAGAGTATTCATCCAAACCGTGATGATAAGGTAAGCAATTAAACCAACCATGTATCCATGTTGTTGGTGTATATTT
>Ga0181420_1000791_pt1 | contig 12311 bp, 10 predicted proteins | sample 43SPOviralmetaG_FD_130145 | JGI IMG/M metagenome (GOLD analysis project Ga0181420, IMG submission 130145) | Marine viral communities from the oligotrophic San Pedro Time Series (SPOT) site, San Pedro Channel, CA, USA - 43 SPOT_SRF_2013-05-22 | ecosystem: Environmental > Aquatic > Marine > Strait... | reverse complement strand
TTCCGGGACATTCAATTACATGTTCGTCTTCCAAGCGGAGCATAATATTCTTATGCATCCTTTCCATATGCTTGGTGTTGCCGGCGTATTTGGTGGGAGCCTTTTCTCTGCTATGCACGGTAGCCTTGTCACGTCTTCTCTCATTCGTGAGACAACAGAGGAGATGAGTCATAACTATGGATATAAGTTTGGACAAGAAGAAGAAACCTACAACATTGTTGCAGCTCATGGATACTTTGGTCGTCTTATTTTCCAGTACGCTTCTTTTAATAACAGCCGTAGTCTCCACTTCTTACTGGCAGCCTGGCCTGTTGTTGGCATCTGGTTTGCTGCTCTTGGTGTATCTACCATGGCTTTTAACTTAAACGGATTTAACTTTAACCAATCGATTGTCCACGGAGGACATGTCGTAAATACTTGGGCTGACATTCTGAACCGTGCTGGTCTCGGAATGGAAGTCATGCATGAGCGTAATGCTCACAACTTCCCACTTGATCTTGCAGCAGCTTCTACTAGTGAAGTGGCGCTGACTGCACCTACTATTGGATAATTAACATGACATACGATCCTTCAAGCACTGCTTTCGCTAAAATTTATTATACGGTAAAAACAACTGGAGATACTTGGTTTAAACCTACTCTTGGCTCCAGTGATTCTCCAGATTATACAGCTTCAAAAACTCAGGCACTTGCACAGTGTCTCAGGATGATGCCACAAACCTCAAGTACAGCTCTTGAATTAGTGGCGTCATGATTGAGGCACTGATCCCTATAGTCATCGCAGCATCGACTGGGTTCAGTGTTTTAATTCGTGGCCTATACACCCGAGTTCATGAGTTAGATCAGAGAGTTGATGGTTTTGAGTTACGTGTTGCTGAATCATATATAAGCAAACAAGACTTTTCTGTTGCTCTTGAACGAGTTGAAAACCACATGATACGTATAGAAACTAAACTAGACAAACTCACCAAATGATTACATTAATTAAGCCCATACTTTTCGCATTTATTCAATCCGACTCGGTAAAAAAACTTGTTATTGACCTGCTTAGTGCTTACGCTAAGTCTACTGATAACACTCTTGACGATTATGCAGTAGACCTTGTTAGAAAGAATCTCATTTCTAAATAAACTTACCTTACGTTCAACCTCTTTTGGTCGCATGTAACTTAGCTATGGAACGGGAGCTAAGTACAAAGGTACTTTTCATGACCAACATCGTTACCCGCTACATCACAAATCAAAAGAAGAAAGCATCAAACTATAAGGCTGATGCTCTTCGTTATCGTGGTGTGGTCTACAAACAACTGACTAAGTAAGCTTACAGGAAGGTGCAAGTCCTTCCGTCAGTATTCTGGCTTTCAGCCCTTACGAGGACACCTGACTGCCAAAACGTTTTGACAATTAAATACTACCTTTGTGCACAGAGGATCTTGCTAATAAACTTTTAAAAAATTACAAATTAAATGGCTAATACTACTCCAACCCCTTTGGGTTCACTTAATAGTAGCCCCGCGCTTGGCCTGACACAAGGTTATAACGACGGATCTACTACAGGCAAATACGCCACTTATCTGAAACTGTTCAGTGGCGAAATGTTCAAAGCCTATGAGGCTAATTGTATCGCTAAAGATACTGTTCAGAACCGTACACTTACTAATGGTAAGTCTATGCAGTTCATCTTCACTGGCCGTATGACGGCTGATTACCACACCCCTGGGACACCGATCCTTGGTAGTGGTGATCCCCCAGTGGCAGAGAAGACCATCATCATGGACGACCTGCTGATTTCTTCAGCGTTTGTATATGATCTTGATGAAACTCTTGCTCATTATTCATTGCGTGGTGAGATCTCTAAGAAGATCGGCTATGCATTGGCTGAAGCATATGACAAGAAAATCTTCCGTACTATTGCTAAGGCAGCCCGTGAAGCACATCCTGTTACTGCAGCTCCTGGTCCTGAGCCCGGTGGTTCAACCATTGCTCTCGGTGCTGGAAAAGAGTTCAATGCACAGGCACTCGTAGATTCATTCTTTGAAGCTAGTGCAATCTTGGATGAAAAGAACCTTCCCCGTGAAGGTCGTTTTGCTGTGCTGTCACCACGACAGTATTATGCATTGATCAGCCAGGTTGATTCCAATATTCTTAACCGAGATTTTGGTGCCTCACAGGGTAATCTGAACTCAGGTGAAGGTCTCTATGAGATCGCTGGTATCTCTATCAAGCGTTCTAACAACCTGCCCTTCATGCTGGGCTCTAGTGCTGTTAGTCGTGTTAACGGTGAGAACAATGACTACAGCGGTAACTTCCAGTATCACGCTGGTTTGATCTATCAGAAGGATGCTGCTGCTGTTGTAACAAGTATCGGTCCTTCCGTACAGACCACTGGTGCTGACGTTAAGACCATGTACCAAGGCGACATCATTGTTGGCCGTCTTGCTATGGGTGCTGGCACTCTGAACCCTGCAGCTTCTATTGAGCTGTGGGCTGCAGATACTGTTTCTTATTGATAGGAGGCTTAACTAATGCCTGCTACCCCTGGAACATCTGCACGTAAAGTGATTGATCCTGCTCAATCTGGTCAGGATCGTCAACGTAATTTGACACCTACGAATCCAGTACTTTCTTCTACTCAAGATCCATTCTTTGGTATTGAAGCTGGTCGTACTGTCCCAAGCTAAAACAATACTTTAATTTATTATGGCTAATGCTGTCGATTCGGCTGGCAACGGTGGTGTTGCTGGAACTAACTACGCCATTACTGGCGCAGCTACTAATTTTGCAGCAAAGCGTGATTCTGTCGCTCAGACTCAGAAAGGATTCGGCTCTGCCGTTTCCGCTTCTGGTGTCTATAGCTTGACCCAGAATCTCCGCTTTGCATACGATGGACAAGATGCTGATTCCCCTGTTGTATCAGGACGAACTGCTTCTTAATTACTAATTATTGGGAGGTCTTCGGACCTCCTTTTTTTTACTTATAACTATGACTGAACTAGAAGCAATTAATAGAATGCTGGCTGCTATTGGCCAGGCACCCGTTAACACTGTAGATCAAGCCAACCCGGACGTTGCGATATGCTCTCGAACACTGAAACAGGTGTCGCAAGAGGTTCAGTCGGAAGGTTGGACTTTTAATCGAATCAACAATTTTATGCAGCAACCGTCTCAACAGTTGCTCATTATTCGATCAGGTTCAACTAATGGTGATACAGATTATGTAATGCAAATGGACCTTGCTCATGGTTCACTTTTTTCAAGAGATAAACAAACTGTTGCCAAGAATCGTAGTACAAATATTTGTCTATACAATGTCACATCTTCTACTTTCTATTGGGGCAGTGATCCTATTGAAGTAGATAAAATTTACTACTATGCTGATATTGGTGTTCTACCTCCTCCAGCTCAAAACTATATTGTATCTAAGGCTTCAGCAGCAGTTTCTTTCCAAACTGTTGGTGATTCTAATCAGTATCAAATTCTCAGGGCTCAAGAAGATTATACAAGAACTCAGTTATTAGAATACGAAACCTCTCAAGGAGACTATAGCTTTTTTGGTCATCCTAAAGGCGGAGATTTTTATAACAGCTATCAACCTTTTCATACACTATCTAGATAATGGCGAATGTAACACAGAAAACCCCTAACTTACTTGGTGGTGTCAGTAGAATGGCAGACTTTGATAAGAAGTTAGGTGAAGTTAGAGAGGCTATTAATTCGTATCCAGACCTCTCTTATGGAATGACCAAAAGACCAGGAACCCAATTTGTAGGTTCTTTAGGAATTACAGAAGCCGAGGCTGATCAGACTTATTTCTTTCCAATTATAAGAGAAGGTAGACCACGTTATTTATGTGGTATTAGACAAGGAACTTCACTTGCAGATGCTGTAAAAATATGGAATTTAGATACTCTTGCTTCTATTACTGTTAATTCTCCTACAGGTCAGGAATCAACATATCAGTATTTAAACTTTAATACTGGATATGGTATTACTCAGAATGATGCTTATCGAGTAGCTTCAGATACTAAGCGTACAGTGATTACTAATCGTACGGCTGTATGTCAGGAAAATACTACTCTATGGAGTTCTGCCCCAAACCCATTTACTTGGACTATTAGAAAGCAAAATAAAGATAATAATAGTATTGATGATTTACCTGATGGTAGAGCTGTACGTGTAAATTGGGGTAATGGTGGTAATGCCGCTTTCTTTCCTTCTACCCATACACCTCTTACTGCAGGTACTTGGTACTTACCATTAAGTATTCAACCTTCAATTGTAGAGCCAGCCACTGGTAACAAGATTAAAATTAATAATCAAGGTAATGGTTGTGTACTTAAATGCCAGATTGATTCTACTGGTGTGATCCCATACATGGGTGGTTATGTCGATGATGAGTTCTATCCAAGTGTATATGCAACCGAACGTGATCCAATTACTTATCCCCCTTCCACAACAACCACATATACCAAAGCTCAAGTTCAGGCTTTAGGTGGTACTACCTTTAAATATGATGCTGAGATCTGGGCTTCTGGAAGTGGATACCGTGATCAATGTCCTATGCAAGTTGATGGAGTACCAGGCGCTACCTGTTCCATTGCTACCGGTCTCCTCCCTGGTTATGTCTACAGGGTTGTTAATAGTGGTTCAAACTTGGATGACTTCTATATGCAGTCATTTAGTAACACTTCAAATATTGATGATATTCCTGGTCAACCTACATCACCAAGAGCTCGTGTTGATGGACCTTTCTTTTGGAAGGAATGCCCTAGTCCTGATGCATATGTAGGATTAAATAACGCATCTCTTCCCATTGAACTTATTGATAATGAAAACAATACCTTTACTCTAAAATTAACTGACTATGCAGAACGTTGGGCAGGAGATAACACTAATAATCCTGCACCTAGTTTTATTGGTAAAAGGATTAATAATGTAGTTTTCTTAAACAATAGGCTCGGTTTCCTTTGTGAAGATAGTGTCATCCTTAGTCGTCCTATTAATTATGGTCCTGAAGGTACTAGTGGATCTAGTTATGTACCAGATGACAATGCATGGATTCGTAGAAATTATACGGAAATCGATTTCTTCAGACAGTCTGCTATTGGTATGACGGCGGCTGATCCTATTGATATAAAGGTAGCGACCAATGATACTTCAGTACTTCATAAAGCTATTCCTACACCACAAGGAACTATTCTCTTTTCTGACGGTCAACAATCACTCCTATTCCAACCTGAAGGTTTGTTGTCACCTCTGACTGTAAGCATTAATAGTATATCTAATTATGATATGTGTGATGTACCACCTATTATTATTGGAGAGACATGTTACTTTATTAATAAAGGAACTAATTTTTGTCGTATTTATTCCATGGTTAACAGGGGTATGCAAAATCCACCTGTTATTGAGGATATTACTAAAGAAGTTTCTGATTGGTTGCCAAACACTTTATCAGCAATGAGAGCGTCTTTAACTGATAATATGTTGCTTACATATACTCGCAATGACAACACAGTATATTGTAGGCGTCAGGTTACTGATGACACTAGTGCATGGACCAAATGGGTCATGCCAGATAAAATTGTTGAACTGATTCTTGATCATGATCAGGTTGTGTATCTAACAAAAACTGATGGAACTGTACAAGTCCATAAGGCTGACATGTACGTTGTACCAGATGATTCTGCATATGTGTTTGCACCTGATGTATTAGTTGATGGTGCATTCATTGGAATTCCTAGTGCTTATAATTACGACAATAAGATCATTGGGAGAAAGCAACTTCTACCAAATAAATATGGAATCATTGAATACTTCAGTCCTTCACATGATTACTATGATGTTGGTACCGAGAATCAATATGGTAAATGGCTATCTATTGATAATTTAGGTCTTACTGGTGCCGTTAGTGCTAATGCTTCTGCAATTTATAGTATCACTATTAACACTAGTGTTATAGACCGTTGGAACGTTGGTGTTCAAATTAAGTATAAATCAACTACTAACGAAGCTGTCACTTTTCCTAATGAAGGCTCATTTCACATGATGCCTTACGATACTTTGTTTAGAATTAATTATACTGATCAATCTTTATCGTCATTCATTGATGGTTGCGTTAAGACTTCAGATTGTGCCATGCTTAAATATATGACTCCAGCAGGGACAGAAGTTTTGACTGATGTTTGGGGTACTGAAATTACTGATATAAGTACAGATGAAACTACTGCTGTTGTTACGCTGACTGGATGCAATGGTGGCAGTTCTACCTATTCAATTCCTAAGTCTGATTTTCATGACGCTTACTTTCTAAATATTGCAAAAAATAATTGTACAATTGATCCACTTAATTATGAATATGCAAGACTTGTAATTTCTGATGCAACTATTTCCGTACATGGAACTGCGCAATATTCTCAATCAGTTAATCCTTCTGCAGGCATGGGAACCTCGCGTTACGGTTTTTATACGGATGTAGACAGTAAATCATATTTTCCAATCAAAGATTGGTGGTATAAAAAGACTTCACAAGGCCCTCATTACATGTCAACATTAGCACCTCGTGCTTCCAGCACGTCATCACTTGCTTGCTCAGGTGTGCTATGGGGAAGAGCTGATGAATTCTTTTGTCAACAAAATCCTGGTAAAATATATGGTTATGCAGGGTATTCATTGATTGAATATAACTCTAGTGTGAATTATCATTATAGCTACTCAACCAATGTTACTCAATATTATACTTCCCGACCAGACGTTAATGGTTCTGCTTCATGTCAATTGACAGCTCAGGATGATATAGGAAATTATAATAACGTTGATGGTACTGTAGGTAGACCATGGGGCACTAATATTTTTATTAGACCTGTTTCCAGGACAGTTGAAGGTTGGTATGGTATAAACTATCCACCTGTATATACATCTTCTTGTGGTGAGGTAGATAAATTTAGTGGTTGGGGTTTAGGTGGTTATATGACTTATCGTGGTCACCGACCTAATGTAAGTGGTGATAGAGGTGTAGGTTGGGCATATGAAGGTTATGATATAGAAATTCCTGACTATAGTAAATACAGTTCTGGTGGCCCTGATGGCTGGGATTGGGATTTATTAGGTGTAACTGGCATCACAAGATTTACGGTTTCTTATACACCACCTCGTTCTGGTGATTGGGTTGATACTAATGGACACCTTATTCCTGAGATATACGATAAAGATCAGATTGAACAGTATGTAGAAGATATGGGACAAGCACCTCCCACTGAAATATATATACGTTGTCATTATGAATTTACTAATGGCACAGACCCTTATGCCAATGGTCCTGAAGCGATTCTAACTGATGAACTAGGTGATGGTACTTGTGATAGTTGCCCACCAGTTCTATTTAATCCTGATGTAACATTTAAAGATTTATCCATTACACCTTATCTAGATTTCTATACTAATTCAATTACTCTTCAAACAGTTGTTGAAGATAATGATCCAACTAAATTAAGAAAGATAATCCCACCAACCAACTATCCATACATTGATCACCTACAGCCTTGTCTACTAATCGCAGTACTTCCAGGAACTCAAACCTCAGGTTCATCAGATAAAGCTGGTTATCAAGTTGATTTGACTTGGAATGATACCAATGATGCACTGATATCTCCAATTGATCTTGCACAATATACTGGCAAAGTTATTATTGGATATCGTTTTAATTATATGTTAGAACTACCCGAGTTCTACTTTAGATCTGAAACTACTGACTATACAGCTTCTTTGACTATTGCACGTATTAAGCTTGCATTGGGTTATTCTGGTGACTGTACGTTGCAGTTAAGATCAACAACTAATCGTCCACATTGGACTCAATATTTTAGTGCTACACAAGCTAATATTTATGAGGCAGATGATGGTCCGATCACTGAAGCTTCATTACATACAATGCCTGTCCATCAACGATCAAATGATTTCTATTTCAGAATTACAAGTGATAGTCCATTCCCACTATCAGTTGATTCCGTGACATGGGAAGGTAATTACTCACCACGATATTATAGGAGAATGTAAATGGCGCAAGGTGACAAATCAAGGAGGCGAAGTTCTAGTCTACAAAATGCAGGTACACTGCAAGGTTATGAGAATTCAGTTCAGGATTTACAGTTAAGAATTGGAGAAAATAGACTATCAACTGATCTGCTAAATGAAGCACGTTCTGACGCTTATGACTTTCAGAACTTGATTCAGAATTCTCAATTTGAGGAACAGATCCGTCAATATAATCAACAACAACATCTCTATGGCTTAAATGAGAATGCCATAGACATGGAAGTTGCTTATCAGCAACAGCAGATATATGATAATGTTGATGCTAAGTTACAGGAACTCCAATATGCACAGCAAGATTTAGACTTTGACTTTGCTGCTCAATCAATAAAAAACAACTATGCTCAAGCTAACAATAGTCTACAACTAAAGAATAATAGGCAAGAGTTAGCTATTAATAAGGAAGAAACGATTCAACGTGGACGCCAGTTTGGTACTGACATGAGAGACATGTCGGCTAAACAGACAGAAGAGAAGGCTGATGCGAGGAGGAAACTCCTCCAAAGCTCACTAGAGACACAAGCTAAAGCAGGTAATGCATTGGCTTCTGGTAGACAAGGTCAGTCTGCAAGTATGTTAAATCAGTCTATCGAATCAGTAGCTGCTATTGATCACTACGCTTTATATACACAACTAGAGCGTGGTGAAGGTTCCTTCGATAATATTGTTAGTGGCACAACAAATAAAAAAGCCTCTGATGATAAACTTTCAGGAATTAAGAAAAAACAGATTGGTCTTCAACGAGATAACCTTCAAAACAACAAGCGAGAAATGGCTCAGTTGTTTGGTTTAACAGTTGAACAGTATGAGGCAGATACTGAGAAGTTAGGTAGAATGATGGTTGATCAGGTTTCAAGCATTGATTCACAACTAAATAGACTTTCTCAACAAGAGTATCAATCTCGTATAAACCTATATGCCAAGATGCCATTACCACCTCGTATGGCACCACGTGCTAAACCACCTAGAGAAATACCATACGAAAAATTTGCATTCCCTACAGATCCATTCCGTTTTGACCATAATGCAATGGGTGCTGCACCTGAACAGAAGAAACAAAGTGGATTCGGTACATTCCTACAGGTTGCAGGAACAATTGCTGCAATAGGAGGAACAGTTCTAACTGCTGGTGCCGCCGCTCCTGGTGCCGCCGCATGGATGGGTACTGCCGGAGCTGGTTTATCTGGTGGTGGTTCTATTCTAAGTGGCTTAGGAAAAACCCTTTAATCAAACAAACAAATCTAATTCTAATATGAATAATGGCAAGAGTAACTTATCAAGCGTCTGCTGACAACAAACAGTTTTCTCCTAATCTTACAGAAGATACTTCTGATCGTATCCTAAAACAATCACAAGATTATATTGAGAAACTAAAAGCTGCCCGTGACTTTGAAGCATCACAAGATGCAGAATTTATAAGAGAATATACCGGTGGAATTAAACGTGGTATTGAATCCCAACGGCAGGTAGACCAAGAACAAGAAAGACAGCTACGTGCTCTTGCTACATATAAACAAGGTTTAATGCAAGAGCAGGCACAACGCTCTCGTTCTATGGGATCTGCCAATGGTGGCGGATCAGATACACAGAAATGGTTGGATTTTGCCATGTCAGCTAGTAAAACTGCTGCTCAGACATTCGGTCAAATCCAAAAGATTAATACTGAAGCAGATGAACAATTTGCACTAGACTGGAAAGCACGTAATGGTGGCATAGACTACAAACAAGTTGGTCAGAATGCTAAGGAAGTCGGTGTTGATATTCTTAGTGTTCGTCAAGATACCGTTGCCTCAATGGCTGAAGTTAATGGTGATCTTGAGTTAGCTACTCAGCTAAGAGCAATGAGTCCAGGTAGGGCTAAGGCAGTAAAGCAGGTAGCATTTACTGGTTTGGCTGTTGAGATTCCTAATTATTTTGAAAGAGATATATATGCACAAGAATCAGTTATGGATGTTCTTATTGATGGTGAGAGGCGTCCTCTAAATACAGTCAGAACTGCTGATGAAATGCGTCAAGCATTTTTTCAGTATCGTAAAGCTTCAATGGAAGCTAATGGTTTTGGTGACTTTGATAATAAATTATATACTGATGGTTTTGTTAAATCTGAGGAAGGCTATCAACAATTACTTGGTAGGACTAGAAAGAAAGAACTAGATGCAGCTAAAAGTAATGATTTAGATCAAGCCGCTGCTGAGTTCAATATAGTAGTACAGGATCCTGACCAGGCTCAGGCTGCCGCTATGAAATACTACATGAAAGTATTGTTACATAATGGTGGTGATAATCAAGCAGCACGTTTGGCAACTAATGCAAAATTTAATAGTCCTAGTGTTCCTGAATTATCATTTCTTGCTTATCAGAAAGTAGTTTTACCAGGAATGGAAGAACAATTTCCGGGTAAGAATTTAGGACAGCTAAACCCTGGAGAGATGCGTGAAATCCGTCAAGCACGTCTGGGTGAATCAGGTCAGATTCAGAATGAATTTGATGTGCAACAACAGATTCAGTTTAAGGAAGAAGAACGTAAGGTTTATGCAGCAATACGTGCTGATACTGCCGAAGACAATGATGTTGATCTAAGTCCAGAAGCTGTCAAGGAACAAGTTGAAAAATATACTAGGCTTGGACCTAATGCTGCAGGAGTTCTTGCAGCTTGGAAATCAGCAGTACCTCAATTATCATCTACTAAAAGAGATGCAGAATTAACTGAAACATTCCAAGATCTATCTGATAGGGGAGCACTTAGTGATGACTTCATCATGCGTTCTGATGGTTCAGAAGAGTTAAAGAGGAAGTGGTTAAAGCAAGCCTCTGCTACTGCTGAACAGGGGGTCTCTGATACAGCATTATCGGAATTTAAGGGTATTGCACAAGCAATGCTAATTGAGAAAACAGGAGAGACTCCAGGGTTCTCTGGTAGCTCAAATAATGCTCATACTAAAAGAGCATTACGTAGAGCAATGAATGACTGGAGAAAAGATTATGTAATAAAATTACGTGATGGTAGTACTGCTGCTGATGCAGCTCAGTATGCTGAACAACGTTTTAATGAACGATTTGCATCTGAAACTGGTCTTTATAAGACTACTAATTTCGAGGAGTTTGAGGATGGTAAAAAAATTATTGTAGGTAGATACTCTAACTTTGGTCCTCAAGAAGCTTCAGCAATTGTAGATCCCAAGCATCAACTAAGAGAAGATATCAAGAAATATGGTTCTACTGTTGCTGATCAAAAGGATGTTATCCCTGTAGTTACTTTACTACGTGTTCAACAGAGTATGCAAAACAACAAACGTATTATGATTCCTCCTGCAATAGTTTCAATAGCAGATAGTTCTGGCGGTAAGTTTTCTGTAATGGATGTTCTTAATCGTCAGTTGAAAGCTAATGGACTAGATCAAATTAATCCTGAAGTATTTACTACAGCTAAAGAAGCACAAGATAGTATTTTACCTATCTGGCAACCACGGTTGAACTATAAACCTACTTATGAATCTACAGATGCAGCAATGATTGGTAGTGGTCAAGAGCCTATCTATGATCAACGTATTCCAAGTAATGTAAAAGAAGACGTTGAATTCCAGCAAGGAGTTCAAGGTATGTCTCAAAGACTAGGTGTTTCTGCCAGTGATTTATATGCAATTATGGATTTTGAAACTGGCGGTACATTTGATCCAGCTATAAGAAATGCTGCAGGATCTGGTGCTACTGGTTTGATTCAAATCATGCCATCAACTGCTGCAGGTCTTGGTACTACTACAGAAGCATTAGCTTCTATGTCTAGAGTACAGCAATTAGGATATGTTGAACAATACTTTAAAAGAGCTGGTGTAAAACCTGGAGCTAGTCTATCTGATCTATACATGTCAGTTCTTTTCCCTGCTGCTGTAGGTAAGAGTGATAACTTTGTTCTATTTGGTAAGGGTGCCATGAGTGAATATCAAGGTAATGCTTACACACAAAATAGTGGTCTTGATAGTAATGGTGATGGTTCTATCACTAAAGCAGAAGCAACAGCTAAAGTTTTAGGTTCAGCTAATGTATGGCGTCAAAGAAGGAATCTAAACCCTGCACTCATTTCACGTGGTGCTACTACTCCACCTCAACCAGCACCTACTGCTCCACCTGAATTAGTCACAAGGACTAAAGAAGAAGGTCCAGGTAGTGGTTATTGGAAGTGGGATGAACAACGACAATTATTCGTAAAAATAAACTAAGTATA
>Ga0181420_1000789_pt1 | contig 12312 bp, 17 predicted proteins | sample 43SPOviralmetaG_FD_130145 | JGI IMG/M metagenome (GOLD analysis project Ga0181420, IMG submission 130145) | Marine viral communities from the oligotrophic San Pedro Time Series (SPOT) site, San Pedro Channel, CA, USA - 43 SPOT_SRF_2013-05-22 | ecosystem: Environmental > Aquatic > Marine > Strait... | reverse complement strand
TGTAACACGCCCTAATAACGTCATCATTCGTAATCATGTGTCTAATCCTTTCGAGTGATTAGGTTTAAGGTGATCTGCCTCATCAGTGGCTGGAGATCATTCCAACCAGACACCGCCGGAGCGGTGTTTCGGCTACTCGCAGAAGATGTGGTATCGCTTTTCATACTCAACGAATGTGTGAGAGTGATCGTAGGAGCGGACGATCTTGCCAACGTCCAGCCACTCTTCGAAGTAGGTGCGATCATCGCCAAATATTGGGCAGCAATCCATGAAATCGTCGTAGCAGTAATTACGCTTGTCCTCGTGAGTCGCTGGGATTGACCCTCGGTAAGAGTTAAGGAAGTGCTCACGATCCCAGCTGCGGAAATTGTCCATGTACGCTTCCACTGGGTTCCAGCCAAAATCGTTGTGTAGTTCAACACGATCAGCGATCTGCTCTGGTCGCTCAAATTCACTCAGGCTGGCAAAGCCTTCGTAGTCGTGTATCGCCCATTCCTCAGCACCAGCGATTGGTGAGGCTTTGAGGATCTTCTGGATCGCAGCTTCAAGCTCGTCAACGTCTGCTGTGCAGTCGATCCATTGTCCGTGCAGAATGCCTGCGTTGTACGCTGCTAAACAGGCAACGTAGATCCGGGGATTAGTTAGTTCAGTAGTCATGTGTTTCATCCTTTCGAGTTGATGAAAAGTGATGTGGTCTGCCATCGTCAGTGAACAGCGAACCAATGCTGTCCAGACGCTCCGTAGAGCGTTTCGGCTTAGTCTTCCAGCAGTCCTTTCGCTGCCTTCAACACACTTGCGATCTCGTCCAATCGTGTCTTGTACTCAAACTCGATCTTGTGCCATTGAGCCTTCTGAGCAACGGTTTTCGCTGCTATCATTTCCTCTCGAATCTTTGGCAGTTCTCGTTTGTATACTGCGAGGGTTTCAGCGAGGTTGTCTACGGTTACTTGAGTAGTCTTGGTCATGTCTTTGATCCTTTCGAGTGATCAGGGTTAGTTGACCTGTCTTATCAATGCCGGTAGGTCAGATCCGACAGACGCTCCGAAGAGCGTTTCGACTTCTACTCCGAGTATTTGCGTAGTTTGTCCTGAGCGTCTCGTAGTTTGGCTGATGTCTCTGGTGTATCGTATTTCAGAGCTTGCACCCATCTCCATGCACAGTCCAAAATGTCGTCCATCTGGGAATGACTGACGTAGGTTGACATCCAGCCGAGGCACCGTTTGGCGAACATCTGAACGCACTCCCTCACCACTGTGTCAGTCATCCCCTCGTTCTGGTTTTCCTTAATCGCACTGATGATTTGATAGTCAGCTAGAAAATGGCAGATGTGCAGTTGCCACATGTGGTAGCGGACATTGCCTTGCTTGATACGCATAGCAAGAGTCTTCCGTAGGTCGTCAGCCAGTTTCTCCACCACGGCATTACCCTTGTCGCTGTAACAACACCACGCGCCGTATGTCTGGTATTTAGGGTGAGTTGTTGGCAACCGCTCTAAAGCGTGTCGGGCTTCACGGATTTTCTGGTCGGCTAGTTCATTGGTAATCATGTGTTGATCCTTTCGAAGATCTGGTTAGTTGCTCTGTCTCATCAGCATCAGGTGAGCAGTCCTGATGGACGGGCTGAAGCCCGTTTCGACTACTACTCGTCGAAGTATGGAACCCCGTGTTCCTCTTCGTATTCCTTCGCCACCCGTGCCTCAAATCGCTTTTGGATTCCTTCCGCCAACTCGACGATTTGTTCAATCGCTTCGAAGTCGTCTACGTTGCCGTGGACGTTTATCATTGACTGGATGTTTCGGAGTTCGTCGTTGAACATTTTGATGTCGTATAACATGGTTTTGATCCTTTCGAGTGAATCGGTTATTTGACCTGTCTCATCAGTGTCGGTAGGTCAGATCCGACAGACGGGCTTAGCCCGTTTCGACTTAGGGGCGTTTGAAGCATTGAAAATCGTCGTAAAGATCTAAGTCACACAGAAACGCCTCTCGGCTTCTCTCATACAAACCGACTAACATGGCTTCGGCGTATTTCTGTAACTGTTCTGGTGTCATTTCAGCAATTACGTGTTCTGCCAGTTTGCGTTCAATGCTGCGTGCTGCTCTAGGTCTGGTAGTCATTGTGTTTGATCCTTTCGAGATCGGGGTTGTTTGACCTGTCTCATCAGTGCCAGTAGGTCAGATCTGGCAGACCGCCGATTGGCGGTTTCGACTTATTTGAATTGGGGAATATTGCCGTTGATTACTGGGGCTAGTAACTCGTCATCCATCGTCTCCCGACCTTCACAGATTTCGATAGCAACTTCGACCTGCCTGACTGAGTGTTCGTCCCATTGTTCCGGCCAGATTCCGTAGACAATGTTTTCGGGGTTCCATTCGTTCTCTGGATCAAGGATGAACATTAACTCGTGTTGCAGGACTCGCAGCAGATCAAGAGCGTTTTCTAGTGTGTGATCCTGTCTTTCAAATGCGGTCTCCTGAAGTGAGTTGGTCAGCTTGGTTAGGCGGTAGTTAACTTGGTCGAGGTTTCGTTTGATGTTTGTCATGTGTTTGATCCTTTCGAAGATCTGGTTTGAAAATGGTTGATATCCACTTGGATATTTAACATGGTAGTATAATTCGGTCAGGAGTCAAACCCTATTTGATATCTTTTTGGATATTTTATCCAAATAAATCATTGAGGCTATTTTTAGCGTGCGAAGGCAACAGATTATTTCTTGGCCTGCGTACAATGTTGAGACGAGGGCAGAGGGACACTAGTCGTGCCGGCTCTGCCTCTCGTGCGTTGATTCGCTTCGATGGACTTGAGCAGTCTCAGCAGCACTGGATCGATCCGGTGGCATGGGAACGCTCAGCAGCACTGCTATGATAGATTAAATCGCAGTGTCGGGGTTTCTGGCTTCCTGTATATATGAACCATATCCCCCACCCCATCCTAGGAGTCCCTACTATATAGCCCCTGTTTCCCGCGCAACGAAAAATGAAAGTCCAAAACCTCAAGGTCGTCCACAACGCTGTCAGCGTGATCGAGAATAACCTTGCTGGCTACCGCACGGAAAACTACCAAGGGGCACATCAAGCCGCACAGATGGCCTTCAGGGAGGTTGTACAGGCTTTGCTGAAACACGGGTGGATACCGCACGATGACGCAGAGGTTTTGATACAGGAACAGGACGCAAAATGGCTGAAACAGTGGAACTACACGCTGCCTGGAGATGGGACTGTCCAGAATGCGGACGAGAACAATGGGTACGAGGAATACACCTAGAAAGTGAACATTTAACACAGGATCAGCAGGACCGCCTGGAAGAAGCCGAATGGTGGGTGTTGTACCCCGAAATGGTGCAGTGCGGGGACTGTAAAAGCCCTTACTACGTTAAACAAGGAATGGACGATGCCGAAAGTTGGGAAGAAGAAATTTAGTTACACCAAGAAGGGCAAGTCTGCCGCAAGAAAACACGCCAAGAAGACTGGCAAGAAGATGCGACGAGGCTATTAAGTTTTACGACATCATGTGTCTAGCCACAGTGCTGACCGTGATGTTACCCACGCTGGGGACAATTGTCTTGTTCCTGGCATTGGTGTTACCACCGAAAGTTGTTCATGGCTCAATACGCTAGACCAGATGCAGATGACACAGACGGCAACTGGACGGACAAGTCTGGTGGTTCGACGCTGTATACGAGCATTGACGAGACAAGTTCCGATGATGCGACAACCTACATCAAGGTCACGGATAACGGCAGTAATGAAGCCTGTATTGTCAGACTGAGTGATGTGTCTGCTCCAGGATCGTCTGGAACATACATCAAATACACCGCATTGACCTCAGACAACGCATACACTGGCGATCCACCTGATCTGAAGATTGAACTGCTTCAGGGAAGCTCAGTAAAGGCAACAACGACGAATTCAAGCGTGAGCACCGGCAGCTGGACTGCTTATTCGTACACGATTTCAGATGTGTCTGGCATAAGCGACTGGACTGATCTGAAGTTTCGCATTACCTCTATCGCCGGAAGCGGTGGTGGAATGGGTGCTGGTGACGAGATGAAGGTCTCACAGGTGTACTTAGAGACACAAGACGCTGGTGGTGGAGGTTCAACTCCAATTGCCGCAATCGCAATGAACACATACAGACAGTTGAGTAATTAATGTTCCTAAAGCAATCCACAGCATACACGTTCAGATTCGGGCCGTTCTTGGATGATGGTGATGGCAAGACTGCGGAAACTGGTCTGACCATTGAAGACTCTCACGTCAGGGTGAGTAAGGCTGGTGCGAACTTCATTGACAAGGCAGAAACTAGCAACTCAGCACACGACGAAGCTGGTTTCTACGTAGTAGTGCTGAACGCTACAGACACAAACACAGTAGGTGAGTTGCAGATTGCCTGCCACATTTCAGGAGCATTGCCGGTATTCAAGACCTTCTACGTAGTAGAGGAAGCGATTTACGATGCGATGTTTGCAGCTAGTGCGGACTTGATTACCAAGGTGGACGCTATCGACACAGTGGTTGATGCGATCCTTGTTGACACTGGCACTACGCTCGACGGGAAGATTAACACCATTGACGGAATTGTAGATGCCATCTTGGTGGACACCAACGAGTTGCAGGGTGATTGGGCAAACGGTGGTCGTTTAGACCTGCTGTTAGATGCGACTCTGGCAGACACGAATGAACTGCAAGGAGACTGGGCCAACGGTGGACGGCTAGATTTAATTATCGACGCAATCCTAGTGGACACTGCTGAAATCGGTTCAGCAGGTGCAGGACTAACAGCAGTTCCATGGAACGCTTCATGGGATGCAGAGGTGCAGAGCGAATGCACAGACGCTCTTAACGCTTACGATCCACCGACCAAGGCTGAGATGGATGCAACGTGGACAACGGCTCAGACAGAGAGTTACGCCTCTGACGGAGCAGCTGCTACACCAGCACAACTGCTGTACATGATTTACTGCTGCGTTGGTGAGTTCGCCATCAGTAGCACCACGATCACAGGCAAGAAGGTAGACGGTAGCACAACGGCCATGACATGGACGATTAACGACGCAAGTAATCCAACTAGCAGAACTCGTGCGAGCTAATGGCAGTCAAAGACTTAATCGGTCCAGCGTTTGTCGGAACCAACACCGTCAAATACATCGTGACCAGAGGCATGACAACAACTCAAAGCGTTGTTCCAATCATCGCTCAGTCAAACACATTAATCGGCGACATCGCCACAGAAGACCGCTACCGCAAAGGCTTAGCCCTGACAGGACTGACCTTTGTGTTGGTCAACAAGAGCACAGGAGCTGCGATCACCAGCGGCTCAGTGACAACCAAGATAACTAAAGACGGTGGAACTCAAGGGACAACCACCAACAGTGCAGCACACGAAGGCAATGGCCAATGGTCAATCAACCTAACAGCAGCGGAAATGGATGCAGACATTGTCGGACTGGCGATGACGCACACGAGTGCACTGAACCTATACGTGACCCTCAAAACAAGCTTGTAGCCAATGTTTGTTCTGAGTGTAACAGACACGTCGAAGAAGAACTCACGAGAGTCAAAGAACCAACCTGGCAAGGCTGGATGTGTGACGGATGCTTCGACAAATACCTCAACAACGAAATGACGGATGGCTAAAGGCATAACGACACGAACGATCTTCAAGAACCGTATGAAGCGGGAGGGTCGTGGGTCGGAATGGAAGAGGCGTTACACAGATGCCAAGAAAGAAATGGAGTGGAAGGACGCATCGGACAAGGTAATGGCTGACATGGGGTTTGTGTCAGCTGTAGTGGAGCGGGAGATCCACGAGAAATTCCTGAAGTTCGGTATGAGAGGTATACCAAAACAACTGGAGAAGATTGAACAGGAGAAGTCGCAAGATGAGTTGATCGGGATCTTAGGTGATTACGACATCAACGACAGTGAGTTACCTGCTGACATTGCCTTTGTGTTTCACAACTTACATAAGGCTGTCGGTGAAATGACGGACTGGAAGATCAAGCCAAAAGACGCACCTACACCTGGAGCTTGGAACATGTTGATTTGGGCTAGTACCAATCAAACAAAGTTCATGGACAAGGTTCTTGGTGAACAACTGAAATCAGGACGAACGACAGACGACCAAGGTATGAGAGACACGGGAGAAAGCATCGAACAAATCGAAGCAATTCTTTCCGAACTTATATAGGTGTCTCAATGAAACGTAACCGACTGTTCTACATCACAGGAACGCTTTTCCACATAGCCGCAACTTTATATTTCCTGGTGCTAATTTGGAAATCGTATGTGTGGTGGCAGTGGTTACACAGACTACAGGACACCTTAAACGCACAGCCTAATGGATTGTTGATTTGAGTTTATACGGTACTGTCCCCAAGGGACTTAAAGAGAATCTGGAGTTCAGACGTGACCTGCTTCAATGGGCAGACACGATTGATCGTCAGCGTACCTTATGGACTGCCTGTAAGCACGACATCCTGTTTTTCATCAACACCTTCTGCTGGCTCTACGAGCCACGGGGAAGTCGGTTGGTGGGGACCACGAGTAACGTAATTCCTTTTAGAACTTACGAGTTCCAAGATAGGGCGTTTCTTGAAATGGATGAAGTGTTGGGTCAGCACGACATTGGCGTGGAGAAGTCGAGAGACTTAGGAGCGACATGGATGTTCCTGACTCTCTTCTTTCATCACTGGATGTTTCACGACTTCAGTAGCTTCGGGATTATGTCCCGTACAGCTGACCTTGTGGATAAGCCAGGGAAGAAAGACACATTGATGTGGAAGCTGGACTTCCTGCTCAATGGCGATGGTGGACGTGGTGGATTACCTGCTTGGATGAAACCGAGTAAGACCTACCGCTCCATGATGCTGATGGAGAACCGAGACAACGGCTCGACGTTTGAAGGGGCATCAACAACGGAAGATGCCTTCCGTGGTGGACGTAAGAAATCCATTGCTATCGACGAATATGCAGCGTTTCCAAACGGTGACGACTACAAAGCGTTGGCAGCGACACAACACGCAACAGACTGTCGTGTGTTTGTGTCTACTCCGAAAGGGGCAAGTGGTGCTTACTACGATGTCATGCACACGCCATCGAACATCAGGAAGATCATCCTCAACTGGACAGAGCATCCTGATCGTGGCGTTGGGATGTACACCAGCAAAGATGGTGTGCTTGAAATCCTCGACAAGGATTACAAGTTTCCAGAGGGCTACAAGTTTGTGCTGGATGAAAAGGTTCGAGCACCGTATTACGACCAGGAGTGTCAACGACCAGGAGCTACACCACAGTCAATCGCACAGGAACTAGACCGTGACTACGGCGGTTCTGAGTATCAGATCTTCGGCAAGGATTTGTACGAACAAGGTAAATCAGGACTGCTTCGCCCTTATGAGCAAGGAATCCTGTTTTATGACGAAGAAGACCTTACTCCCGAGTTTAATGCGACTACGGACGGTCCGTTTAAGGTTTGGTGTCACCGTGATAGTAGCGGTGTACCTGTAAGGAGTGGACAGTACGTGATTGGTTGTGACATCTCTGCCGGACTAGGTGGAGATTACACAAGTAACTCTGTGATGGTTGTGTCGGACACAGTGACCGGACAACAAGTCGCTGAGTTTGCTACGAACACACTCAGGCCAGTGGCGTTTGCCGACATGTCGATTGCGGCATGTAAATGGTTTAACAACGCTTACCTAATTTGGGAAATGAATGGACCGCCGGGAGCTGCTTACACGAAACAGATCCTTGAGCGTAACTATCCAAACATTTACTACCGTGAGATCGAGAACAAGAGCTATCGCAAGAAGACACGCAATCCAGGCTGGTTCAGTACAGACAAGAACAAGCTTTCTGTACTGAGTCAGATGTCGGCAGCAATTCAGAACGGTGAATACTGTATCCGCAGTGAGAAGCTCCTGAACGAATGTCGGCAGTATGTATACAAGCAGGGGAAAGTTGTACACAGTCGTTCCATTAAAACACAGGACGACTCAGCCAAAGGTCAGGCACATGGTGACCGAGTGATAGCAGCAGCTCTCGCATGGCACGCAACGAAAGACAGGCCAGCACGTAAACCAGTTGAACGTGAAACCTTTGAAGAAGATTTGCCCTACGGCTGCATGGCTTGGCGAATTCATCAAATGGAAGATCGCTTGGCGTTACAGAACAACGATGGTTGGTAATGAACCCGAATAAAGAACTAGATCGATCCAGACTACTGAAAGCAATTCAGCACTCCACAAAGGCACTACGTCCTTTCCGTGAAGTGCGGAAGGCTTTGGTACGTGACTTCGTTGGTTCGCATTATGGTGCAACCGACGAGATCAATCGTCGTGAAATCATCATGAACCTGATGTATCAGACGGCTGAAACGTACACCATGAGCCTGGCTGCTAACAGGCCGAGATGTCTGATTACTGCACGACACCCAGACATCGAATGGTTTGCCCACACCTTCCAGCTAAGCCTGAACAATCTCATTAAAGAGATACGACTTGAGAACATCTTGCGTAAGGCGGTGATGGACTCTTTCTTTGCTATCGGCATTGTAAAGGTCTACACCGCTGACGCAGGACTCGTGCAGTTGGAAGGTGAAGACGAATGGGTAGATCCAGGCAAACCGTTTGCTGAAAACATTTCGCTTGATGACTTTGTGTATGACACTACGGCCAGCGAGTGGAGGAAGTCTTCGTTCTGTTTGAACAAGTACCGCATCAGTCGTGAGAAGGTCATGAACGATGCGGCATACGACAAAAAGATCGTAGAGGAGCTAAAGCCAGCGACACAGTATCCGAACTATTCCAGTGACTCAGGTGAAGTTCCGGTGCGTGAAATGTTGCGTAGCGAAACAACTGAAGCTGGCATTGATCCCATGCTCGACCTGATGGACATCTGGCTTCCAAAAGACAATTTGATTGTCACGATGCCGGTTGGTAAGGACACAAAGCCAATACGCATTGTTGAATGGGAAGGACCTGAGAACGGACCGTTTCACACGCTGAGTCTGACGTGTGAAGTGCCTGACAACATCATGCCGGTTTCACCAGCGATGAACCTCAAGCCGCTGAGTGATCTGGTTAACGGACTGCTGAGAAAACAGAAACGACAGGCTCAACGACAGAAGGATATACCGTTCTATCAGGCAGGGCATCAGGACGATGCTCGCCGGATCGAACGTGCCAGTGATGGTGAATGGACACGAGTAGACAACCCCGACAGTGTGAACGTAATGAAGATGGGTGGAGTAGATTCCCAGAATCAAGCGTTCTCGCACAGCATGAGAGATACATTCGACCGGATGGCTGGGAACTTGCAGATGATGGCAGGTCTTGGTCCACAAGCGGATACGCTGGGCCAAGACAAGCTCATCCATGGTGCTGTGTCAAAGCGAGAAGCGAACATGCAGTATCGTGTCGTCGATTTCACATCTCGAATCTGCAAGGATCTCGGTTTACTGCTTTGGCAGGATGAGATGCTTGAGATTCCAAACGAGTTTGAAGCTGCTGGTCAAACCATTAGAGCTGACTGGGACCCCGAAGTTCGTGAGGGCAATTTCCTCGACTACAACTTTGAAGTTGAACCATTCAGCATGATGTACAAGTCTCCGAGCGAACGAGTGCAGGGGCTGACAAACTTTGTGACACAGATCGCCATGCCGATGGAGCAAGTGCTCGCTCAGGCTGGTGGAGCTGTAGACATGCAGGAGCTGACTGAAGTCTATGCAGACCTGATGGACATGCCACGACTAAGGTCGATTGTGAAGTTCGATCAGCCAGGTAACGAGCGACCTGGGCCAACTCCAGAGCAACCGGCTCAAGCGAGTCACACAGTTCGTGAGTCAGTACGCAAAAGCGTTTCAACCGGCGGCACAGACAAAGCCAGAAGCAACGTGATGCAACAGCTGCTGCAAGGTGGTCAACCTAACGAACAGCAGATGGGAATGATGGGCAAGGAGAAAGCGACTTAATGAAAACGATAATCCACGTTAATCAACACAAGATTCGATCCAACATCAAGTGTGATAATCCTGAACCTGTGTTGACTGTAAAAGATTACAAGAAGAATCGTTACGCACATGAGGTCGTCATTAAATCGGATGGCAAAGAAATGGCACGAATAATTTATCGACCACACAAACCTCTCTCATGTGGAGCGAGATGCTGGATAGAAACGCAGCAGGATGTGGAGTTGGTTGATGGCTAAGAAATACTATTGGCGTGATAACGACGGAGAACTTGCATGGCATGATGAGCCAGCACCAGAGTTCGGTAAAGAGAACGCAAAAAAGACAGACCGAAGGCTCGGTACAAACGCCTGGTCAACTGGCTTAGTTAGTGATGCCGCTGGTGTTCACCCAAACCAAGTCAAGGAGTTCCGAGAAGACGTACAGAAGCAAGGGTTTACAGGAGTATCGTTCACAGAAGGTGGTGATTGTGTTTTTCATTCACGCCGTGAACGCGCACGCTATTTGAAACACCGTGGTCTGCACGACCGCAACGGTGGCTATGGAGATTGAGATGCCAGAAGAAGCAAACGAAGAAGTACAAGAAGAAGAAATCACTCTTACCGAGGATGATTTAGCGGTCATTGATGAGGTCGAAGCAACCGAAGATGAATCGCACGAAATAGAACAATCAGACTCTGTTGATTCAGAGCCTGAACCAGTTGTCGATGATGAACCTTCCATTGATAACGATCCGTCAGGTCAGACGTTTAATCCTGATCTGGTAAACCGAGCTTCGCAGTACGGCCTTGATCCGGCTGGATTTGCGAACGAAGAGCAGTTGCAGTATGTAGTTAACCAATTCAACCAAGGTAATGATCAACTCTACCAATGGCAGAACTGGTATCAAAACCAACTACAGACACAGCCCGCTCAACCTGCTGAGGATTATCGGTCTCAGCAGCCTCAGTTCCGTGTGGACCTGAGTGATGATTACGACGAGGGATTACGAACAGCAATTGATCAGATGGCTGCACAAATGCAGTCTCACTACGATCAGCAGCTCAATGTAGTCGCTCAAAGTATTCTCGATCAGCAAGACCGAATTGCCTATCAACAACAGTATGTGTCTCAGGCTGAAGCTTATCAGCAACAGCAGAACGCAGCTGGTGAACTAGATCAATTCAACAATGCTGTGTCTCGTTTAGACAACCAAACACTTTTCGGTGATTCGTCTTATCAGGAACTTGAGCCTGGTAGCCAGGAAGCACAAAACATGGAACGCCTGTTCGATCAGGTCAACGTGTTAGCTGCCGGTTATGAAGCTCAGGGGATGATCGCTCCTCAACAGGACGAGCTAGTGAAACAGGCATATCACACAGTGTTTGGCGACCAAATTAGTAACCAACACCGACAACGATTCAACGACCGTGCAAGGCGTAACTCTCGCCGAAGACTCGGTTCAGGTGCAACAACCGCAGCTCAACCTGAGCTTGCTGATGATGTAGATGAACTGGTCAACAGTGCAGTGTTGAAAGATTTTTACGAATCTGCCATGGACGACAACGGATCGTAGTCGGTCTGAATATAGGAGGGTATTAACATGCCTTTACTTCCAGACCAACTCGGTGATTTCGTTACCCTAACTCTCAACAACTTCAAGAAGAAGAGTTGGGTTGACTTGTCACTGGACAAACAACACCACGTCTTCGCCCAGAAATTTCTCAAGGGCAAGACACGTACACCGTATTCTGGCGGTGGAAATCTTGAGTGGAAGGTTCAAACAACCAATACCGGAACAGCGAAGTTCTCTGAGCTGTACAGTGTTGACGCTACATCAGTGAAAGACCTGATGACCACAGCGAAGCAACCTTTTACCAAAGCAACTGTCAACTTCAGTTATGACGTTGATGAAGATGCTTTCCAGAGTGACCGTGAGACTATCATTCGTGAGATTGATATTCGTCGCCACTCTGCCTTCAACGACTATTTTGAGTTGATGGAAACTGCTCTGTGGACTGCACCTAGCAGTTCAACAGAAAGCCCACGAAGCCCATCTGGGATTCCTTTCTGGGTGCAGAAGTCCACAACGACTCCAGGTGGTGGATTTACTGGTGGAGACCCAAGTGGTTTCTCATCCGGTGCTGCCAACATTGCAGTCGCTGATGTTCCGAACTGGAAGAACTGGGCGTTTAACTACACCAGTGCCGGTTCTCGTGATGACCTTGTAGCCAAGCTACGTAAGGCCATTTCACACTGTTACTTCCAAGCTCCCAAGCAGTTCTCTGAACTTGCCGGTGGTAAAGCTGAGAGTGACCACATGTTCTATACCACTTACTCAGTCATCTCTGATTTAGAGAAGCTC
>Ga0181420_1000787_pt1 | contig 12322 bp, 11 predicted proteins | sample 43SPOviralmetaG_FD_130145 | JGI IMG/M metagenome (GOLD analysis project Ga0181420, IMG submission 130145) | Marine viral communities from the oligotrophic San Pedro Time Series (SPOT) site, San Pedro Channel, CA, USA - 43 SPOT_SRF_2013-05-22 | ecosystem: Environmental > Aquatic > Marine > Strait... | reverse complement strand
GTATCTTGTTTAGCGTGGGTTGCTAAACTGCCTAACGTTGTATTTAAAGTATCTTGTTTAGCGTGAGTTGCTAAAGTGCTAATATCTACCACTCCCCCAGCAGTTAAGGTAGTATTTATTGTATCTAATTTGCCTTCCACCCCATCAGTATAAGTCTTTAAATCTGCTAATTGACCTTCCACCCCATCAAGATGACCGATAATTGTTTCCTCGTTTTTATGACTATGTAAGTGTGCTTGTATAAATCCGTGCGACGACATTATTATTAATATAATGTTAGAAATTAAAAATAAAAAATTTACTCTATTGACTGAATGCGTTGGTTAGGTTGGACTACAAGAGTATTTTTGTTTAAGAAAAAGGTAAAGACACCGAAAGGCTTTGCGACATTATCCGCTGGGTCTTGTAAGGTGCTTTCTATTTCGGTAGAGATAGTCCCACCGCTTAAGTCTATGCCTTGACCGCTAATTTCGTCAAAAGAGACACCTAAAAAGTAATTGTTTTGCTGTCTTTGACTTAAGTTCTGCGATGTTAAATGAGTATGCTTAACATCTTTATAATTATCAAAAGACGAAAAGGAATTGACTAAAATTTGTGGGTTTTTCTCATTACATACCTCTAACGCTGGGGCAAGGTCGCCTCTTTCGGTAATTATTTGGTATTCGTTAGGGAAGCGTTGTCCGTTTCTGTGGAAGGTTAATCTCTTAACACCTACATTCCAACCAGAAAAAGCATTAGCACCATAAGCATTACCAGCGTCCGCTTGTTGTGCGAAATTGTTAAGATATTTAACTGGGACGAATTTTTGTGCCATCGCTAAACAACCCCTTAAACCAACTTTATTTGTAATAGTAGCGTTAGTAGATTGTGCGACATTATAGAGTGAAGACCAAGTCAAAAACTCTAAAGTGGAAGGATTAACACCACTCATCATTTGATTAGCAGATTTATATAATAACGGTGCGTTAAGGATTACGTTGCTAATCTGGTATGACGTGTTCGCCCCAGCGTTAAAGAAAACATTACTGTCTGGTGCTAAAGTAATTTCTAATTCTAATCCGCCCAAAAGCCTTAAGTCTAAATTGTTTGACTGAAACATACCAGCGTATAATTGGATAGAACAATCCATACCAGTATTTATATTAGTGTTAGACCCATTCGCCCCACACTGGATATATTTACGCTGAAGTGTCTTAACATTTAAATTATTTGCGACAACATCTTCTTCACTTTGTCCTAACTCTTGTCTATTAAGAATACCTTGACCTACGCATAATTGTTCGTGATTGCGTTGAGTTGCTAAATCTCTTGTTGATGCTAAAGTTGGGTGAGCGATAGATACTAACTGATTGTAATTGTGTATCTGTTCGCAAATTGAGGTGGCGTATCGTCTTGAGGATATAGTTAAAGTTTGGATTATACTTTGGACTCCAATTCTGGGGTCAATAGAAGTATGTAATGTATTATCAACATTAGTATTAGGTGAAGCGGAACTATCTTGTATCGCTTTAATTGTAAATTGTAATCTTGTTTCTGGGGCAAGTAAAAAAGCATCTTGTTCTGCGATAGAAAATCTTATTACTGGATTTCCCTTACTAAAAGAAAAAATGCCGTCGCCAGATGAATTTGACGGTGTGATTTTAGTATAACGTTTTATTTGCGTAGCAATCCTATCATTAACACTCATTTTGTTAATATAATATTAGAAAATAAAAATGAAATTTAATACATAACTGATACACCTTGAGGCGTAATATTTAATCTGCGGATATGCGAACAATAATTAAAGAATTGTTTAGCACCTACCGCTACATTAGCACCTTCTCGTTTATCTTGCGATAAATAATCTAAATAAACTCTCGCACCTTTCATCGTTAATGGAATAGAACCACCATAACTACTTAATGCTCTACCTATAATAAAATTATTTCTGTGTTTTCTTAAAGATTTAACATCACACCCAGCAGACCTTAAGGCTTTTTCTAATTCCGTTAATTGTTCTTGAGCGACGTTGTGCTGATAAGTTGATAAATTGGAGCAATCAACTGGTCTAACTGGTTGTCTATTTTCGCCGATTTGGAACTGATATTCGTGTAAATCATTATAATTACCGTCAAATTTATAAGGTGCTGTTAAATAATTATTTCCGCCTAACGCTTGTGTTCCATCTACACCGATACATAAAATACTTCTTGCTCTACTCGCATAACAAGGAATTTCCAAAGTAGCGGAATTAATACCAGCATAAGTATTTGCTTTATAACAAGTATAGGTAGGAATATCAATAGAATACCCTTCCGTTGCTACTTTTCGTGCTTGTTCGCTTACATATTGGTCTGGTGGGACAACAACCTTTAAGAATAATGATGGGACAGATACTTCATACGTTAATTGACCGTTATTATCATAAGCAGTTCCTCCAGCGTGAGTAGTAGCGGTAGATTTAAATGATGCCCTTGCGTCGTGAATAGCGTTTCCAGCAATAGCGGTAAAAGTAGTGGATATTCTTGTAGTTCCACCATTATCAGCAATATTGGTTATGTCCCCACCCATAACAACATCAAAACCAGCATTAGCACCTACAGCATCGCCTTCACCAGCAATTTCTACACAATTACCAATAACAAAAGGACAATCGTTAAGATAAGTGCTACTAACAGAAGCCTTATTAGGCATCACTTCTCTAACATCTTCATTTGCTAAATCAACGTTAGTAGTTTCACCTACCGCTAAATTAGCAATTCTTCGTCCTTGAGTCGCCTTACCAGCGGTAGGGGTTAAGTCTTTAGGATTAAATCCACTCTGTATGACTTGTAAGCATTTTCTTGGGTCTTCTAATGTAATTTCTATTTCTACATCGCCAGTCATTCCTACTGGGAAAGTTTGAGTGCTTCCAAAAATTCCAGAAAAATTTAAATCAAGAATACACTTAACGCTGTCGGCACAAGGATTATCGCCATTACCAAGATTTAAAGGTGTAGCACTAATACGATTAAGACCAGAATAACCAGTTCCTTTTCCAGATTTATCTAACACTTCGCATATTTCACTCATTCCTAAATCATTACCATAATCATATTTTAATGCCTTAAGCAAAACATTTGGGTGGTCTATTTCTTCTACGATGTGTCCTCCAATCAAAACACGCCAAGTTCTTATCAAAATATCAGCACCCATACCATTAGCAAATTCCATTTTGGTTAGGGCATTCTTAATAGATAAATTAAATTGTAAATAAGATGTATGAAAATCAATATATCCTAAATGACTACCAATTCTAAATCTAATTTTATTGTTTGGGTCAAATTGCGTTCCGTTTTCACTTTGTTGGACTACCGAATAGTTCTCAACGGGCATTAAAGCAGAGGTTTTAAGCGACATTTTATTAATATAATGTTAGAAAATAAAAATAAATAAAATACTTTAAGCAAAGCAAATTTTATTAATAACGCTTGTATCGTGAGCGACTATTCATATTAAATGCGTAAGTAAAAGGATTAACGCTTTGAGGTTGTTTGTTAAGTGTTTGTGATGCTACTTTTTGTGATTTCGCCATTTCTTCTTCTTTTTGTAATGTTTCTATTTCGCCTAAAACTCTTAATCTTTCTTCATCTCTCACTTTTTTCTCAAATTCCTTAACGTTAAATTCTACCTCTTGCTTTTTTTGCTGTTGTTGCTGATTATTAAATTGTTGTTGTTGATACATATTAGCGACACCATTAATAATCCTATCATAATCAATATTAGGGGTATTTATTATCGTTGGGGGCATCTGTGGTTGCGGAGGCATAAGGTTTTGAGTTTGGATATGATTTTTGGGTGCTTTTAATTCTTCTTTCGCTTTCTTTTTAAGTTCTGCGTTTTTCTTACGAGTTTCAGCACTTTTAACTCTACCCCTTTTTAATGCTTCTAATTGCTTTTCGGTCAGTTTTTTTTTAGGTTTCTTAATCTTAACTGGTTCTTCTTTAGCATCGCTTACCTTTGGTTTAACTGGTTCTTCTTCTTTAGGTAATGGTTCTTCATCAATAACTTTAACTTCTAAATTAGGTTTAACGAAAGGGTCTTCTTTCTCTTCTATTTTTTCTTTTTCCTCTTCTGCCTTAATATATTCTTGAGTTTGTTGTGATAATTCTACACTCGGCATACCTCTTGCTTTTTTCATTTATACAAATTACACACAATTTTTTAATCTGTGTAAAACGAAAAAGGTGTTTTGTTGGGTGTCTAAATTCTGGAAAAAAAAGAAAATTCTGCCGTCTCAACTCTCTCACAGAGCACTTTTTTTGACTATTATTATGCTATAACGGCGTAGTATAAGCGTTAGAACTTAACTCTGCTCTATTAAATGGGTCTTTGTCGCTTTCGCTAATTGGTGTTCCGCCCCCTAAAGTTGGTTGTAATTGTCCTTTTGTTATATCTAATCGGTCATAAGACATAGGGGCATCTATCGGTTTCCCTATCGTTCCGCCAGTCAAGCCTTCCCCAACGCTATCAACATTAGTAATGCTTAACAGTAAATGAGTATTGGTAATATCTGTCGCAAGTGTCCCATCTGGATTTGTTAGCGATATATCTAATTCGTTAATGACTAACTCTGTAGCATTCTTAAGGGGTAAGGAATATGGGAAATAGTCATAGTAAAATGGTCCAGACACCCCAGAATGACTAACGCCAGTATCATCGTGAAAGCGTGGAACTTTTCCAACTAATTTCGTTAGACCTTGTCGGTTTCCAACTGGGTCATCGTTAAGCGTCGCATCTGCCTTAACTTTCATTCCAACATAGGATTTAATTGGTAGATTATTTATATTAACCATAATAGAAGGATTTAATTTAGCATTTATGTCTGGTTGTGGGGCATTACCTAAAGTAGGTGTAGAAGTTAAATAATAATCATCATCAGTAAATCCTATCATATTTCCAAAATTAGATTGGAATTGTGGGTGAAGTTCAGCATAATCTAATCCTACATTAGCATCTGGTTCTTCTATTCTTAATTCTAAACCATTAACCTCTGGTTGTTCTGCTCCATCAACACCTACCCAATTTCTTACCCCATAACACCATCTATACCCATTAACATCTCTGGTAGAATTATTTTCGTTAAATTTATCAGTTCCAAGAGTTAATGCCGTTATTTGTATTGTTCCAGTTCCACTATTATCTCTTGTTCCATCTGCTAAAATTTCGCTTAAATTATAGGTTTCACCATTTTGATAACCTTTACCACCATTTAACATTGCCCCTACTGCTTGTATTTGTCCGTTAGCGGTAGTTGTAGCGTTAAAAGTCGCACCAGCACCATTACCGCCTCGTGTTTGTAAAGTTATTGTAGCATTCGCAGTATAATCACCAACAGCACCACCGCCTAACCCAATTGCGTAAGTATGAATTCCAGTAAAATCGCTGTGAGGATTATTAAATTCATAAACTAACATTTCATCATCTCGGTCTGCCTTATCACTTGGACTTACAGTAATAACAAAACTATTATCAATACCATTTGCTCTAACATAAAATCTTGGGTCAGTAGCACCAGTCCAGTCTGCTTGTTTAAAATCACCAGAAGCAGTAATATCTAAGACATTAGGTCTTATAATTTGAGTTTCGTTAAAAGTTGCTACTTTATTAAGTTCGTGTCGTGTTTCTATTATGTTATTAGCACTATCAAAAAGGATAGACATAGATGCTGGATTAAGGTTAGGTGCTAAAGCAGTTGTTCCGTTTGCTATAGCAGTAGAACCATAAAGGGGGTCGCTTATCCCTATCGTCGCACCACCAGCGACATTTGCTAATCGTGTCGTTTCATCAACAGCACCTACCACGAATTTTGCTCCGTTATTTGCTTGTAATTTAAAAGAAAATTCACTACTAAATTGTGAAGGGACATTTTGCGATACGACACCAGCATCAACCATAACCTCTGCTCCACCATTAAAAGCACTTCTGGAAACCTTAAGGGCTTTTTTATCGCTTTCAGTGCTTACCACGTGATTACGGATAATAGTTGTATCAAGAACATTTGGTCTTAATTTATTAGAGTTAGGGACGGAATATGAAAAACTATTTATTGATAAATCGCTATTTGCCCCATTATTATCACTAAACACGACTGGTAGATAATCATTATGTTCCCAGATATTTTTAGTCATCGTTTGTATCGCTCCAGTCATATTTAATAAGGAATAATTTGTATCACCTACTCTTTTATACCAATAGGTAGGGTGTCCTACTTCATCACTACTTATTTCTATCTTAAACATATCGCCAGTTTGAGGTGTATATGCTCTATGCTGAACTGTAGCAGTTGCGAAAACATTAACACCATTCTCAAAAATTTTAAAGTAATTATCACCACCAGCATTTTTGGTAAATATTATCGCCATATCCGCCCACGTCATATCTGCTTCCGCCATCTTAACTCCAGTAGTAGGTTGCCCTGCGACTAAAGTGTTAGACCATAACGCCATACCAAAAGAGGCGGTATTTTGTGCTAAAACTGGTGCGGAAGGGCATAACCCAGTAAAATTAACTTTCATCTCAAAAAATGCTCCTCCGTGTGTTAAAGATGGGATATTTTCAGTAGCAATAACAGCGTTAGTCGCATCGGCATATCTCGCTGTTCCCTTACCAGCACCATCAAATTCTAATTCTGGGTTATTTAATGTTATGTTATTTTTAACCACTATGTCTGGTGCTTGTGTCCCAGCACCTACGTCCCAATCTTTTATTCCAGCGGTGTGTAATTTTGTTTCTCTTACTAAATGCTGAAATGAAAAGCGTTGGTCTTTACTATTATATTTAACATTAAAGGCGTGTCCTCCATTAGCATAATGTCTATTTAAGGTAGTTTGTATTTCTTGGGCGAGTTCATTAGCATTATAAGTTCCTTGAGGTATGATAAGAGTATCAGTATTATTTAAAACATCGCCTACCTTAACTTGGAATTGGTCGCCCCCATTCATAACAACATATTCACTCTTTCTTTCATAATTTAAATTAACAAGACTTACCCTTGAGTTAGGGTCTATAATAATACTTTCGGCAAAATCATTTTTAAATTGGAAACCATTATCGGTTTCTACAGACATAACAGATATTAGAACCATTTTATTATAATAATAATAGAAATTAAAAATAAATAAAAAACACTAATAATCAAAGATACTTCAGTAATGCGACGAAACAGACATCGGTGCTTGTTTAGCAGTATCTAAAGAAACGTTAGTCGCTTGTTGGACGGGTGCTTTAACACTTTGATTAACTTCGCTTTGTGCTTGTCCTACCGCTTCATTCGCTTTCATCTTTTCTCTTTTCGCCTCAACACCACCGAAAATACTTAACCCTACACCTAAGATATCACCGATAGGTCCTAAGGCATCTAAAACTCCAGCAGTCGCTTCCATAGCACCACTCGCAACTCTTGTAGCAGTTCCTACCGCTCTTTCTACATCTGCCCCAGCACTATCTAATGCTCCTCCTACCGCTTGATGAATATTAGAAGCAGTATTCCTAACAATACCCCTCGCATCACTTAACACTCCGTTCGCTCTATCAGTAATATTTTGGGTAATTCCGCTTAAGTCTTGGTTTGTGCTTCCACTTGTAATATTTGAGACATTCATTCTATCTGGGGGTCTAACGCTACCACCACCACTACCCATTATCCTACTTACTCTATCACCCATACTACCGATATTACCATCGGCAGAAGAAACTGCGGTGCTTCTTACAAGTGGTTCTTCTGTTTCTCCCCCTATAACGCCTCTTCCTCTTTGTATTCCTTGCTGAACTTGACCGACAGCACTTTTTACTTTTTGGACTTTATCTTTTACTTTTGTAATACTATCCCCTAATTTAAAAGCACCAGCAGTAGCACCTATCACTCCTTCTTGTTCTCCTACCTTATCGTCTGGTGGTCGTGTTGCTTCTAACATCGCTAATCTATCTTTTTTTGCTTTTAAAAGGTATGCCGATGCGTTGCTCGGTGTCCTCATCTGCCCCCCTAACGAACTGTTAAAATTACTTGCTGACGACATCATCTTTTATACTATTATCTTTTATTTTATTTTCTTTATTTATCCCATTTCCAACAAAATCGGTATTGTATCGCCCATCTTCGGTGAATTTAGACCAGATATGCTCCGTAAAACACTTAAATACATTATAATCGGCATCAATATACATAAACTTATGGGGTTCTTCTACACATTCATTATAAAGTGCTAAACAATTTTCTTTAGAACCCAAAGACCCTAACTCTTCCATCATTTTCTCAATCTCTTTAAGATTTCCGCTTCTAAAAAAAGCCCAATTGGTAGTGTTATTTCGGCATACTGGCGGTAATTCCCTTAGATTTTGCGTAGATATTATCATAGAAATACTCCAGTGCCTCGCCTTACTTGTTAAGTTATACACTAACGAATTATATTTACTGATAGACCCTATCACATCATCAAGAATTATTAGTTTCATAGACCTTTCGTGCTTATCCTTATCTTTCACCCCATCTATAAGACCTTGTATAATATCCTCGCTATACGCCTCATAGACATTTTCCTTTCCCGCCTCTTTAATCAAAAAGCGACTGGAACTATCACTATGGATAGTAGGCGATATAATTAAAATCTGCTCAAAAAGCCCTCTTAACATCTCATCTCTCAAAATTAGGTTATTTATCACAACCGACTTACCGCTACTTCTCGGACCGACAAGGGTTAAGACAAAACACTCACCGCTTGACCCTGGTAAGGGTTTAGGCACTTCTCGTTCCCACGTAGGTTTATCGTCATCTTTCTTTATGGTATAAACTTCTAAATCAACCCCTTTAGTAAAGAACTCGCCACTTGTATTGCTTTGCTTATCGTCCTTTTCTTTATTATTTTTATCTTCCATTATAATAAGATGCGAAAAAATAAAACAAATAATAACATACCTAAAAAGCATAAAAAAGACAAAGACACCTCTTCTTATCAAGCACTACCCCATTCCCAACAATACAAAAGAAGGGCGATAGGATATAAAAATCCCAAACAACAGCAAGTCAATAGCGACCCTATTTTTCAGCATAAGGATTATCTAAAATATACCAAAGGATATGATGCTATGACTGGTGAAATAGAAAAGCGTGGAAGACCAGCAGACAATCAAGATAAGATTTTTGTTAAAAAACCAGAGAAAGATTTATCATTCGCAGAGATTAAAAAACAGAAAGATAAGAATGACGCTAAAAAGCGTGAAGCATTAAATAAAAAATTATACAAAGATAGACTTAAAACAAAGTGGGATAGAAGTTGGTAAAAATTTTATCTGTATATATTATGACTTTATTTCATATTGGATTAAATAATAGATTTAGAAAATGGATTGATAAGGCAGATGAAGAACAACTCATAAGGGCATTATTATATTATCGTTCGGCATATCAAGAAGCGATAGACTTACTACATAAAGCAGAGATAAAAGATATGGATAATTGTTTAATGCGAGAAGAAGAAGAAGAAGAAGAAGAAAGCGATGAGTTGGTCTTTGAGGAAATGATGCCTAATCTAATACCAGCAGATTTAAATGAAAGAATACCAGACCAAACCCCTAATATAAATGATTAGTCAAATTCTAAAATGTAATGTTTATCGTGAGTATCTTTGCTATGGTCTAACTTCGCACACGCTTCCTTTTCTTTTATAAGGTTGCCTTTAAATTCTTTTCTAACGTCCATAGCATATATTTTACGCATATCCGTAGTAGAGATAGGAAGGTCTCGGTGTTTAAATAATTTTCTAAAATTTTGCGAATAAAGCGATGAACTCATTTCTTTAGGGCAGTCATCGGTAATACTCCAACAAAACGGTGTAGGTGTATCTATATGAAAGTCATTTCGTCTTAAAATTTGTATATACTTATTAATGGCGGTATTTACTTTACCGCTTAACCAAACTTCTTTTGCTGGGTCGCCTCTATCAGCATTTCTAACCTTATTATCTCTTATCACCAATAATTTTTGATTTCTACCTTTTAACCAAATAAAATTAGTTTTTTTATGCTCGTCGCCAATTAAATAGTCTTTACTCAAAAGAACCGTTGTTAATTCATTTCTTAACACTTGGTCTATATGGATATGTCCCATAGCATACATAAAACCACTATAGCAGTCCAAATTTGCCTTGCCTTGACATTTTTTATCCCAGTGAAGCATAAATTTAAATAAATGGTTTAAAGTATATTCTTTAAGTATAATCTCTTTTTCTTTAGGTTCTTGCTTTTCTTGTTTTTTATCTAACTTATCTCTTATTTCACACATTTTCTTAAAATATAGTTCATAAGCACTCTTACCATTAACGTCATCATTTATATAATTTCTTATCCACGAACAAACAAGCGATAAGTAATTTTTAACGCTTCTTTGCGATAAGGCTACCCCCCAAGGTTTATCAAATAACCATTTTAAAAATCCATCTGGATTATAATAAATAAAAAAAGGGATAGACTTATAAAATCTTAAATTATCACCTTCTAAGGTTTTTATTTCTTCTATTAGTTTATGAACCAGTCTGCGATACACCTTAATTGTTGTATCTTTCATAGTTGCTGTCTTTATCTGCTCTATTGCTATTTCTGTTAAATTATCAACACTCGCCTCTTGTGCTTTAATTTCACTATCCATATTAGCATAATGCTCGTATTCCATACTTTCACTCATTTTTATAATAATCTATATTATTTTTTGTTTAAGTAATTTACCTTAATATATTATATATACATTATTTCTTTAGTGCTTTTCGTCGTGCGATTTCTATTTCCAATTCACTATCAGTCATATCACACAACTTCTTATTTTCTGGTTTCTTCTGTCGTTTCTTCTTACCACCCTCAAACTTAACGGCGAGTTCTTGGTATTTATCCAGCATAGTTTTACCTTCATCACTATCTAACCAACCATCAAGAAAATCATTCTGGAAGAAAAGTCTAATCTTATGTGCCGACCCAGACTCGGATTCGTCATCAATAACATTAAAATCAATAGCGTTAATGCGATTAAATTTCATAAATATATATTCTTCTATCGCCCCCTTATAAGCGTCAAGATGATAAACTCTATCCATATCTTTAAAATACTTTTTCATCGCCGTATATGATTTAGACCCCAACTCTAATGAACCGAAAGCGTTAATCCGTTTCGCTCTCTTACCCTTCAGCGATTTATAATATTCTGTTTCTAATGCTTTCAGTAGTTTATATTGCCGAATAGTCCAACTCTCGTCAAACCACATCTCGCTGGGTTCTTTAGAAAGGTCATCACCCCAATTCTCTTTGATAAAGTCTAACTCTTCTTGAGTAGGATTTAACACTTCCAAAGCAGTCTTAACCTTTTTCTTACCGCCACTTGTAGTGGTAGTAGTTGTCGTCGTAGTTTCAGTCTTAACCTCTACCGCTGGTTCGGCATCGTCGTTAGATGCTTCACCACCGTTATCGCTTTCTACTACTACTGGTTCTACTTTCTTTTTCTTAATAACATTAAGACCATTTTTCTTTCTAACTACTTTCTTAACCTTGACTGGTTTTTTCTGTTCTGTCTTAGTCATCGGTGGTGCTTCTGTTTCACTCGCTACAGAAATATCATCATCGCTGGAAGAAAGAAAGTCATTAGAGTTGTTAATAGAGGTCATAGTTGTTTGTGAATGTAATATATTTCTGGAAAATTCCCAATCAATTTTATAAAAAGTATGTCGCCTTTTTTTGGTAAGTATTTACCACCAGTTATGGGGGGCATAGTGGCGGATAGTCATAGCATCTATCTATCGTTAAGTATTATCCACCACATAGATAGAAGCATATTAACTGGTGGAAAACACTTACCAAAAAAAGCAGACATACATTTTATAAAATTGATTTGTATTTTGGAAATAGATATATCATCTTATAACCAAAAGACTATGTCTATTACTACTGAAACCTTCTTTAAAATGATGGAAGAAAACGACCTACCAACTCTTACGAGAGAAGACTTAGATGAGTTAGATGCTAACACAAAGAAAATGAGTATGCCTCATAAAGGTTGTTATGATTGTAAAAAGCATCGCCACTTAGAGAGAGAGATAGATGGTAAGACTTATTGTTTGGAATGTGCCCCAAAGCACGAGGTAGAAAAACCTAAACCTAAAAAGAAAAAACTTATTATAAAAGGTAGTGATGAATGGCGAGAAAAACGACTAAAAAAATTAAACAAACAACTTAAACAAGAGAAAAAGGAATTAGCAGAATATTTGGAGAGCATAAATAAATAGACAATAGATTAAAAAAAGAGTGCTGTAGGGTAGGGGGG
>Ga0181420_1000786_pt1 | contig 12335 bp, 8 predicted proteins | sample 43SPOviralmetaG_FD_130145 | JGI IMG/M metagenome (GOLD analysis project Ga0181420, IMG submission 130145) | Marine viral communities from the oligotrophic San Pedro Time Series (SPOT) site, San Pedro Channel, CA, USA - 43 SPOT_SRF_2013-05-22 | ecosystem: Environmental > Aquatic > Marine > Strait... | reverse complement strand
TAAATGAAGGTCGAGCAGTAATAACTCTCCAACCACTTCTCTCCCACGGTCTTTTAGGTAGTACGCTAAATGCGTTAAATTCTTGGTTCAATTGTGACCAAACTTTTCTACCGTAAATTGCTTGGTATGTACCCGCAGTTGTACTCAACATTGGTGCATCTGCTTTCAATAACTCACTACCGGAGTAGGAATAGCCCATAGCGTTTCCTGCACCGTAAAAGTATCTTTCCATATCTGTTATGTTTCTTATGTAATCTCTTGCCATCTTTTTCATCTCCTATTTTTTAATTATTTTTTACTCATGCGCCCCTGTAAACACTGTTTGCCAATGAATGCACTTCATCCCAAGACATGTTGTTTAGGTCTTGAGTGCTTGGGATATTTACATTAGTGGAAGTATCAGCCTTAGCGATAGTTGTTCCTTCTGTAGTTAGGTTGTCAATTCTTTCAGTTAATCCTTCAAGAGCCTTCATTACTTCACTAATTGGTTGGCGAGCATCGAATTGTGCTTTTTCTGCATTAGACTTTGCGATTTGTTGCTCCTTAGCGAATCTTGAAGAAAACTCTCCTTCAAGACTTCCTCGGAATTGTTGTTCCAAAGCCGCCGCCTTGTATACTTCATATGCTGCTTCAATATCAGTTGAAGAAACATTTGAAGGGTTAATGTATTCCTTTGAAAGTTTAGCAGGTCCAAGTGCGCCCGCAGGTTGCTTTCCACCGCTTGTACTTACTGCGCTGATAGCACCTGTTGATGGTCCACCATTCTCTTGTCCTCTTCCTCTAACTTGTCCACCGAAGTAATCAGCACCATCTACTGAATCCGGGTTATCGAATCCACCAAGTTGTGCTTTTTCCATTTGGTCGAAGTGTAGTCTTGCATCTGCGGTATTTACACCGGCAGACTTTAGAGTATCTTCCATCCAATTTAGGTATTCTGCACTAATTATATCGCTATATTCACTTTTCTCCATATCTTTCATCTCTTTTTTATCATCTTCGCCATCTTTTTTATCTTTAGAGGCAAAAGGGTTTTCCTTTTTATCTTCGGAATCGTCTTTTTCTTCTTTCTTATCTTGCATGAAAGGAGGCAATTCACCTTTTTCCATAGCGTCAAGTCTTTGTTCAAGTCTGTTCATTACTGCGTTTAAATCATTATCTATATCTGTCATCTTACTCACATCTTCTTTTAAAATTCTAAATTGCGCTTCCGGGTTTATCCCTTTTTCACAAATTGTTATTTCGTGGAGTTCCATCTTACTTATTTCTTGATATTCTCCGTGTTCTCCATCAGCCTTCCTAACACGCTTAAAAGCCTGTCCACCAATGGAGAATCCTTGCAAATTACCTTTGCGTATTTCTGCGGCTACTTCACGAGCCTTTTCTATATCGTTTCGTAGTTTACATACTACAAACATTCCTGTGTCGTCTACTTCGGACTTCCACATTCTACCGTTGGAGTCTACATAGTTATCTATAACTTCTCCAACTTGTATATTAGAGTGAGCCAATTGCACATTTCTGTACTTGTCACTCTTCATAAAACCATCAAATGCATTCTTTAATGCACCACGAGTAATTAAATCTCCTTGCTTATCTACAAGTTCTACAGATGCATAACCAGCAACAACTAAATCAGTACCACTCTTTAGGACTGATAGCCCTGTAGATGGTCGCTGAATGGTTAGCATTAATCTATACAACCTGTTGTCATGGTATTTATACTAAACCCATACTTTCCCTGTTAAAGAAGTTAATCATTCTTGTTAAAATCGGATAACTGCGAAGCATTATTACTTATTTCTATATGTTTTATAGGTTTTTTCAATTTATCATTATTATTAGGCTGAATTTCTTTTTCATCACTTCTTTTTCTACCGTCATAATCGGGTAAAGTTTCTTCATTTGCTAAACGAGTAGGTCCACTTGGCGACTCTATAGGTGTAGCCAAATCTATACCTAATCCTTTTGGACCTGTCCATGTGATTTTTTCTTTAGATAATTTGTCTAATACACGAGATATTATTTCTAATGCTTTCTTAGTAGTTGGTTTTAGTAATCTATTATCATCTTTAGAATCAAGAATACCTGCTGATTGTTTATCTTGTCTTTCACGACTTGGTGGTTTACTTATGTCTATATCAGTTTTTTGAATATGTCCACTAAACATTAATGGTGCTACAGAAGACCAATACGGTAATATGCTTTCAGCAAGAGTTATTGGATAACTTGTTTTCCTTAAATCACTTAATACAGTATGGGGGTTTTCTAAATACCAACCATTATCTACAGATACCACATCATACTCTACAGTATCTATATCTTTTATTATAATACTTAATTTATTATTTTCATATTCTATATCATGAGGGATTAATATTGGACTGAAAGATTTTGTGAGTATATCTAAAGATTCTGCGCTTGCTGCACCTTCACCTTCACCTTGACCTACTATTTCTTTCATTTGTACATTGAATATATTTCTTCCACCACGAGTCTTTTTAGTAATACCTGTAATAGAAACCCTAACTATATCACCAACTTTGTATAATTCTTTTTGATTATGTATAGTACCTATATCCATATATTCATTATTTTTTATTGAAACTGCTCTATTACCTAACTTAGAACCATCAAGTATAGGTCCAGCCCCAAGTTGATATGAATAGTTTTTATTTCCTTTTACATTTAAAATTATAAAATTATAATCTTTAGTTTTTCTAAGTACCATCCACTTAGGATGTCTTCTTTCTCCTTTCATGTATGTAGACTTACTATCTCTAAGTAATATTACTTCATGTTCATTTTGTAAACTATCTACTGCGTCTTTCAAACCTTCTTCATCGGTTAGTTTAGTATCATGTGGACCGGGTATGATAATATTTTCATGACTATCAAATTGACTTCTTAGTAATTTCATTCTTTCGTGCAATAACATGTCACTTACATTATTTTCATCATAATTTAATATGTCAAATATATTAATTTCTTCTTCACCCAATATACCATCTATAACATAATCTCTTTCATTTAATTTAGAAAGGTTTTCCTTAAATTGTTTCTTTAATCCTACTTTTTTACCGTTTTCATCATATACAGTAATATTATTACTCTCATTTACAATTATGATTCTTTTACCATCATACCACTTACTTACTACCCAAGAACCACTAAAACCTCTCATGTGTTCAAGGTCGTTTAACACAAATAAACGATGCATTGGTCTTATTGGTGGTGACCATTTAACATCATCGCTTTTAGTTAATAATACATCGGGGTTAAGTAATGATGTAATGTATGTAGAAATTTCACTCATAGCAATTGTAGAGGGGTCATCGGAAGGAGATAGATAAGTTTCCATGTTTATGCCTTGATGTGCAGACAATGGATTTTGAGGTGGAGGTAAAGTTGTAAGAACTTGTTGTGCAATATCTTTACCATGTAAATTATTCAAGGCTTCTTCACTTACTGTGTGATATAATCCTTCTTGAGCGTTTTCACCAACTATCGGCTCTCCATTCATATTAGTTTCAATTCCAAATGTAGGACTTGCTACTGTACCTTCGTGTATTGCACCACCACCAAATACATTATACATAGTAGCATTAGAAGGATTTACTTTACCTATGTTAGTATTAGTCATTGTAGCAGACGATACTATTTCATTTTGTTGAGGCATAAATGCATTGTCAATAAAATTACCTTGTTCATCATGTAGCATTCTTTCATCTAATACTACTAAAGAATCAAGATTGTTTTTAGTTTGAAAAGTATTTCTTTTAATTCCTTTACCTGCGGTTTTTACTCCGTGTACATCAAAATCATTAGCGTGAAATAATTCTAATCCACTATTTTTCATAGATGCTCCGTACTGTTGAGAATTTAATAATCGAGGAAACATTTGAGATATAGCGTGTATTTTATGCGCTTTCCAATTTTCATTTTCTTTACCTGCTCTTTTTTGGGCTAAGTTAATCGCTTCATGTGAATCTGTATCATGTAAGTCAAAATGGAATTTATCAGCACTACTAAGATTTTCATAGTTAGAAGTCATAATATCTTTGTTAGGATTCTGCATATGTGAAAAATCCGCATTACCTATTTTAGAAATTGGTCCATTTCTAAGTAAATCGTTTATAGTAGATACATATAACGGGGCTTCTCTTTTATTAGATTCATCGAGTAAATTCCTTACATGTTCTTTCATAGCAGGGTTCTTTTGAAGTTTTAATGCGTCAATTACTTCATCAACAGACATATTACCGTCTATTACATTTCCATTATTAATTAAATGACCTGCTATAGCATTATGCTCATTAAGTTGTTTATTTTCTTTAATATCGAATTGTCTACCATAATTAGTAGTTGATAGATTATGTGCGTTAGTACTCAATATATGCTTTTGTGTATCAGCCAATAATTTTTGAGTATTATGTATGAATTTTACAGGGTCACTTGGGTCAAAAGCATCGGGTTGTTGTTCAATAACTAATGGCATTATTACATTTTTAGCATAATCTACTATAGTATTATGATGAGCCTTGAGTGCTGATAAAGTTTGATTAGCACCTATTTTCCAATGAGATGACGGTTTATCTTTTCTTTGTTGTATTTTATTTAAACCACTTACTGCTTGCTTCATATCATCTCGTAAGCCCATTACATCTTCTTGAGATAAATTAGGATTTAATAGCATCTCATTAATTGAATCTATAGTTTCTCTAAATCTGTTTTCTTTTTCAGTAGAAAGTTGTGTTCCCCCAAATTGTAATATTTGATGTATACCATCAAGTGTACTTGTTTTAACTTTATGAGGTGTATTAGATGTTCCTTTCTTTTCTTGATGTATACTTTGAACTATATCATTAAGACCGTTTTTTGCTTCTTCTAAATTTATAGGGTCAAAAGCAGTAAAATTATGATTCTCCATATAATAATCATGAAGTTTTTTGTAATCTTCGTTATTTTTATCTTGTTCTAAGTTATTAATAAATCCATTAATCGCTCTTGCATCTTTAGTACCTAGTATTTTACTCACAGAATTAATAAATCTTGTAGTAGGATAGTCTTTCATCTGCATTGTGTTTTTTACATTTGAATATGTCATAGGTTTAGAATCCCAATTCAAATAATCTTTGAGTTCTTGTAATTCTAAACCCGCACTTATTGATAAATCACCGTTTAAAAAATCTTTCAATTGCCCTATTGCTTTTTTAGGCGGAGTGAAAGGATGGTGAGTCCTTCCTAAAAATGTATTAAAAATATGTGATTTAATTGCTTTTTCGTGCAAACGAGTATCACTTGGATTAGAACCATAATATGTTTCGGGCATAGGAGATATAGTAGGATTATGAGATTTATGACTAGCCATATGTATGTTAGAACTACCTAATTCTTTCTTTTCTTGTGGAGTAGCAGTTCTCATAAAATATTCATATTTAGGATTTAATGAAGACTTGTGTTCTGTATAGTTATTTTTATCACTTAAATTACTACTTTTACTTGTAGCAAAGGGAGAAAAAATATTCACCATAGGATTAGGTAGGTTAGCATAATCAAATTGCATTTTATCTGCTAAAAATTTACCTATTTCTTTTGTTTCTATAGGTGCAAAATGCATACCTAAAATAGTATTTTTAGGATTTGTTTTAAACCACGCTTTTTCAGTATCATCTGCATCAAACATTGATGATGAGTTTTTATCATGAGATGTTGAATGATTCATCTCCATCCATGTAGCAGGTGCTAAATTCATTCCCGGTAGGTTTGCATATAATTGTTCATAGAATTTACCCGGTCCATAAGTAAATCCGTCTTTATCTGTACGCCAATACTTAGGTTTTTCTTCATCGGGATGAGGACCATGTGGAGAAGTAAAGAATGAGTGATGGTTTTTCATATCTTTTGCTTTTTGTTGGAGTGTACTATTGTTTTTTGATTCTTCTTCTAACTTTCTTAAAATATCTATATTAATAATAGGTCCATCCATACTTCCGTGTATAGGGTGATTTGACATTGGTTGATTGGTATTTGGGTCATAACCTGCTAAAAATAATACATCTTCCATAGAAAGTCTTGGTATTCTAGCCCCTTTTCTTAAATCCTTTAAACCGTATTCATCTTTAAAATCTTCTTTATGTAAATTTAATGCAGGTAATCTTTCAAATGGTTTTTTACCTTCTTCTACATATTTATTATTTATTTCATCTAAAATATATTGTGATACAGGTTTATCTAAATAACTATTATTATCATGCATTATATCTGCAACGGCAGATTGAATAAATCTATTCTCACCTTGACTATAATCTTCTTCATTAGATTGTAATCTATAATGAGAGTTTCTCCCAAAATGAACATTAGACCTAATCATAAAATTCATTTCCGGTGTTCTTCTCAATAAATTATTATATGCAATACGAGCAGCAGGAATTTTTTGTCCATTAGGTAATGTAAGAGAGGACTTATCATCTATACCTTCATCTATTTGGTCTTGAATTGAATGTCTTTCTTCGGGAGTAAACCATTCAAGACCATACATGAATCCATCTAAACCTAATTGACCTTCTTTACTTGACCATTCTTTGACTTTATCGTTAAAGTGCATATCTCTTAATTCATCTTCGGTAATGCTTTCATCTTGAGGATTTTCTTTTCGCCATTTTCTAAAATCTCTTTCATACAAATCGTATTGATGATTACCAACAGTACCGAATGTATTTATATCTCCTAAAATTGGTATAGTCTTTTTACCTAATTTATATCCTGTCACTAATGGACTATTAGCCTCGGTCATTTCTTTAAACCACGCTCGTTCCATATCTTTTTCTTCTTTTCCATAACCACCCGGTCCTAAAGCCCTAAGCATCTCAAACATATTTGGTAAACCACTATGAGAATTTATTTGTCTTAGAGGATGATTCATTTTATGATAAGGAAAATGATGGTCTTTGTATGAAGAAGTAGGTTTAGCCATATATTTAGGAAAAATACTGTGACTCCTTCCCTCATCTTTAACTAACCCGTTTGCCCATACATGATTAGTAGGTTCACCAAATGTAGGCTTTGAAGCCAACATATACCCTTCACCTTCTTTCAAAGGAATATCTACTTTATATTCTGCTTCTTCATCTACTTTAAGTATACTTTCAGCAGTATCTTTAAGACTTAAAGATAAATTATCTTTGGGAGATTTTTCTAATGTTTCCCAAGCCATTATGTATTCTGCGGCATTACGAGATAAATCTAAACCATCATTTAATGAGATTAAGAACTCATTTTTAGAAATATTAAATTCATCTTCAAACATTTTTTTCACCGCCTATGTAAGCGGTTCAAATTGAGGGCAAGCGTGTATATCCATGCCCCTGTTCAAATTGCATCCTTCGGTATTAGTACCGCCGCATTTCCTACAAATGATTGGTAAGCCCGCTTCTCCCGCTTCTCTAAATTGAGAATTAATGTTAGCCTTTTTGATTGCGATAGGCTTTTTCATAGAATCACCTTAATAACCGGACTTATCAAATGACTCTTCTCTTTCTACTCCGCCACCCTCATGAGGGTTCATTCTTTGAGATAGTTTTTCTGTACTAAACGCTTTATCGCCTTTCTTCTTAGGTTTAACATCTTCTGTTTCAATGGTTCTCCCATTAGTAGTGTAGTAAGCATTACGAGTTTGACCGCCGGATTCTGCTACAAAGTGTGGGTTTATATTAGTAATTTTTTCTGCTTTAAATCCGGGTTCTGCTTTAGCCATTTTACCACCGCATCCCATCTTCATGCACCCTGCTTTAGCCATTTTAGAACCACAAGATGGACAATCTTTACACTTACATGGTTTTTCACCACAGTCACACTTGGCTTTTTCTAAAGTATTTAATCTATCATTCATAATTTTTGCTTTTTCAAGCATAAGTGTAGTCTCATAACTAACTTCTTCATATCTTGGCTTCATTGAATCATCTCCTTTTCTTTAGATTTATTTGCTAACTCGTGAATATCATCCCAATCCATATTATGGAACTCTTCATTAGTTTGTGGAATAAATGAATTTTGTCCTTTTAGAATACTATTATCGTTAAGGTCATTTCTAAATGGGTCATTTTGTACATCTTCTGTAAAAGGAGTAGTAGTTTTTACCATACCCATTTTTCTTAGTAATCCTTGTGGATTATTAAGAAGGTTTTTCAATCGAATATTTTCTTGTTTTAATACTTCGATACTATTATCCATAACTTCCATTTTAGTAATTAAAGCATTTACTAAACGCTCGGAGTTGTCATCAGTCATATTAAAACCTCAATTAGAATAACGACCAAAAGTACCTGCACTACGAGTAAAGTTTGATTTTCTTATACCCGATGTAATAGAACCCGGAAGTCTTTTTCCTTCAATAGAACTTTCTCTTCCTCTTCCTTCTGTAAACTTCATTACAGGTACTCCACCTGCATAAATGTCATTTGGTCCATTTGCTGATGTAGATTTACTAATTACAGTATTCAAGTCATCAGCAAGAAAATCAGCAAGTTTTTGAACTTCTGTCAAATGTTGCTTTGCTACTTCTGCATCATCGCCTTCAAGAGCCGTTAAAAACCCTTTTTGCGCTATCTCTAATTTACGAGCCATTGGGTGCATTTTCAATAAATCCATCTTCATCCCTAACAACCTCACATAGTCCTATAATAAAAGAGTTTCTTAAGCCCCTCTAAATCTTCTTGCATTTTGGAGAGCATTAACATTTTGTTGTCCAAGTGATTGAGGCGGTCCTCTTTGTTGTACACTTGTCACAGGCGCACCGCTTCCGGGTGATGTTCTTCTTTGAGGTGCGGCAGGTCCACGGTTGCGTATCCCCATGCCTTCACCGCCCGGTTGAGAAGGTGGCATTGGCATTGTACCTTGTGGCATACCCGGTGGCATTCCTCTCATCATTGGTGCGCCACCCATAGGCATAGGCATTCCACCACCCATAGGCATACCCGGTGGCATTCTACCTCCACCCGGAGGCATACCGCCCGGAGGCATACCGCCCGGAGGTGCGCCGCCCGGAGGTGGTGCGCCTTGTTGTTCTTGAGGTTCGGGTTTACGATATACAAATTTAATATCATTACTTGAATCTCCGTCAATGAGTTCGGGTACAAATCCTAATTGAGCCATTCTTTGTGCTACATTCAATTCTTGCTCATCTCGGCGTAATCTTGTAATCTCATCTTCTTCTTCATTAGGATAAAGAGTTAATTTCCAATCAAATACTCCCATTTGCTTTAGAATTTTAGGGAATAACATATCTGTATATATTTTTTGCCCGAACTCTACTGCACGATTTGTGACAAGAATCTGTAAACCTTCATTATTCAATCCACCCGATTTACCATTGTCTACCATAAATATACTCGATACACCATAGTATGCGGCAATACGGTTTCTTATTTCATCACGAACTGCCATATATTGCATTTCTTCTAAAGTGTCCATGAATTTTATCCAATTCACTCCACCTCTTCCTGTAGATGATTCTATACCAACTTTAGGAATATAATGGGGGTCACGCTCCATTTTTTCATCAACTGATTTCCAAAATGATTTCATAGATTCAAGATTATCAGTCGTAACTGATATGATACCTTTAGGCATTCTTCTCTTTTGATAAGCAGTATACATGTAATTGTCCATAGCAGTAAGAGTCATGGCTTGCCTCCACATTGTATTAACAGGTGAGCGACCATAGAGTTTAGATGGATTATACTTACTTACATGTATTACTTCTCCTTCTACGAAGTATTGTGTTTTACCACTACCTGCCATATTTACATAATGAACATCTTGTAAATCACTACCGCAAATTTCACATGTATTATCTTCTGCATGAGTTTTTACTTGGTCACGGTGAATTAAACATGTCTTATAACGACCACCCCTTACACCCCTTTTATCTGCTACTATACGCATAAAGATAGGGTCACCTCTAATTAATTCTTTAACACGATAAAAAGATACTTCTTTGGATTCGGGGTCAATATAATATTCTTTTACAAATAATAAAAATGCATCATCAACAATATTTAAGTCATTTTCAATTTCATGTAAAACATGCATAAACTGTTGTTCCATACTGTTTTCTTGTTTTAATAACCACTTTGCATAAACCATTTCATCAGCATCGGGTTTTCTTACCGGACTTTCACAAATATTACATTGTTGTACTTCATGTTGAAATTCTTCTCCACATTCGGTACATTTTTGATGAAAGGCTTTTTCCCAATAATAACCTCTTCTAAACATTTCTTGACGGAGTTTAGATAATACAGTTCTAAGAATTAGACATTCTGTACTCACTGCATACAAAGCGGGAATAGTAATTCCCTGCGCCATAACAGGTTCTTGAATACCACTTGTCCAAAGTGGCATAGTAGGAGTAGGTGACGACTTACGCTTAAACGGTTTACTTAATGTCGTTAAAAAACGACTTATTCTACTTTCATCATCTGCCATTACAAACTCTCCGCATAACTACCTATTGTATCTGCATCCAAGTTCCATTTACTCAAGAAACTATCGGCTTTTTTCTTATCATCTTTCCAGTTATTATAAGTCACGAGTTGATACAACTCATTTTTTCTCATTTTGTCTTTTTCATCTACAAAAGATAATACCGCTTTAGCCTGTAAAGACTTCATCTTTAAATGAGGTAATATACCTTTTAGTAATTGTCTTAAATCGTTTTTAGACGAGAATATAAGTCTATGTTGGCTTCTTACACTTTTTTTATGTATTCTTTGATTAAGAACTAAACGACCACAACCTAATGATTTGTGTAATTCTTCACATTGTAATTTACCTCTATCACCTGTTGCAATAAAAGTTGCTCTTGGTTCGCCTCTTTCAGTAATAAAAATACTACCATCAGCGTCAAGAAAACCTGCGGCATAAGCCCAAATATCTTTTATAATTAAACCATGAGTATCTAACTTAACATAATTACCACGAGAAGAGGCTTTGTAAATATCTACTTCTTCTCCATACATTTTAATTAACATACTTACTTTACTTGGTGTAATAGATTTATGAAGCATCCCAACCCCTCTACGCACTAACTCTCGACTACCCAAAGAACCCGATTTAGTAAGTTCTTCGGAAATAAACTCTAAAGCGTTTTTATCACTTTTAGAGAGTGAATCTATTTGATGTAATGTGTTAGACCACATTTTACGAGCATCTTTTTTCAGTTGCAAAGCATTAGCCCATTCTTTTTGTTCATCAATACCCCAATCTGTATTATCATTTAATATATTTAAAACGGTCATTGATTTAAGATATAATTGACAGGCTTTTTGTAATGATGATGAGCGAGATTCACCAAACTTACGGAGTGCCTTTAGACTTCTATCATTAAGGCCGATGTTTTTTATTACATCTTCTAAACCTTCACTCCAAGATAAATTGCCAATAGTAGCATTTACTTCCATCGCTTTTATAGTACGAACATCATCTATAATAGCATCAATACTTTCACGGTTATTTTTATCTACCCTTCGCATTTTTCTACACATACGGATAATAGAATTAGCATCTTTACCATATGTACTTTCTAACCAACCATCACCATTAGGTGCAAAATTATAAGATTTAATATCATCATTAAAGAATATACTTGAAGATTTTACTACAGGTGCTTTATTTACATTAAAATTTGGGTGTTGAGATAAATTCGATAAAACACTTTTAGTTAAGTCATCAGCAGGGTGTATACCTAAATCGTACTCATCACCAAGTAAAGCACTTCCCCACATATTGACCACGAAATTGTCCTATCTATTTAATCTATTCCAAGCGTCATCGAATGCTTTTTTCTTGTCATCTTTTGGTTTTTCCATACCTTTAGGTGGTTTACCACCAAGTGCGATAACAACAACCATACCTTTCTTTTTCTTCTTATCATCTTTCATTTCTTTCATCTCCTTTACAATTGTAGGTTTACCACCGACTCCTTGCTTCTTTGCTCGCTTTCTTTTAGTAGCGGCTTGCTTCTGTCCTTCGGACATTGAGCCGGAAGTTTTTGGAGTTTTACTTGAAACCTTTACACTTGGTCTACACTTTGGGTAGCCTTTGCTTGATTTACTTGCTTTATTACGACCACACGGTGGATGAGAACCATCTTTTTTCTTTCGACTAACATCAACCCACTTTTCTTTAAACCATCGGTTTAAATTTTTAACGATTAAAATATCGTGGCAGGTACATCTATCAGTCATATAATCACCTTACTGCAACCATTTTTTTGATATTTTTTTGTTTATCCATCAATGCATAACAAGGACATTTAGGTGAAGAAGCAGAACATT
>Ga0181420_1000785_pt1 | contig 12339 bp, 24 predicted proteins | sample 43SPOviralmetaG_FD_130145 | JGI IMG/M metagenome (GOLD analysis project Ga0181420, IMG submission 130145) | Marine viral communities from the oligotrophic San Pedro Time Series (SPOT) site, San Pedro Channel, CA, USA - 43 SPOT_SRF_2013-05-22 | ecosystem: Environmental > Aquatic > Marine > Strait... | reverse complement strand
GAAGTTTATAATCCTGTTTTAGATACACAACGTTGTTATATTGGATTAAATATCAACTTTAATTTTGATTCGTTAAGGTCTTTGGATTTTGCCGATTTTGTTTCCAGGAATGGAAATAATATTTCAAATATATCAGCAATAGTTGAAATTTTTGATTTGGGTTCCCCAGATTTTAACAACGGACAAATAAATAACATTCCTTTGCCGTTTGCTGGTAATGGTGATTACCTGGTTAATTATGGTGTTAAATATACATCAGCACAACAAACAAATTTCTTTTTGAAAGGTGGGGCTTTGGCTTTGGGTGTTGTTATGTTTTTCTTAGCTATTGCTTCAACCCCATATTATGATCCATTTATGAATTTATTTAAGGGGCGGGTCTAATGGTAGCAATAGAAGCATTATTGTATATAGGGACTATTCTAGGGGCTGTAAGTATAACAAACGGTTTTTATGATTCTGGATTTTTACGAAATGGTTATCAAAGGTTTATCGCAGGAACTGGGACAACGTTCGTATCTAGTGAATGGCTACAGGGCTACACTAATTTAGAGTCATTTATTACAGCCAGTGCTAACGGTTCTTTAGGATTCGGCGGGTTTGTATTTATTGGCGGCCTTATGGCACTTATTATTACTTGGTCTGGTAATTTAATTTATCATAAAAAGGCGGTGATGTGATGGTAATGGGAACGGCCACAACTGTAATTAGTAACGCAAGAACACCCCAAAGTTTTACTGATACGATATTAAAATGGATTTTTATATTAATTGCCGTTGTGGTAGTGGCTGTTATTGCTTTTGTCGTTTATATCTTCTTTTTTAGTGGCATAATTGAAGGTATAAAAGATACGAATTTGAGTGTTTTTGTACCTTTACTTTTTGGCCCTGTTGGGGGTTTAGCAAGTTTATTTTTCAGGTTGTGAATATATGATAAAAGGTAATAAAAAAATAGCAAAAAGAAATAACGTTAAATTATCCAGGAAGTTTAATGGTTCAAACTATAAGTTAGTTGATGAAGTTGAACCTATTTCTGGAACTCCTGATATGTTTGTAATTAAAGATAGAGCCAAACGTCAAAGAAGGTCTGTAAAATTTGTATATAATAAAACTAATGATACGGGTTTAGTTTATTTCAGCACAAAACAAAAGAAAAAAGGAAGGAAAAAAAATGGAAAAACAAAAAAGAAAAAATAACATGGCTTGGCATAGGATTAAAACAAAATTTTTGATTGGGGTTTTAATCCTTCTTTCCCCTCATACTCTACCTGGCACCTATGCCGAGCCGCCTATTGAAAATGATTGTTTAGCTTATGCCTATACTTCATCAGAAGACCACTATTTTTTATTAAAATCTAATTCTTCTGGTTTTGGCACTAACATAACAATTGAACATAATTGTAATAATATAAACGTTATAGTTGATGGTAATTTTTCTATATCTGGGGGTAATAGTTCAATAATATTTAATTTACAACCAGGACTTCATAATTTAACAATCCAAACGCCTTTTGAAAATATTTCAATTTATAATTTCCAGGTTTACCCTAACCGTTTAGATTGGGTCTTTGATTTTGAGCAATTTCAATTAAGAAATGTTGATTTTAATGAATATATTACTTTGAACGTCGCATTAGCTAAAGCTAATTGGGCGTCAATATCTTCAATTTTGATAGTTTTTGTTTTAGTGACGTATGTTTATTGGAATTTAATAAATTCTTATGTTGACCGTAATTTTTGCGAGGAAGTGGTTAAATGAGTGAAGAAAATTCAATTTCTACACAAAAGACCCCCATTATAGGGCGAACTTTCTGGGATATTGCCATAGGGGGCTCATACCTTTTGACAGGGGCGTTATTATTAGCTATAATAGGGGCTTTTTTATATTTTACAATGGATGAAATACCGACCTGGTTTTGGTTTTCAATCATTGGGTCTTTGGCGTTTATTCCTTTCTTGATGGAACGGGCTAAAGAAGGAACTGATTTATTTTTGGTTTCTGGTGAACCTGGTAAATTGACAGAGTATAGAGTAGGGCGACGTTATGGACTTCATATTGAAGGGAATGGGACTTTATTTATGTCCAATTCTGGCGTTTATAGAACTGTATTAAATTCAATAGATTTGGATCATAGAATAGCAACGGCTTCAAGTTTTGGAGATTATACTCAAATTGACCAGGTTAGAGATTTGAACACTTTAAATCAATTATCAACATTATTAGAGGACACCTTAAGAGAAAACCGTATAAATCATCAAACAGTTGGTATTGAGGTTGAACGTAAATCAAAAGAAATAGTTGACTGGGCTTTAAAAATGATTTATGGGGCAATTGTACCAACAGAAATAAGTGAAATCTTTGGAAGCGATGAAAAGGAAAATACTCTTGACCCTGAAGTTTTTAGCGATATATTAGAGGTTGAAGATAATGAATAAAAATTTATTCCCTCCCTCAATAACTAATTTATTACTAGGTGAAGGGCAAAGATTTGAGAAAAATGGATATTTTGTTGAAGCCCTGGGAACTGGAATTATACCAATCGTAGGAACTGCCAGGAGTGGCAAAACTTCCCTGGCTTATGTTATGCTTGACTACGTAATAAAATATACTAAAAGGCCAATTATTCTTGAATCGTTCCCTGATAAAGTATTAGCTGAAGGAATACCTAAACACTGGGAAGGGCGTGTTTTCAATACACCTTTTTCAGAAGTCGCAAGCGTTGAAGAACCGGCGGTATGGTTAGTTGATGATACGTCGGCACATTTCAATTCAAGGTCGGCTATGGAGGGTAATTCAAAACTCCTGGCTAAAACTGCCGGAGTTTTAAGTCACTTTGCCGGTGGAATGACTGTTATTTTTACAACTCAATTATTGAGTGGGGTTGATGTATCATTCTTTCGTTATACAAATATCGCCCCAGTTGTTAGATATGTAGATAAAGATTTAATCGCCCACGAACGCCCAGAGTGGAAGCATACAGTTCAAGAAGGCAATTATCAACTGTCAACGGTATCAAATACCCCCTATTATAGAGATTATTACTATTCGGCTAAAGATTTACTTTTAGCACGTTCCTTTTTCCCTGAATGGTTAGATAAAAAAATTGACCCTGTAAAAGCCGACCTTCTTTCAAGGCCAATGCGTTATCATACCAAAGAAATGAAGGAATCAATAATAGGAAAAAAAAAGCAAAAGAAAAATAAAAAGGTGGTAAGTAATGAATCAAACTAAAAATCGAGAATATGACAGAATCGCAGCGAATAGAATGTCTAAAATTAAGGGGGGGATACCTTTGCACGTTGCTTTAAGTAATTCCAGGTCGATAACAATAAGAAATAAAATGCTAAGATTAGGGTTGAAAGGATCTCACATTGATGATTTAATAGCTTTAGTTGATGAAATTGGAATTCAAAAGAGCCTGGAAAATCAACCCATTGGCGTAAGGTTTGCGACTATTAAACGTGAGAAATCTAAACCTAAAGTTTGGAATCCTTAATTATATCTAAAAATTAACTTTGGCGTGTATTATTTGTAATACATATTCATATAGGGGGTGCCTATTAGAGTGTATTATACGACATTCTAGTCAAACATTGAATGAAGAATAACATCAATTATACGACAAAAGATAAGTGAAAAAATAACAAATACAAAAACATTGTACGTCGTATAAAAAAAAGAAAAAAGGAAGGAAAAAAAATGATTTGTAAGAAGTGCAACCATGAATTAGCATATTGCCCTGAAGGGTGCTTAATAAAAGCGTATTATATTGGCGTAAATAAAAAAATTAAGAAGGTGATAAAATGAAATATAATTTAACTATTATTTTTGAGGATGGTCACGTTGAACAAGCTATTTGCGATTATTACTTATTCAAACAACTTGAAGAATATGCAATAGTTAATGATTATGAATTATTTTATGAGGTGGTTGAATGATTAATTCAAAACCTTATTTTGGCTCAAACGGTAAAGGTAAATTTGTTATTGAAACCCCTGATTGGTTAAAGAATCAAATTATTGATGAATTTGGTGAATATTTTGACCCATGCCCAGTAAATCCACAATTTGATGGTTTGTCTATCGACTGGCCGACTGACAAACCTGTTTATGTTAATCCCCCTTATACCAGAGGGGAAATAAAAAAATGGGTGCAAAAATGTCATGAAGAATATGAAAGAGGTTGTAATGTAATATTATTAATTCCAGCGTATACTGATACGGCTTATTTCCATGATTATATTTATCAAGTCCCTGGCGTTTCAATAAGATTTTTACGCGGTAGAATAAAATTCAAAGGTTATGAAAAAAGGTCTTCATTTCCTTCAATGTTAGTTATATTTGATTCGGAGGATTGCTGATGTTGATTGATTGTGACATGATAAATGGTGATTCAACTCAGATGATAGAAAATATCAACGGAAATGTTCAGACGTGGATTATTGACCCACCTTATAATATTGGATTTAAATATAATAATCATAATGATTCCATGGATCAAGAAGATTACAATTATTTTAATCATAAAATAGCTAAAGAAATGTTCAAAAAAACTGATGATAAAGGTTCAATGTTTTATATCAATTACCCTGAAATATGCGCCAAACAATTAATAGAAATTGAAAAGGCCGGTTGGAAGTTAAACCAATGGTTGACGTGGGTTTATCCTTGTAATTTTGGATTTAGTGATAAAAGATTTACAAGAGGGTCAAGGGCGGTTTTGTGGTTTGTAAAATCAGAAGATTATTATTTTAATCATACTGTGAAAGGCCAGTATAAAGACCCAAGCGATTCAAGAGTTAAGAAATATATCAAAGAGGGTAAAAGTCCACGTTTATTTGATTGGTTTGAAATTAATTTATGCAAAAACACATCAAAGGAATATCGCGGTTATAAGAATCAAATACCTAGCAAATTGCTTGAAATATTGATATTAAACACTTCAAGACCAGGTGATTTGATTGGCGACCCATGCGCAGGTTCAGGCTCAACACTATTAACAGCAAAGCAAAATAATAGGAATTCTATTGGTTTTGAGTTGGATCTTGAAGCGGTTGAAAATTTTAATAATTATCTGATACAAAATAAAACACTTTTTGAGGTTGTGATATGAATGGCCTGGCTTTATTTGCCGGAGTCGGTGGGCTTGAACTCGGAATTAATCAAATCTTCCCAGACTCAAGAACCATTTGTTATGTCGAGGGGGAAGCCTATAACGTTGAAGTCTTACAAAACAAAATTGAATCGAAACGATTGGAAGAAGGACTTATTTTTAGCGACGTGCGAGCCTTCAGAAAAGTATGTCATGTCTTTAGTAGAAAAGTGGATTTCATCACAGCCGGATTCCCATGTCAGCCGTTTTCAACAGCCGGACAGCTCAAAGGAACAAATGATTCAAGGTGGCTTTGGGGTTCAATCCTTGAGATTATTGGCCAGGTTCGACCATCATACTTATTCTTGGAGAACGTTTCAAACATCATTAATGAATTTGGGGCATTCGATGAAATTACAAAATCCCTTTCCAAAATCGGGTTCAATTGTGAATGGTCGACTCTACGAGCGTCAGATGTTGGCGCAAACCATCACAGAAATAGAGCGTTCATTTTTGCATACATCCCCGACCATTTACAATTCATTAACCCAGTATTTCCCAACTCCGACCAAATCCGACGGGGTGAGAAATTCAACACACTACGGAGGGGGCAATTTGACCTTGAGAGGGGCTATAATGATACCAACTCCAACAGCGAACGACGCCACAAACTGGACAATGCCGCCGAGTCAATTGAAACGTGCCGACAACCTAACAAAAGCAATTCATCAATTAGAAATTCTACCCACACCAATAGCGACCGACCAACAAAAACAGTCAACAGGTTCAATATGGCGCAAAGTAGTGACCGAACCAAAAAAATCTGGATTAACTCCCCTGAATGGTGGCAAAATGAACCCTCGATGGGTCGAGTGGTTGATGGGGTGGCCTTTGGGATGGACAGAATTAGAGCCTGCGGGAATGGAGTAGTACCACTTCAAGCGGCAATTGCATATTATGGTTTAATAAAAAGAGCAAAAAAAATAATGGAAGTGAAACAATGAAAGATAATAGAGCAAATATAAAAGTTAAAACCTGGACACGGGACAGGTTAATGAAATTAAAATATCAATTAAAATCAAAATCAATTGACCAATTATTAAATGAATTTATGGATGATTTCTGGTCAAATTATGCAAAAGGCAATTTAGAAAATGGTCTAATTACAATTTGTATGAACTGCGGTTCTGACGTTGATAAAGAAGGTTGCATTTTGTGTGGTCATAAAGATTGGCACAGTTTACAAGAATGCCAAAAGGGAAGTGATTAAATGAATTTAAGTTTAGAGGATTGCATGATTAAAATTTATAAAAATTCTCAAATGTGTACTGGTTGTTTTGTTAAAGCATTATCGCCCTTAAATTATGTTTGTCCTATTTGTGAGGTGGTTGAATGAGTTATGAAGTTAGATTAAAAACAATTGACCAGGTGAAATATATGATACGTTACCACTTAGAAAATAACACTATTGAAGGTTCAGAAGTAATTGATAATATTGCTGAACTTGTAGTTGATAAATACCCTGGAATATGGGATAGGTGGAACGTTCTTGATTTATTGTTAGTAACAAAGGAATTCAAATTATTTGTTAATAATGAAAATGAACATTTAGTAAAATTAAGGAGTTGAAATAAATGATAATTAAAAAAAGAGGATTAAAGAAAAAATTAAGATTACACAAAATGATGGTTAATATTGGATCACCAATGACAACTATAGAAATTTATGAAATGTTCAATGAAAGATATAGGAAGGGCGGTTATACTATGACTGAAATAGCTAATATTTTATCTAAAACTCCGATTTTTAAGAAGGTAGACAGAATAACCGACGTGTCCAGAAATAGGGCTGTTATCGGTAAAGGTTCTAAGCGTCAATATATGGTTTATGAGCCTGTTGAATTGCCAAAGGAGGGTTTTAATTGAACATTCAAAGGGTTGGAAATAATACAACTAGCCATGAACTTCATTCATCCAATAACTTAACTAAAAATAATAAGCTTCAGGTTATTTATAATGATATTAATTCAAGTAATGATTATTTCTTTGTTAGGCAAGGAATAAGGGCATTATCAAGGCTTTCTAAATTGAAAGACCAGGTTTCATCATGCGACGTTTGGGAGTTGTTAGAAAATGCAAATATAATACCAAATAACCCCCGTTCAATGGGTTTGGTTTTCAAAATAGCCGCCAAAAACAATATGATTGAACGTACGGACAATTATAGACCATCAAGAAGGAAGCAAGCGAATCAAAGGCCGGTTAGAATTTGGAGGCTGGTTTAATGGTCGAATTTTATTTAGGTTCTCATGTAGTCAACCATATTGATAAAGTTAATTTTCCTTTATTTCTTTCATTTAGACAATTAAGAAAAAGATTGAAAAAACCATTCAATCATAAAATTCCAATTTGTGTTGATAGTGGCGGATTTAGCGAATTAAATATTAATGGTAAATGGACTATAAATGCAAAAGAGTATAATGATAAATTATTACAACTTAAATCAATTGGTCTTAAAATAAATTGGGCGGCTCAACAAGATTGGATGTGTGAACCCTTTGTTTTAGATAAAACAAATTTATCAATTGAACAACATCAGGATTTAACAGTTCAAAATTTAATTGAACTTAGATCACTAAATTCATCTATAAATTATATTCCCGTTCTTCAAGGTTATACTTTACAAGATTATTATAACCACTTTGAAAAGTTTGAATCAAATGGTTTTGACTTAAGGTCTGAAGCTATTGTTGGGGTTGGTTCTGTTTGTCGCCGTCAATCAACTGATGAAATAGAATACATTATGAAAAGTTTAGCTAAAAAAGGATTAAAACTTCATGGGTTTGGAGTTAAAACAAATGGTTTGAAAAGATTTGGAAAATATTTGACTTCTTGTGACTCTTTAGCATGGAGTTTTGATGCCAGAATTAATAATAAAAAATGTGATAATTGTATAAATAAACCTATTAAAAATTGTGCTAATTGTTTAAATTTTGCTATTGAATGGCGTTCTAATTTATTCAATAAAATAGAGGGGTTGATTTAATGAAAGAAAATACCTTTATTCTTGATGCTTGTTGTGGTGGGCGGCATTGGTGGATTGATAAAGACAATAAAAACACAATTTATATGGATATTAGAAGCGAACCAAAAGGCACAATAAAATTTCAAACTAATTGGTCTGTTGAACCTGATATAATTTCAAGTTATGCCAATATGCCATTTAAAAATAATTCATTTAATTTAATTGCCTGGGATATACCACACAAATTAAAAAATGATAGTGGTATAATATCAAAAAAATATGGCTTTTTGGGTGAAGATTGGAAAGAAACCACAGCAAAAGGTTTTCAAGAATGCTTTAGAGTTTTGAAAGATAAAGGAGTTTTAATATTCAAATTTAATGATTTAGACGTTTCTTTTAAGGAGGTTTTATCATTATTTCCGGTAAGACCTTTATTTGGTACTCCAACTAAAAAAGGCGTTAATAATACTGCTTTTTTTGTATTTATGAAGGTGTAAAAAATGAGTAAAAAAAACCGATATAACATTACTTTATCAAAAGACCTTGAATATTATGTTGACAAATTAATCAAGACTTGTGGCCTTTCTAGGTTTGTTGAAGACTCAATACGTCGCCATACTGGGATCATAGAATCAGAAGAATTGAAAGACCAATTAATTAACCTGGAAAATCAAAAAATTGAAATTGAAAAAATGTTTATTGAAATCAAAGACAAATTGGAAATTAATCAATCTAAGGTTTCTGATGAACAAAAAATTAACGGTTATATTGATGAATTAAGAAAGGCTCAAAGAACGTATGATATTGAAAAAATGAATTCAAAAAGAGGATTTTCAAGGTCATCCAGGGGCATTGAATTGACAAAAGAAATCAAACAATTAAGGAAGTTATTAAATTCCCACGGGATTGATTTAGCTATTGTCATGAGTGGAAAAGAAAACCCCTAAAATTTTTTAGTGTGTATGTATGTATGTATGTATTGTATAGTATAGTATAGTATAGTATAGTATAGTATAGTATAAGGAGGGAAATAATAAATGAAAATAATAAATGAAAAAGACCCTAATCGACTAAATTCAAAAAAAGCTGATTATGTAAAGTACGCCTGGATTTTAATGAAATACGGTCAACTTAATGCAAATCAAATAAATTATTATTATAACAAAATGTTTAGACCAACTTCAAACGCTTTAAGAGTTGGATCAATAATAAGACAATATCCTCAATATTTTACTATAATTAATCCTAATACTAACGTTAGGGTTTCAAAATTATATGAGTTCAGGGGTAGGGTTTTGATACCAATATCAACACTTCAAAAATGGAATAAGAAATTAAACCCCTAAAGGGGTTTATCTTTTATCGAGGGTTCAAACCTTTAAGAGGGTGTTGTTTAACCGGATAGTTTAGGAAGTAATTATTATGGCAACCTGGCAAAAGCAATTAAAAGATATAAGCATGGCACTGGCGGTCGTCGGTGGAATTTGGATGGCACTTTCGGTGGGGATCACCGACGTACTGAACGCAATATTTGACCCTGATAGCGTTGATGCGGCTACAGCTAACGAACTGGGCGGGATTGATTTTGTGGACAGAATCGCCATAAGTGGGGTAGTATTGACCCTTTTATCTAGTGCGGGTCTAGGGGTCATTTCTGTAAGTGGCTCAAATCCACCGTTTTTGAACGTACTTATTCGTTATCAAAGTGTCGTTATAGCTTTTATCGCTCTTTCAGCATTCTCTACAGAGGTATTCGATTTGCTAACAGCAAACCGTGACTGGTCTACATTTACAGACATCCAGAACTCTTACCTGCTATTCCTTAGCATGTCCGTTCTTTCTGGTATTGCTGGACTTTTAGTCAACAGAAACTAAGCCCAATAAGGGCGAGTTTTTCCCTGGTCTTTTAGTGAAAACTCTAAGGCCAGGGATCCAACTCAAATTTAACGTAGGTGAAAGAAATGGAAAAAACAAAATTTAACGGTGGCGGAATTTTTGCCGTTTTGTTGGGTGTTGTTTTTATTGGGGCGGCTCTTTCTGGTGTTATGTTCAATGATTACTGGCTTGATGAAGCTCAAGAATGTAAAAACGGTAATGTCTTACAAGAAGAGGAATGCGGTATTTACCCTTATCAAGACGGTAACGGGAATTCAGAAACTCCCTCAAATCAACGTTGGACTAATGATGAAACCGATTATAAGAAACCCTTCGACGTTTATGCCGACGCCGTAAGGGATATTTGTGAATCAAGTAACGAATGTTTTTCAACAGCTCAAACATATTTTAGTGAAGTCGAATTTTTTTGCGTTCTTGAAGGGTTCTCATTGAATGGATTTTTACCATTCCCTGGAAATATAGCTCAAGTTATTATTTCTTATGAGGCTGAAAGTGGTTTTGATATGAATGATTCAATTATGATGATTCAAGATATTTGCTATCCATCAGGGCCAGGGACTTATGTTCAAGGCGATTTGCCAACTTTACAAGTACCGGAGTGATTAAAATGAGTAAAAAAACAACAAGAATATTAGCAGGTCAAACAACTAAAAACAAAGCAAAAAAGGTCAAACAACAATATGTTAATTCTTTAGTTTCTCTAGGGGTAAAAAGAGAAACAGCAAAAAGAATGATAAAAATTGAACCTACTAGAAGTGTAAAAACAAAATCTGGAAACCTGGCACCTAGATTCAAGGTTATAGGAAGATATAACGTTAAGTGAGTGATTAAAAGAAGTGTTAAAAATGGCAAAGAATGAAGCGTTTGGTTTAGTATTAATCATAGGTCTATTATTTGTCGCTTTAGGTTCATCATCAGTTAAAGAGTTGACAATTGAAGATAAATTTCATAAATCATGTATAGATTACCAAGAAAATGAATTTGATGGTGACGTTGATTTATTCCTTGATAATGATTGTCATCAATACCCCTATGATGATGGAAATGGTGAAAATCAAACCCAGGCTGTTGATATGTGGGTAAATGGTCAAGATTATTATGATGTTTATTCTGATTTCTTTGAATACGCAAATTATTCTTATTCTAATATGTCTTTAGCTACCAGCTACACTGGAACTATTGAGGATTATAGATGTGACTTAATAGATCAAGGTTCAGGAAATTTCATTAAAATATATGATATTGCTTTTGGAACGTCTTATGATAATGACCTTCAACAATGGTACTTTGAAAACTGTGAACTTCCTGGTAATGGATTAAACAATGGTGGAGGTAAACCCACCGAACCAGTTGAGCCATTAGACCCAGGAGAACAAGAAGAACAAGAAGAACAAGAAGAACAAGAAGAAAACCCAGAAGAGGTAGAGTCAAAATAAAAGGGTTGATTATGTGGAACGTAAATTATCGCCCGTAGGTTTTAACGCCTTTGCATTAATTGGTTTGTTGGTTTTGTTACCATTTTCAACAGCTTTATTAACAAACTTAACAACACAACCAGAAGGTAAACCCTTTGAAGATATTGTGGGTGATGGAACAAATTATATTGCTGGTGGAAACCCTAACGGGATCCATGGCGGAACTATACATTCAAATTGGGTAAATCCAGGTAGTAATTATTCAACAGATTACAAAACACTTGACCCAACCATAACAGATGAAGAATTAGAATGTTATGAATTATTATCAAACAATGCCTTTTATTCTTCAAACCCTGAATGGGATATTGACGTTACACAATGCGAAGGTTTTGGCACTATGATTAGTCCTTATCTCTATTCAATAGGTTATACAAATTATAATTTTGACGGGAAAAACTGGTTGACAATGGATAAAACTCATGATTATATTCCAGGTAATCAATATATAGGAACTTCTGGTGATAACTTTGCTTTTTCAGTTGAACAGGCAATATTTGACAATACCAACAAAAATAAAGACCTTTCTGGTTTCCAGGTTAGAATGGTTGATAATTCAATAAATTATGATTGTAACGTCGCCCCACATTATAATATTAGCTTTGATTATTCAATTAAATTTGTTCATAAAACTAATATTTTGGAAACCACCCACTATCAAACAATTGAATATAATGATTGGGCTGCTATGACTTTCGACGATTATTCATATTCAGGAGATAATATAATAGAAGTTTATAATCCTGTTTTAGATACACAACGTTGTTATATTGGATTAAATATCAACTTTAATTTTGATTCGTTAAGGTCTTTGGATTTTGCCGATTTTGTTTCCAGGAATGGAAATAATATT
>Ga0181420_1000779_pt1 | contig 12395 bp, 9 predicted proteins | sample 43SPOviralmetaG_FD_130145 | JGI IMG/M metagenome (GOLD analysis project Ga0181420, IMG submission 130145) | Marine viral communities from the oligotrophic San Pedro Time Series (SPOT) site, San Pedro Channel, CA, USA - 43 SPOT_SRF_2013-05-22 | ecosystem: Environmental > Aquatic > Marine > Strait... | reverse complement strand
GAAATTAGTTTAACAATTGCTATGGATTATGCAATCCTAAATTACTAATATTATTTATATATAAAAATTGAAGAGGTGCGCAAGCACCTCTTTTTTTTACATATGTATATGCAAACATACAAAAGTTATAAAATGGAAAATAAACAACTATTCCCCACTGAGGAAGTTACTTTACCCTCAAAAGGATTAATTTATCCTAAAGAAAATCCACTTTCAAAAGGCGTACTTGAAATGAAGTATATGACTGCTAAAGAGGAAGATATCCTTACAAATGGAAGTTATATTAAAAATGGAACTGTCGTAGATAAATTATTAAAATCTTTAATAGTAACACCTATTGATTATAATGACATAGTAGTAGGAGACAAAAATGCAATTATGATTGCTGCTCGTGTTTTAGGATATGGTAAAGATTATACTTTTACTATAGATGATGAGGAACACACTGTTGATCTTACTGAAGTAAAAGATAAAGAATTAAATGAAAAAGATCTTTTATCTAAAGGTCAAAATGAATTTGAATTTACTCTTCCTACAATTAAAAAAACAATTAACTTTAAACTTCTTACTCATGGTGATGAAAAAAAGATTGATAATGAAGTTAAAGGGATTAAAAGAGTTAAAAAAGGAGAATCTCCAGAATCTAGCACTCGATTAAAACACATGATAGTATCAGTGGATGGTGATTCAGAGCGCAAAACTATAAGAGAATTTGTAGATAATCAGCTACTAGCACGTGATGCTAGAGCCTTAAGACAATACATTAAAGCAATCCAGCCTGATGTAGATTTATTATTTGAACTCGAAACAGAAGCTGGAGAAAAGGAGGTCAGGGTTCCAATTGGGATCACGTTTTTTTGGCCTGACACCGAATTATAAGTTTCAAGTTTACCAGGAAATACATGACTTAGTATATTATGGAAATGGAGGTTTTATATACTCTGAAGTATATATTATGCCCATCCATATCAGGCGTTACCACATTAAAAAAATAAATGATCTTCATGAAGAACGTAATGAGGAAGAACAAAAAGCTATGAATACTTCTAACCAAACTATGCAGAAACTTGCTAAAATGCCTAAAGTAAAATAGAATTAAATTTTTTTATATTTATATCCAACAATAATACTATCTAATGGCTAAAATAAATGATGTTGACAAGGCAGGTAAGGATATAAAAAATACCTTTTCTGAAATAGGTAACCTTATTGGTGAATTAAATAGTAGCCTAGAGAAAACTCTTTCTCTAACTAAAGGGGTATCTAATAATCTTTCCGAAAGTAATGATCTTACTAAAGAATTTATGGATAGTGAAGCCAATTTAAAAGGCTTAAAAGAAACATTAGCAGGCTTAGATGAGGATAAACAGAAGAAGCTTGAGGATGCCTTAAAAACGGGTAAAGGATTAAACCATGAATTAACTAAAGAGTTAGGCCTTCAAAAACATATAGGAAAATTAGCAGGAACTTCTGGTAAGGCAAAATTGGATTACTTAAATAGACAAATCAAATTACAGGATGAGTTAAAAGCAAAACAGGACAAAGATGCTGCCGATAAGAAAAAGAAGGAAGATTCGGCCAAAAAGAGACAGGAATCTTTTGATAAAATGAAACACGCAGCTGCGGATGTTTTCTTAACCCAACTAATGGCTACTGATAAAGAAACTACAGCAATGGCTCGTAGTTTAAATATGTCAAAAGACGAGGCTATAGGTATAAAACAACAATTTGCCGTAATTGCTGCCACCTCAGGAGATATAGCAATAAATTCTATAAGATTAGGTAAAGCTAACGCTGGTCTTAATGCTCAATTAGGAACTGGTGTTCAGTTTAGTGGGGATATGCTAACAACTTTCTCCAAACTTACTGAAATAGTAGGAATTTCAGCTGATGCAGCTGGTAGTTTGGCATTCCAGGGCCAAATGGCAGGCCAAAGTTTTAGAGAGGTAGAGGAAAATGTATTAGGAGCATCTTATGAAATGCAAAGGGGAGTAGGCATCCAACTTGATATGAAGGGAGTATTAGAGGCAACAGGTAAAGTTACAGGTCAAGTAAGAGCAAATCTAGGAGCAACCCCCGAATTAATAGCAAAAGCAGTAACTGCAGCTAAATTATTAGGAGCAGAATTAGATACTATAGTAAATGCTGGTAAAGCACAATTAGATTTTGAAAGTAGCATAGCAAATGAAATGGAAGCTGAACTTTTAACGGGTAAGCAGTTGAATCTAGAAAGAATGAGGTCAGCAGCTTTAGCCGGGGACCAAGTAACAGTAGCCGAAGAATTAGCTAAAAATGTAGGAACACACGGAGAATTTATGAAAATGAATGTCCTCCAACAGGAAGCATTGGCTAAGGCTATGGGGATGAGTACAGATTCTATGGCAGACATGTTATTTAAGCAAGAAACTATGGGCATGAATGCTAAAGAACTTAGGGCTCAAGGTAAAGGTGAATTAGCAGATAAATTAGAGCAGTTAGATACACAAGATAAAATAGCATTAGCCCAAGAAAAATTCCAAGCAATGGTAGGGGATTTAGCTACTCTAATTATGCCAGCAGTAACTGCATTTGGGTCTATAGTTGAATTTCTTAGCGAATCAAAAGTAGCAATGATAGGCTTGGTTGGAATAATGGCTGTATTAGCTACATTATCTGTAGCTGCTTCTATAGCAAACATTATGTCTTCTTTTGGTATGGTTCCTTTTGGTATAGGAATCCCCCTCGGTATAGCAGCAGTAGCAGGAATGATAGCTATGGTAGGGGCAGCTGCATCTTCTGTTCCTAAAGTAAAAGACGGATTCTCTCCATCAAGCAAGGGTCCATTTACAATTATGGATAATTATGGTGGTATGGCTAAAACAACTCCTGGTGATAACCTACAAGTAGGTCCAGGAGCAAGTGCTAAATCTTCATCACAACCTATAGTAGTTCAAAATAATTGGGACGCATTCGCTGCATCTAATGGTAATGGAAGAAAAGGATTAGGAGGAACTCAATCACTTCAAGCGAGTCCTACCTTTGCTTAATATTTATAACAAAACAACACAATCATGGCAATTAAAAATTTAGAATCAATCCACGACTTAGTCCAAGATGGAGAAGTCAACAACATGGAATCCCAAACAGGCCCCGCATTTCCAATTGTAGGTCCTGATATAGAAAGGGGCTTATCACCCTTTAATATCCCAGCGGGATCACAACTACACGGCGGTCCCTTAGTTGACCAAGCTGGTAGATCATTAGTAGGTCCCTCATATCAAGGGATTTATGGGGGTGTTTCAAATCCTTCTTCTTTAGATACAGATGGAGTAACTCCAGACCTTTACACAGACAACCTACCTGATTAAGGGTTTATGGCAATATCCTTACAAAACATTTTAAGATTTGCCGAAAATTCGGGACAAAACCCTGATGGATCTCCTTTTGACCAAAGGTCATTAGGTTATGGAGATAACCCACCATTAGTACTTAAAGACCTTCCTAAGGTAGATCAAGAAACTAACGGGGCATTAGATTTAATAGGCCAAGTAACTGACAACTTTGTAAGAGGAGGTGCTTTAGGGTTAGGTAATGCTGCTATTGATGACCTAAAAAGATTAGGTAAAGTTTTAATTAGCCCAAATGGCTTAGCTTGGTCAGCAGCACAAATAGCATTAGCTAAAACAAATCCCTTAGGTCCCATTTTACCTTCAAGTGAAAGTACTGATCCTGACGCAGGATCTCTACAAAAAATTATAGCTAAACTAAAGGAAGGACCTAGAAATAGACAATCTAATTTGCTTGGTGCTATGACATTACTAACAGCTGGAACAGGGGCTGCAGGTATTAGATTTAGAAAAGACGGCTTAGTAGATACAAATACAGAATCAGGATATAATTATGATAAAAATAAAGGAGGACCTAAATATGAATCTAGTTTATTAGAAGTAATAAATAAAGGGACAGAAATTTCCTCAGATCATACTCTCCATGGAGTATGGACTAATATAAATTTAAGGGGAGGATTTGAGGGTAGAGAAGATTTAATTTTAAGTTACCCAGGAGGTCCTCATTCAACATTTGGTATTGGAAATACTGAAATAAAAAAATTCAAAAGCAACCCTTATAATCCAGTTGATAAAACACTTGGCCAAACAGAACAAGCAGGATATTTACCTTTATTTAACCGTAACTTTTTTGAATTAAGACAAGGTCCTAATAAATCAAAATCAACTTCAGGAACAGCAGATTATGTAGATTATCGAACAGCAAGAGGCTTACCTACTCCAGTAAAAGGTGATAGGATTGGCCTATATAAAATAGGTGATCCTGGAATTGAAATGGATAGTGGAGAAGGATATGGAGCATATAATTCAAAAACTATAGATAAAATATCCGCTGCTAATATTTTTAAAAGACAAGACCTTAAAAGCTTTGAAGGAGAATTTAAAGATTACATTAAATTTAGAATAGCAGTAGTAGATACCGAAAATCCCCTTAATGATAATGTAATTCTATTTAGAGCCCTCCTAGATAATGTAGCAGATAGTTTTTCAGGAGAATGGAATTCCTACAAATATAATGGTAGAGCTGAAAAGTTTTACACATATGGGGGATTTGATCGTTCAATATCTTTTGGATTTAAAATCCACACACAAACTAGATGGGAGCAAAAACCCCTATGGAGAAAATTAAATTATTTAGTTGCCCAAACGGCCCCTGAATATAAAAATAGAAGAATGCGAGGAGTATTTTCCCGTTTAACTATTGGTGATTGGATGAATGAAATTCCTGGCTTCTTTACCTCAGTAAATTTAGGATGGAACACAGCTTATCCTTGGGAAATTAGATATGATAGTGAGGGAGCAGATAAAGACTTAAATGAATACCCACATATTTTAGATGTTAGCTGTGAATTCCAACCAATACACAATTTTGCCCCAACAAATAGTCCAACAACACCATTTTTACTACCAGAAATTGGAGTGACGGGTAATAGAAGATATGCTCGCATATCTGATGAAGAAAGCTCAAATCAATTTACAGATGGTGTAGCACTAAATGCAGAAAATGCTTATTATGATAGTGATGATATAGCAGCTGACGCACAAGCAGCTCATGATGCACTTCTTTTAGAAGAAGCAAAGACAGATCCACTAGCTAATCCACAATCACCCCAGGGTATTAATATTGATAATCTTGAATTATCTAATATTGCTGACATTGAACTTGAAGAAGAGGAAGAAATTTTTGATTAATAAAAGGGTATGAGAAGATTTAATAACATAAAGCAACTAGTAAATCAAAATAGAAAAAGGTATTATATCAATACAGTTCTACCGGAAATTCCTTTAAGTCAAGATGATATTTACATCATAACTCAAGATGGGGATAGGTTAGATAATTTAAGCTATGAATTTTATAATGATGTTCAATTTTGGTGGGTAATATTAGCGGCTAATCCTAATAAACTACGAAAAGATAGCTATCATGTAGCATTAGGTGAGCAAATTAGAATACCCTCAGATCCTATTAGATATGTAGACGAATTTACAGATTTTAATAACAATAATAGATGAGTATTTTTAAAGATACATTTAGAGGTTATGTAAGAGATCAAATAGAACTTAGAGAAGAATTAGTTACTATAGGTAATGATCCTAAATTTAGAGATAGCAAATTAGGAGCAAGATTATCCCCCCATACATTTACTCTTGGTAAAAAAGAACGAAGCAGAGAAGTAACTATAGACCCAGGAGCTTTTTATTCATATACTTCAAATAGAAATTGTGTTATAAGAGCAACTTCTTTAGTAGATTATGTAAGTGATGTAGGATTAGATATAGGAGATTTAGGACAAAATAGTTTTCAAAGATTAAAGGGAGCATCTCTATCCCAAAATTTTATCCTGGAAGGGGGGATATTAAATGATTTTGCTAGAAATTTTCAAACAACTGATGACGAAGGAAATGTAAAGACAGAAAGAAAGTTGAGAAGATTCAATGAAGTAAGACAATCTTTTCAAAGACCAGGATTAAGAGCCGGTTTAGCGTATGGAGATTTTGCTATAGGGGCTGATGCAACCTCTGATGGTTATGGAATAGTACCTATGCCTGGTATTATAGACGCTAATATTAGAACTAAAAGTGCTTACGGCTCCTTAAGAGAAGCAAAAATTAATTTTGAGGTTCATAACCAAAGACAGTTAGAAATAATGGAGATGCTTTATATGAGACCGGGTTATATGGTTTTATTAGAATGGGGTTGGTCTCCATACATTTCTAGTGGGAAAAAAAATCCAGGTAAAATTCAATCTAATCTAAGATTAGTAGAAAATGAAACTAATGGAGATATATATACTAATAATATAACCCAATATAGAGTATTTAACGCTATAAATAATCTTAAAGAATCACAAGATGGTAATTATGATGGGATGTTGGGTTTTATAAAAAACTTTGGATTTAAAGCAAGAGAAGATGGAGGATATTCCTGCTTTACTGAATTAAGCTCAATAGGTGAAGTTATTGAAAGTATTAAAATACCTCCTGTATCTATAATTAATACTGTTAAAGATATAGAACCTAGAGGAAACAATATAACAAATGACGGAGGAGAAGTAATAGTATCGGGGGGAGAAGTACAACTATCCCCAGGCGAAGTAGTACAAGAACAGGCTATACTAGATTCCTTCAAACAGGGCCTTGCTACAGCGGCAGGTTCGGACGAAGCTAATACCGCCCTAAATCTGCTTACACGTACAGGAGTAGGAGTAAATCCTCTAGCACTTTATAGACAAATTGATGATATATTAGCACTTACTGGCTTAAATCCTTTTGGATCTACAGGATTATTTGGATCAATAACGAGTGAAATAGCAGCTTATTCTAATGAAGGTTTAGGTGTTGGTGATGTTAATAGAGATATTTTTGATACGGCTATAGCTACAAAGATATATCCAACATTTAATGGTTTACTAGGACTTATGCACGTAATAAATAACTACACTGTTTTTGGGTTTGGAAATAATGAATCTGAAAATGCTGATGAAGTTTTAGCTGGAGTATTTGAAAATTATGGAGATTATGAAGAGAAATGGAGTGTAGGTGGGGGATATGTTGGGGCAAAAACTGAAGACGATGCAGGTAATGAAATAGATGAAACAAAAGTTAAACAAACTAATGCATATTTAGATAACGTTCTTAAAACTTTTAATACCCAAAGAAAAAACGCTGGGGTAGATCAAAAGGAATCATTAAAACTAACAGAAATTAATGACTATCTTAAAAATTTAATAGTATTTCAATCATCCGACTTTGAAACCTATATGTTACAAAAATTTGGCTTAAATACACGAGACGATTTAAAAAATTATATTATCCCCACTACAAGGGCTTCTGAGGAGGAAGAAATTGATGGAATGGACCAGGCTTATATAAGATGGGATGCACTAGCTTCATTAATTAATGATTATTTAATCCCAAAAACAGAAAAAGGCACCCCCGCGCTTAATGTAGTTTGTGATAGAATATACCATATAAAAAACAATAATAGTAAGTTAGATCCTTTACTATATTGTCCTATTGCATCCTATGAGTCCGATAATAATGATAATAATATTATGGATTTTTCATGTGATGCTAATGTTTGTATATTACCTATTCAGTTTGATGCAAATCTTCCGGAAGAAGCTACTGAAGGGTTTGATAGTTTAGGAATTACAGATACATTAGGATATATACCTGATGTAGGCAAAATTCCTGTAGAACTTATTACAAGTATGTATGGTTTCGGCGAAGAAAATAGCACAAAAAATATAATATATGAAGGAAATAACATATTCAATAAAGGTCCTAATGTAGGTGCTGATAATAGTTTTAGTGTAAATGATACTGATAGAATAAGAAGGATAGGAAGTATATATTTAAATGTTAAAATGTTATTGTCTATAGCCCAAAAAAATGCGGACAATGATGTATATACTGTAGGATCATTTATAACAGATGTATTTAAAGAAGTTAATAAAGTATGTCCTAACCATAATTTTGTTTTAACTGATGATAAAGAATCAAATAACATTTTTATTATAGACCTTCCTGTAGATAATTCACAAGTTCCCTTAGATCTCCATGAATTTATCCCCCAAAGTAATAAAAATATATTAAGAGAATTCGACTACACTAGTAATGTTCCAAGTGCTATGTCTGCTACAATTGCAATCCAAGGACAAGACCCTAGAAGCATACAAGATATAGATGGTGTTACTTTTGCGGCCTTTAATAGATCTATAAAAAATAGAATATTAAGTAAAGACACAGAACCTTCTTGGGGTAAGATGAAAAAAGATATTCAAAGTCAACAAAGTAAAATACTATCCCAACAAGATGATTTATTTAAAAGTATAAACGTATACCAAAATGCCTTCTTTAAAAACATAAAATTATCAGACAATGATAAGGGTGTTGTAGGAGGTGATAATATAACAGGTACTCTTAAAGCATTTCAAAAAAATTCTTCATATCTCAGTACAACTCAAAAAGACACCAATACATTTAATTCAGTTATTCCTCTTGAATTTAATGCTGTTTTAGATGGGATTTCTGGTATGGTGATTGGTAATATGTTTAAAATAGAAAAGTCTAGATTACCTAAAGCATACCATAAAGCTAATGTTGGATTTATATTATTTAATGAAGATCAAAAAATCACTGCGGGAGGTGATTGGACTACTAGTATAGGTGGTAAAATGACAATTTTACCAGAGAAGAAGGTTGAAGTAAAAGGAAGAGCCACATTTATACCTAAGGGGGTTGAAGAAGTAGCAATGGTAGAAACCAAAAGAGCAGTAGCCGCTACTGTGGATTCAACAACAGTTGCTTTAGATCAGGGCCAAGATGCAGTAACTAATATAAATAAAGCTATAGCAGGTTCCCCATTATATTTGAAGAAAATTAAACAAAACTTTGTTGAAACTATAGATGGTGATCCACTAGATAAAACTTATGGCTTTACATCTGTAAGGACTAAAAATATGAATTGGTCTGGGTATGATGAGTGGGGTATTGGTAGGGGTCGTAAAGGACCCTTGACAGATAATGAAGGAAGTTATGATTGGAATGATAATAATATCGGTATGTTTGACTCATGGAATGATGGGGGAATGTATTTAGGTATAGTCAAAGTATCAGATGATCCAGATGTTAGAGAAGATGATAATTACGACGTCCAGACTGGAAGATGGAGTGTAAAATACCCAGATTTAAGACGCCGTATTTTTAATGAGCATATTACAAAATATATAAAAGATGTATCTGAAGAGGAGGCATTAAATTTAGGTCTTACAGTTTATGGTGAGGAAATAACCCCAGAAATGCATGGAATAGAGGGGGATACAAATACCTATTGGAAACCAACCTATAGAAAAGCTAAACCATCTACTTATGCTATTAGATATAAAGGAGAATATTATAATTACTCAAATTATATAGCACAATACTATGAGGATAAACTTCAAACAACCGCAGACACAGCTGTTGATTTTGCTACCTTTGACTTTGAGGCTTTAGGCTTAAGGGTTAGTGAGGAAGGAGTTGATGATGGTACAATTACTACTATTTATGATTATAATCCTGATGGAACTATTGATGATACTACTGAAGGTATTTTTGTTCCCACAGTAGAATTTAATGATGTAAAATATTTCTTTACTGATGAGGCCCTAACAAAAGGTATCATAGCAGGACCAATTGAAGTTTCCCATTGTACAGATATTGAAACTACTTGGCTTAGTGTGAAATTTGACCCTAAAGTTGATGAAAAATTCAAAGTAGGGTGGGTAAGAGATAGAACTAATATAAAATCTTCCGGAGCAGATGAATCAACAAGAATTACAGGAACTACATTTACTGAAGGATCAGGAACTCTATCAAAACTTACTGAAACTAAAGAAGGCAATATTGATGCATGGATGCATTTTAGCACTTTAGCAATGACAAAAGAATCAGCTATCCAAGCATTTATTCAAGAAACTAACCCACTAGTAGATGATAGTGAAGATGGGGGACCAAATGCCCCAGAGGAGAATTAATGGCTTATTTACCAGAAAATAAATATAAAATCTTATATACTAATGGGAAGAAGTATAGATTAAAGGCAACAAAAAGACCTTACGTAGGAAAATATATTCAACTTTCTAATGGAAAAGTATTTGCAGGGGATCATCCTAGTAGAATTATAGGTCCACTCATTTCTATTGAACCTCTACTAAATAGGAATATCTTAAATAAAAAAAATAACAACATATATTCTATATTAAAACCTAAATTAGCAGCTAAACAAAATACTTCTATACCAATTCCAACTTCAACTCCTTATCCTAGTGCTTTAGATTATAGTAAAGGATACTTTATTAGATTTTTTTCAGTAAGATTAAATACTAAACAATATCAAGAAATATCAAAATCTACTTTTGATGATTTTTATAAAAGAAATTACGATAAATCTCTCAATAAAATATTTCAAATAGAATGGTCTTTAAATGAAAATAATGAAGAACAAAATACAAAAAAATTAAGATCTTTAAATTATCAATTACCTGGTATTTTTAATTTTTTCCCAGATAAAGGCCAATATGGATTAGTATGGGGGGTAGTAAGATTAAAAGGAACTACAAGAGCATATCCTACGGGAGAATCAATACCTAAAATACTACCTGCTGCTTACCAAATAGGAAACAGTCCAAATACCATAATCACTAATTATGCAGTTCCCTTAAATCAACATTGTGGAAATTGTATTTTTAACCAGAATGGATATTGTAACTGGTGGAAAGCTAATATAAAAAATCAGTATTGGTGTAGAGCTTATAAATCAAAAGTGGATTCTGAAGAATAGTTTTATATATTATAAGGGATGTATTACCTTATAGAAACACAAGAGCAATTAAATAGATTTTTTAAAGATGAAGGCAACGAATGTTATCTTCAATTTATTGCTAATAATGATGAAGTACATCCTAAATTACAATCACTATGTGCTTTATATTTATACTCCTTTAGTAAAGAAAAAGGCTTTATTATTAATTTAAACCACCCAGAGGCATTTGAATTAGATTTACCATTAAATTATTTAAAATCTTACACAAATATATTCGTAAAAGAAAAAACCAAAGCTTTACTACACCTTCCCCACCTCCCTTATACGGATATACAATCTATATACTACTTACTAAAAAATGAGCCTCTAGATCCCTTACCTAAAACAGCAGCCCACACATTTTATGAGCGCAAATTTGGCGCAAATAATGTGAATAAAATAATCCCCCTAGCAAAGCACTATGAGGCGTTGACTCAGGAATTTACTGCGTTAAGTCCATATATTAGCAATTACAAGAGTGAAGCTTCAAATAAGTGGTATAATGAAATACTTACACCAACTTTAGCTAAAATGGTAAGTGAAGGCTTTAAAATTAATAGTGACTTTCAAAAACACTTCGACATTAAGGAAAGATTTAGTATTGAAGATAGCAAAATATATGGTTGGTATAACTTTTGTACTACAACAGGTCGTCCTACCAATAACTTCAATAAAATTAACTTCTCAGCCCTAAAACACGACAGTGGGGAGCGAGATGCTTTTGAAGCAAACAATGATGTATTAGTTGAAATGGATTATGAGGGCTATCACCCACGAATTATAGCTTACTTAATAGGACATTATATAGATAGTAAAGAATCTGTACATACTCAACTAGCAAAAATGTATTTTGAAACTGAAGAGGTAGATAAGGAAATGTATAAAAAAAGCAAAGAGCTAACCTTCCAACAAATGTATGGGGGTATATCTAAAAGATATCTTAAACATGAGTATTTCAATAAAACACAGAAATTTATAGATGCCTTGTGGGAGGAATTTAATGAAAGAGGATTTGTTAAAACTCCAATTTCAAGGCGTAGGCTTCTAAAAGGCAATTATAAAAACATAACACCACAAAAGCTATTTAACTACTACATACAAGCATTTGAAACTGAGTATAACATCACTTTACTATCACGAATATTTAGTTTTTTAAAAGGTAAAAAAACTAAGATGGTGTTATATGTGTATGACTCCATGCTATTTGATTTTTCGTTAGAGGATGGTAAAGAAACTCTTCAATCTTTAAAAAAATTAATTTCATCTGACTTTCCAATAAAATTAAAGAAAGGAAATATATACTCTTCTCTTGGGGCCCCTTGATATTTATGTGTGAACAATACAATTCACATAATGAATAATAAACTTTATTGCACCTTTATTGAGGAGGAAGAAATAGATGTAGTCATAGATGAGATAGTAGGGGGGTACGAAGTTTTATTCAATAAAATATTTATCCTATCCTCTATAGATGAGGATAAATTACTGTTAACTTATAATAT
>Ga0181420_1000775_pt1 | contig 12418 bp, 1 predicted proteins | sample 43SPOviralmetaG_FD_130145 | JGI IMG/M metagenome (GOLD analysis project Ga0181420, IMG submission 130145) | Marine viral communities from the oligotrophic San Pedro Time Series (SPOT) site, San Pedro Channel, CA, USA - 43 SPOT_SRF_2013-05-22 | ecosystem: Environmental > Aquatic > Marine > Strait... | reverse complement strand
GGGTTTACTTTTCCACATAGGGTTGCATTCCGCAGTATGGGAAAAGGAAGGAGCATCTCTGGTTTTACCATGGATGACTGCTATTGTTATGTTCTTAGGGGGATGGATTCTTGTATTTTTGTCCACTCTAGTGCCAGTGCGTGCCGCCTCGAAGATTCCTCCTTCCGAAGCATTACGCTCGAGTTCTTGAAATTCTAAACCCTTGACTGAGCACCAATCAAGGGACTTGGAAGGACATTTATTTTTATAAAAATATCCAATAAATATCACACCCATAGTATATATACGGCGTTTATCGTAGGGCGAGTTACCGCCCCATTGGAGGATATGACATGAGAAAAATTACCCCTGTAATGCTTGTGCTTTTGTTGGTTGCTAGCCTAATGGCAAACATCGACATCACACAACTCGAAACAACCGAAGTAATAGAGGACTCAGGAGCACGTTCAGGTGCTGATGCAGAACTCGTTGCAATTACTTCACCGAAAGAAACTGCTTGCGACCCAACATGCCGCAATGAACTCTACGTAGGTCAAGACACGACCTTCGAAGTCTTCATTCAAAATTCTGGTGACACCGCAATGACTGAACTTGGATACAAAGCTCAAGTTTGGAATGCTGATGGAAACGGAAACCCGCTAAACATCGCAAAGGACAGCACAGGAGCCGATCTTGAATGGGATAATCCTGACGTTATCTGTGATGATACAACTGTCTGCGATGACCAATCTCTTGCATCTGGCGATGTCTTCAAGGGTGGCAAGACAATGATTCAATACGGAGGTGGCGATGCTACATGGACTCCTACTGCTGGTATCTATGTCGTTCAAATCGAAGTCTACTCCGACCAAGATGTTGAGGCTGTAAACGATGTCCAACAAGTATATGTCGAAGTACGTGATTACCTCGACATCGATGTTGACATCTCTTGGGATGACGGCTCAACCGTTGCAACAGGTGGAGGTGCCAAGGCATTCACAATTACTGTAGAACTCAACGGATCTTCTGATTTCATCACGCACAACTTGACTATGGATATCGACATAACCGGTACCATTGATTCTGCTACTGCTGGTGATGATCCAAATTTTGATTTGAAGGCAGCTACATTAGGATCCCTTGTTCACTCCGTTAACGTCGGAACAGGTCAAGCCGTTATGGTGTACCAAAACGAAACTGACCCTTCAGATAACCTAACTGAAGTCCGTACCGTTATGTCAAGCAACATCAACAATGGCATCTGGGAATACCAAGGTTCTATCCTGCCTGATACCAGCGGCGCAGATTCAGCATATTCAGTCGATGTTCAACTCGGCGGATACTCTCTCTATGGACAATTCGAATCATGTCAGGAAGTTGTCGTACAGAATGAAACTGATGCAGATGGAAACGACATCTCTACGTCTGTTACATACAGCCACTTCTGTGAGGAATCCTTCGTTCGAGATGATATCACGAACAACAACGCTGGCGAAATCACAGGTGCTATTCAGACCTTCCATGACATCCGTATCTCGATGCTAACTGTCAACCAAGGATACAACTCTGATGGAACAGGAATCCCAACATATACCGTTGGTTCTGGAGAACCAGGGGATCTTTCAGTCGGCACATCCTATGTTGATGCGTCTGTCGAACACCGTGGTTCCGAAGCAACTGAATTGTACGATTGGAACATAACCTTCACAATCACAAACCTCGATACCAGTGAAGTCATTACTGAAAAGGTAAACGAATGTGTTCAAGGTGTTGAACCTTCATACAACCACGCCATGCTCGGAACTGGAGCAATGGCTTTCGATCAGGGTCACGCATGTGCAATGATTGAATTCGACGTTGGCACTTACACGATTGAAGCAAGCCTTGTGTTGGAAGGAAAGACTGATGATCAGAAACTTTCCAACAACCTAGTCACTATGGAGAAAGAAGTTCGAAACAATCTACCAGTTGTTTCTTCACTTGACCTTGTCACACAAGGAGACCTCGTTCTCGGTATGGAAAATATGCTTGAGTTTGAAGTGTCTGTTTTCGATGCAGATGATGTAACTGGCGAAGGATTGACCTACGCATGGGTTGGTGGCGCATCAAGCACACCTCTCGCAGGATGTGGTGGAGTCGGCGGTATCGGACGTACCTGTACAACTCCGATCATCGAAGATTTCGTTACAGCCTTCCCTGTTGATGTCACCGTCACAGACGCACACGGAGGTTCAGTAACAGAATCCTTAGAAATTCAAATTTGGAATGATGTTGTAGCATCTGACACAACAACCTCTGGAATCACAATGGACTATTCTCTGACCTACTGGAGCAAGTCTGCATACACAATGTCTGTCGAAGATGGTGATGTTTCAACCTGTTCAGAGATCAAACTTCCTGATGGAAGCGGCGGAGAACTCTCCGGCGATTACACTCCAGTTGCGATTATCGATTTCAATGCCACAACAACGTACGCTGCAGTTGACGTTCTCGCACAGAGCCTGGACGTCTCTTTCGATTCAGGACTAGGAGCAACATCGCTTTGGTTTACCACAAACTGCAAGAGCACGCTCTTGACACAACTTCTGAAAGAAGGTGCAACCAACAGTGAGGAAGATTCGACCAAGTCTATCTTGTCAGCACCGCTTTCAACCGGGGCATCATTGACCGATGGGCAATTCCTTCTGGTCGCTGCTCCTCTCGAAGTTAAGGGTGCACCAAGTGCATCGATCAGCGGATTCAGTGCTAACGCAGAGTTCAACGGTGCTATCTCAATGAACTGGGGTACTTCTGGAACAATGCTCTCTGATGAGAAGTTCTCAATCAGCATCTCAAACGATGCTAATGCTGATGTCTTCGAAACAGATTTGGCTTCTGACCAATTCCAGTACACCTACAGCGATACTACACACGGCGTTTCTTACACCATCGATGTCGCTATCTGCAATAATGATGGACTTTGCAGCACTCCTGTAGGAACTGCAACAGTCGTCGCAGACAGTGCAGTTGACGGAGGAGCCGCAGCAACTGGAGTTACAGTGACTGAAGCTGGTGACAAGTGGACACTCTCCTGGGAAACCACTGGAGATAGTCTAGCAGATGTAGCAGTATGGCACGTTTGCTCTCAGAACCGTGAATCGTTCACTGCCGCTTTGATGCCAGATAACTGTGTTGCAACAGCAGATGCTGATACACTAACAGCTGATGTTATGATGAGTACGAGTCCTGGACAATACACAGTTTACTTTGTCGTCGTGCCAGTCGATGCTCTTGGAAACAAAGCATACGCAGCATCGAACTCGGATTCTGGAGCCGATGCATCTTTCTTCAAGGAGAATGTCGGAGGAACCTCTGACGATACCAACTCCACTGATGGAGATGACAAGGAAAGCGGAGAACTCCCAGGCTGGACCTGGGGTGCAATCGGCGGTGTCGTCGTCGTAGCATTCATCGCTGGTGCTTTCATCCTCTCTCGAGGCGGAAACGAAGGCGAAGACAAAGATTGGGATTACTGAGGCTACTCACGTAATCATCCGTCGTAATCTGTACACATGTTGTGTGCAGAAGCCGCCGGGGAGGGCGTTCTGGCGCCCTCTCCGGCCTTTTTTTTATTTTCAAATTTTATCACTCTCTAATTTTGGGGAAAGATCCCGATTTTGTTAAATCGTAAAAACAGAATTAAATAGATTGTTCATTTTACAAATTGTTTGTACTAATCGGACGTTAAAATGTTATGCAGTATCCTGTTTATTTTACACTTTGAAACAATCGATTCAAAGATTTTGTACCCCAATTCCTATAAGTAGCGGAGAACGTGGTTGCACTTGCATACAGTCCGTATGGGAGTGAATGACTATGTTGGGAAACAAGAATAATAAAACGAAAACCGCAATTGGTGGAATCGGCGTTGCCGTACTGCTATGTGCTTTGATGGCATTTATGCCAATGACAAGCCTAGTAGACAACACAACGACCGATACTGTGAGTGTTGCAGAGATCACAAATGATATTGATGATTTCTTCAAGCTCCCAGCCGCCATCGAACAAACGACCTATGAGTACGACCCCGCCCAGGAATTACTGGGAATGAGGCAAGCGAACACAAAGGCCTTCCTCACTGAGGATGGAAACATTGCACAACTCACAAGTGTTGAGAACGTGCATTACCTCGCTGATAGTGGCGCCTATGAGGACATTAACCTCAACATCATGGCGACACCAGAAGGATGGGAAGTTAAGGAAAACACCTTCACGACCACCTTCGGTGCAGAACTAGCGCAAGGTGTAAGTGTCCAAACAAGCCAGTTCGTCGATCCAATCATCACAGGTCTGAACCCTATGCTCATGACCATCGATGTCACAGGTACGGCGCCAATGCCATACCAAGCTGCTCCAGCAACAAAGGACATTGAGGTCGGCGGTAACGTTATTCGATACCCTCTTGCAGAAGGATTCGCTATTGACTACTCGGTTGAAACCAACCAAGTTAAGCAAAACCTCATCATCGAAGAACGTCCTGTTCTTGACGAAATGGCAGCATACTTCGGTATGACTGAAACAATTCGTCTACCAATGGGATACGGTCTATACTTAGACGGAATTCCTCTCGGTGAAGAAATCACAACAACACAAGGAGAACTCGAAATCCGTTCAACCGAAACTGGAGAGCTATTGGCCACCATCCCTGAGCCTGTAGTCCTAGATGACGGTTCTGGAACAAACGTAGAGCCTTACATCGGTACTTACTTCGTACAAGTATACGGTCCTATGGTTCTCTTGACCACAGCAGTTGACTCTGACTGGCTAATGTCTGAGGATCGAGTGTTCCCACTCGCCCTCGACCCAACCATCAAGGTCACAAGTGGCAACCGTGGATACTGTTATGTCTACTATGGATACTGTTACAACAACACATACGGTTACCTCTACAGATACTACTCTTCCTACTACTACGTGCCATGGCACAAGTACACCTTCACATCGGCTTCCGCCCTACCATCAGGTGCAACTGTCGAAGAAGTAAATTGGAAGCAATACGTCAACTACGGATATGGAAGTTCTTCAAACACAGCCATTACTTCGAGAGTACTGGAATCTTGTGGAACTGACGCTCGATACAATTACGGTATCACATCAGCAACATGTTCTGGTTCGATTTCGAGCAACCTTTTGTCTGGTTCCAACTCCAACACAAACGAGCGAAAATTGATTTCTTCAATTGGTAACTCTGCTGCTACTGGAACATACTCCCAAGGAACTGGTTGGAAGACCGCAGAAATCTGTGATAACTCCAACTCCGCAGGAACTGCTTGTTCCTCAAGCACTGGTTCTCACAACTACATCATCAACGCTCAATCCAACTCAGGAACTGTTGGAATGGGAGCTGATATGACTTCAAGCATATACGTATACACCCGCTCGTACAACTCCGGAGGTTCTAACAGTTACCTCGAAGTTATCTACTCAGGCGGAACTGACTCGGATGCCCCAACCTCCAGTCACGTTCCTTACAGCGGTTTGACGACATATGTCGAAGGAAAGAGAACATTCTTCACAACACTAACAGACCTGTCTGGCATTGATACAACATCAGCAAACGGTGTCACTATGTCTTACAGCATCAACAACGGTTCATGGACCTCTGTCAGTGCAACAACAATTCAGACTTGCAGCACATCAGCGAGTGATTGCCGTTTCAAGGCTTCCACAGCTGATCTCAGCGCAGGCGATTATGTCGAGTACTACTGGAAGTTCCAAGACCTGAACACAGCCGGTGGAGCAAACGTCGGATACGACCCTGCCCCTCCTGCAAGCAACTCCGCACCAGGAACATGGGTTGAGAGCAATGCTCACTCTTTCTTCGTTGACGACATCACTAACGCTGGCAACGCAAAGAAATTCACAGTCTTGACAACGGATGTCCACTCGGGAAGCTACTACTCTCCGCAAGGATACCACGACAGACAGATGACCTACTACGACCACTCTGATGAATACCTCTTCGAGTGGGATGTTTCCAATTGTGGTACTGGTAGTTACTCCTGTTTCTACGCATCTTCCTACTACTTCTACTCACAGTGGAAGTTGCAGTGGACTACAACGCCAAGTGGCGGATACAACGGATTCGGTGGAACTCAATCTGGACTCGATGAACTTCATCAAGGAGATGGCGGATACCTTGCAATCAGCGCAAAGAATGGCCCTCAGATGAACATCATCTTCCACTATGATGCAGGCGACAATGCTTGGGGTATGGTTGGTATTGGTGATTCAACACCAGAGATTGAAACCGGCGCACTTGCTGGCGGATCTCAAGCAACCTCTGTTTCCACTTATGGATACACAGCTGCTTACAACGTCCCTATTCCAGGAGACATTACCGGAACCTTCGGTAAGATTACTTGGAATGGTACTGGATACAGCACATCTAAGGCTAACTGGCTTTGTGTTGGAACAAACGGTTTCTACTACTTCTACCGTTCCAGTTCCTCCAACGCTCGTTGTAACACAGGTTACTACTATGCATACCAAACCTCTTCTTACAAGTGGTCTGGAGTTGCTCTAAGCGCTGGATACTATGGCCGAATGGCGTCTTCCGGAACCATCACCTACAAGGTTGGAAAGGTTGCGCCTACGCCAGATACAATGGCTCCAGATATGGATCACTCAGTCATGCGAGACTCACACAGTAAGAGTCGAACATTCACTTACACAATTGCAGATGCAGGAGACCCACCATCGGGATTGAATGTAAATCAAACTTTGAATGAAGGTCCTACATTGCATTACTCAATCAACAACGGAACCACAACATCTGTTCTTTTGTCTCCTGTAGGCAAGACACGTTCAGAATGTTCTGCGGGTACTTGTGATTGGAGTGTAACGCTCAACACCCTTGAACGTGGAGACTACATTTCATACTATGCAACATCAGTCGATGAATCGACAGTTGCTGCAGGTGTCAACACGGAAACTACTACGACAAACAATTTCGAAGTAGGAGATCCGAACATGATGCTAATCGTCGAATGGAGAGATATGGGTTACAACACAAACTATCTTTGTGACTACCAAGTTGTCTTCTATGACGTAACAAACGAAATCGAATTCAAGTACGACTCAGGTTGTGCTGCTTACTACGATTACGCTACTGTTGGGTACATGGATCACACCCGTACCAAGGGTGACACCATGCGAAACCCTGGCGCCGGATACATGGCTGGAAACAACCCGCACACATCCAACTTCAGAATTTCGACTGACGGAAACGACCACGGATACGAAGCATTCTCCACAGGTATCAAGCCTGTAACGAACGCTGCACAAGTTATCTCTGGTTCATCTGGAGGTACACCTACTGGTTACTACTGTTCATACAGCTACTATTGGAACCAATACAAGACTGGATGTAACGCAAACATCGATTTGCCTTCCGGATTTACTTTCGATTACTTCCAGAAGTCTTTCGATGGTGATGACAGCAACGACCGACTACGTATCGGCCGTAACGGTTACTTGTACATGATTGACAACGGCGCTACATCCCTTGAACGTGGTATCACTACATGGGGTACAAGCATGCCTTCTCTACCATACTCGAGTAACGCTGCAGCCCGTGCAGGTACAATCGCACCATGGTGGGGCTATTACAGCAGTTACTACTGCTACGATAACGCAGCATACGATTGCGGTGTCTATGTCCGTGCAATGCCATTCGAAGGCAAAGGTACCGATGTCGACAACGACCTCGATTGTTCTGGAAACAACGTAGAATGTATCTGGGACAATGAAGGTTCGCCATATCGAATCAGTCCAAGCAGCGATTATCTTTCAGTTACAGGCGGAGATCTAACGATTCAACCAGGAACAGTGATTCAAGTTGCTCAAGGCAAAGGTATCTCTGTCGATGGTTCATGTGACTCAGTCAAGGCTGTCGGTAACGCATCTGACCGCATTCTCTTTGAAGGTGCAGCAGGAGCAGAATGGAAGGGTATCTCCTTCACAGACGATTGTGCAACAACTGGCGGTACTGATGACCGACACGTCTTCAGCTATGTTGATTTCAACAACACCAGTACAGCTGCAATCACTGCTGGTTCACGACACCAAGACTACAACGCATACTGTGCTGACAGCAATGGAGGAACACGACCATGTTACTCCAACGCAAACGTTGGTAACTTTACGCTAAGCCAAGTCACCTTCACCAACGTCGAGACTGCAATCAGTCACGGCAGTGGTCAAGGAACTGGACTTACGATGATGAACTTCGCAATCAGCGGAGCTGACAAGGCTTGTATTAACTTGCCAAGCAGTGCAAACGCTATGATTATGGAAGGAACGATGTCGAATTGTAACTCTGACGGCGAATCATGGGGCGGTGCTATCGTCAACTATCCTGGTTCTACTGGTGGAATGCTCCACGTAGAAAACGTCACGATAGAAGATGCATACAAGAACCTCATCGATACGGACTTGAAAGATGTTACAATTTCCAACGTCAGTGCAAGTTTCACAACAAGCGGTTCCTCACAAACAGGAACTGCCTTGGATTCAGCATTCGGTACAGCAAGCAATGTAAACATCTTCAACTTTGATGCACCTGGATACTCCAGTATTGCAATCAATGCTCTGGGATCAATCAACATGACTGATGTTGATGTTGGAACTGCTACTGTAGCCATCGTACCTGGTGGCTCTTCAAGCACAGCAAATGGACCATCTGGTGACTTTGCTATCTTCAACGATATCCAAGCCGGAGACATGACATTGACTCGAATTCAACCTTCGATCTTTAATGATGTTACAGCAGGACATATCGATATTTCTGGAAACGCTATCTCGACAGATGTAATGTCTGTCAACAACCTCGACTCCGGTCGATTTGGCGTAGCAGGATGTGGCTGGAAGATTGACGTAACCACTATTGACTCCGATAGAATGTACAGCAGTTGCTCAAGCAGTGCTGCACCAAACAACTTCGTTGTCGATGGCGGTACTCTTTCCCACACCTCGAGTACAGACCATGCTATGTATGCTCGTAACTCGAAGATGACCGTCGGTGGCGTTGACATTACCAGTTCCAATGCTGGAAGCGGTGTTTACCTTGCTTACGCAAGTTCTAACGCCGAAGTGCGCCTAATCGATGTCACCCAGAACACTGACGATTGTGCAGATGCCAATGGCGCAACATCCGATTGTGATGTATACACATCATCATCTGCATTGATCTACTATGGTGGTACTGCTACTCTGCGTGCTTATCGACTTGAAGCTGTTAACTCAGTTATTCAAGAAGTGAACAAGAGCGGCCACGTAGTAAGTGCTAGCGTTGTATCTGGAGCGGGAGCCGAACTCTTTGAAGTCGGTTCTCACATTACTGATGCCAACGGTGAAGCGGATGTATGGGTCATCACTGGAGACAGTGCTGGAAACACATACACAGATCACAACCTACGTGCATTCGGACCAGCAGGACAGAACGAGACACTCTCATCTGACTCGTGGTATGTTAGCGATCTTACCAGTGGATTCACCATTGGCAGCACATACGCTCTGCTCCTCGAACCAGCACCTGTTGATTTCAATGGAACCAACATGGACTGTTCTTGGTTGGCTGCATGGACTGATGCTGACACCGGCGCTGGACTGCCTACAAACGGTACAACTACTTCGGGAGCCACTATCTACGAATTTGACGGAACTCCAATGACCTTGACAGAAGATCTCAACCTCAATGGTTGTGTCATCAAACTCATGGGAGCTGTACTGAAAGTCAAGTCTACAGCTACAAGCACACCTGTGCTAACACTCTCAAACGGTGGTAAGTTGCTTGTTGGAGAGTCTTCAGTTGCTGTCGGATCATTGAAGGCTGTCTCCTCGACATATCCTTTGACTCTGGACATCCAAGATGGTACACTTGAGGTTGATGGCGGTGTTATCCGTGATCTTGCCCAAGATGCAACCACTGGATCTGCTCTTTACGTCGGAGATGGTGCAACACTCATCATGAAGAACTCAGGTACTATTTACGGTTCCTCTGCAAGTTCTACTGAAATGGCGACAGTCAAGATTGACGGCGGAACTGCAAACATTGCATCCTCCAGCATCATCAACGTAGCGAATACGGGAACAGCCCTCTGGGTTGAACAGGCTGGCGGTTCATTCACCAACCTCGGTGTATCAAATGCTGCTGTCGGTATTCAAGCCTACAATGGTGCTCCACAAATCGATGGATTCACATCAACTGACAATACTGTTGGTGTCGATGTCTACGGTGGAATGAGCCTTCCAACGATTTACCGTTCTACTTCACTGTCAGGACAATCGACTGGATGGACAACCTACGCTGTTGACCTCTCCACATTCCTTGGAACTGGAGACTACCTACAAGTTGGTGCAAACTCCATCTATGGCGGTGGAAATGCTCACCCAACCTACAACTATGCTACAAGCAAGTACTACATGATTACTGACCGCTGGAACATCGAAGTTACCTACGATGATGGAAGCGGTGAAGTTTCTGAGAACATTACCACACCTGACAAGATGGGATACTACCCATGGGGTGCAAACGATCCTAAGTCTGGAAACGGAGCTGACACATACGCTGGCGGTGAAGGTGGAGTTGCATCATGGCATTGTAACCAATACGGATACAGTTACGGACCATCCGCAACCAGTTCCTTTGATGGATACATGTACTATCTATGGCGCTACTGGCCACAAGGTCCTCAGACCTTCCCATCTTACCCTGGCTACTACTATTATCCAGATCAGTTCGGATTCCGATGGTCTGAGATTGATGCTGATACTACACCAAACAGTGGATACTACCCGTACCACTACTGGGGTTACTACTACACATCATACCATGGTGGACAAGGAGCTTACAAGCCTGTTGAAGGATACGTTGGAGGTTCATACAACGTCTGTCTTGACTATGCGTATTCATACTACATGAATCCTGGACAAGGCGCTCGTATGTCTTTCCCAGTTGTAGACATCTCTGATAGTTCAATCTCTAAGGTTACTATGTATGTCGATGTTCTTCACAACCGTGCTGACAATTACCAAGACCGACTCGACCTCGTCGCTCGTGCTGGTAACGACCCAAGCGATCTCGGCGACTATCTCAGAGACAGTGGTACTGCTACATTCAAGAATGGAGTGATCACAGGTGCTGACAACGGTATCGAAATTGGTGGTAACTTTGCTGCTGGTACATTCGAAGATATTGAAATTACTTCACCAACCGATTCTGGTATTGAGGTAACAGGCGCTGTATCTGCTGCAATGGATAACATTGAAGTCAATGGCGGAGACTACGGAATGCTCGTATCTTCTTCAGGTTCTGGTTCAATCGATATGACAAATATCGACTTTGATGCTCAGAACACAGCTGGTGTCTACTACGTCAAGAACTTCGGCGGAGAACTTACTGGTTCCATCACAAACAGTGCTGGAGCAGCATACAAGTACGGTCCTCTAACAAGTAAGAATGTTGTATTTGACGGTATTACTCTTGCCGGAAATGATGTTGGTATTCAGACTGCAGGTTCTCAAGAGTTCACGATTACGGACTCAACATTCGCAAGCACAACAAACGATATTGTGATTACTGGATCAAGCAAGATTGACTTCATTGAAGGAACAATCGATACTGCAAAGATTTCCGTTACAGGAACCGGTGACTTCGAACGAATGCGAGAATTGGAGATGACAATTAACGCAGATGGTTCAGGTGTATCAGGAACCAACGTTGTTCTCATGAATGCAGATAAGAAGATCACTGGAACAGGTACAACTGATTCAACTGGAAAGGCTACTGGAGTAAACTTCAGAACTGTCCGTGTTGATTCATCAGGAAGTACTTCGGATAACCTTGCAGGATATCAGGCTGCTACAGTTGCTATGATTGAATATACCTCAAGCAAGGGTGACTTCAGATACGCATTTGAAGGATTAAGTTTGTCTGATGCTAGTGGAAATTCCGGTACAATCGATCTAACCGACCGTATTGAAGCACGTGTGTGTTACACATACAGCAGTGCTTCTTACGTTATGGTTGCAGGATGTAGCGGCAGCAGATATCTAGGTACAGGTTCTTCGAGAACCTTGACTGACGGTAACGGCGGATCCTACAAAGAGTATGGATACTACGGCGCTACTCCTGAAGACATGTCTGGTAAGACCATCATGATGGACGTTCCGTTCGTATACTTCGATAACAACGAGGAACACAACTGGAACAACACCAAGGTTTTGGTTACGGGTTCCTACACATTCGGTGATACTCAACGATGGTATGCTCAAGCGGGAACAGCTGCTCCTGAACTCTACCTACACGATTCTGAAGTTTACGGATTAGCAGTCAACCCAACAACTGGTCAACAAACTGGTGTTGAAATCGGATATGTATACCAAGCAATGGACATCT
>Ga0181420_1000770_pt1 | contig 12472 bp, 9 predicted proteins | sample 43SPOviralmetaG_FD_130145 | JGI IMG/M metagenome (GOLD analysis project Ga0181420, IMG submission 130145) | Marine viral communities from the oligotrophic San Pedro Time Series (SPOT) site, San Pedro Channel, CA, USA - 43 SPOT_SRF_2013-05-22 | ecosystem: Environmental > Aquatic > Marine > Strait... | reverse complement strand
TATATTTGTGTTTTAATTTTAGTTTATCGTGTAATTGTTGTCTTAATCTAACATGGTAAGTTTGAGCGGGTGTTGAATCAATGGTTACTTTAATACCACCAGTTATAGTTGAAAAAGTAGCATCATTACCATTATCTTGTAAAGTCCAATTAGGAGCTGTTTGTGCACTTGCATCAAAACCAGTAAAGTCTGAATTTACTATTAAGTTTCCAGCGTCTGAATAATGAAGACTACCAAATGATTCTGCGTTTGTCATTTCACTAATGGTTGCTGAAGAAGTGTAATGTAATACGTCTCTTAGGTGGTTTGATTGATATGCTCCTAAATGTATTGTTGAGTCACTACCTGAAATTCCGTCTGTTCCTAATGATATATTCCAAAAATCACCATTAAACACTGGAAAGTATTCTGAACCATGAAGGATTTCTTTTAATGAAATGTTATCAATAGTAACACTTTCCCCAGTATTTACAATAGATCTTACATCTATTCCTCCTGTACCATCTGATACAAAAGTATGAGTAAAAGTTCCAACTGTGGCAGTACCTATTGTATATGTTTGAGAATCAGAATAATTATATATTGCAACAGTACCCGTTACTGCAGTTACATCAAATGTTAATTTGTAAGTTTTTCCAGCGATTAATGTTTGTGTTTGAGCTGCGGACGTAAAACCTTGAGTTGATCCAGGATTAGTAGAAACAAAAGCATTACCTGTTATTGCTGCAAGTGCATCTCCATTGTCTGTTAAAGTCCAATTAGATGCATTACTAAATCCTCCATTTTCTATTAATTCAATAGGGCTTGTTATACTATGACCAGAAGAAGTAAGTATACTTGAAGACATATGTACTAAATCTAACTTACCATATTGGGTTTTATCATCTACAGAAAAGAAATCATGACTGCCTGTGTAAGGGTGTAAAAGTAAATGTAAATCTGATCCTGATAAACTTTGTGATGTGTGGTTTGACAATGAAAATAAATGATAGGCATCTGATCCCGATCTTGTTGGTTTAATTCTAAACTCAACTGTTTTAGCTGATGATGATGGTTTTAATGCTATAGCGTTTGTGTTTGAACTAGTCCAGGCTGTTTCTATGAACATTCCTTTTTTAGTTCCATCTAAAGAATTACCTGCTATTACTTGAGAAAACTTATTATAAGTGTATAATTTAAATTCATCTCTGTTAGGATCTGAACTACCAAATTCTTTAATGTCTAATACTGTATCTGGAACACCATAACAATTAATTAATGCTCTTAAACCTCTTTCTGTTCCTTTGGTTTTTAAAAGATAAGGTGCATTGTGGTATAAACGTTTCCAAATTTCTTTTGATATATCTTCTTTTGAAGAAAATTCATTAGATCCTGTTATAACTGTTGAGGTATCATTAGTAGTTGTTGCTTGACCAAAAATATAACTTATTAGATCTTCATTCTCAAATTGATCATAAGCTTCTATTCCTAAATTTTGTAGCATATAATATACTAAATTTTTAGAAACACCTAATTTATGACTATTATCTGTTGTTTGCGTTATTTCTTTTACATGGGTCCAAATAGGATCAAAATGTTCTCCTACCATATCACAAAACAATTCAAAAGGTTTATTTTCTTCTTTGTCCCCTATAAATGTAGGAACTAATTTCATTAACCTATTTGGGTTTTGTTTATCAAATATAGAAGCAGATAACAATTGTCCTCCATAATTAGAATTAAAACTGTTTGCATTACCTAACCATGTTTCTGCTTCTGATGAAGTTGTATGTGATTGTATGTAAGGTTCTTTTTGTGGGTGATTTCCTCTTTTAGGCCATGAATAAGCACCTGACTCAAAATATAAATATTGTTCATAACCACTAAAACCTTGAATTAAATTTTCTTTTTTATCTGCAATAGAAGATGAAGATTCTAATACTGTAGTATTTGATATTGTTGAACTTATTGTATTTAATTCATGTATTTGTTTATCATATATTTCTATTAACTTTAATTTATATTCAAAGTTTTTTAATAATTCAGTTGCACTACCAAAATGTACAAAATTTTCAAAATGTGTAGGAGTTACTGTTTCAAAGTCTAAAGAAGCTGTATCTGTAAGTCTTACATATCCATAGTCTATTTCTGGGATTTCATATCCCTCTAATTTACTTATTAGTTTTTGATAAGAAGAAGTTGTTGATGTATTTAATATATCATCATAAGATCTAAATGCTGTAGGGACTGAATTATTTAATCTAGTGTCTATTTTAAAATTAGGTCCTTTTATAGAAACAGTTGTATCATTGACAGGTATTAAACCTAAATCATAAGTTAATATAACAGGATCTACTATATCCTCTACTATAGATAATTTATCTCCTATTTCTAAATTCTCTGATAAGGGTTCTAATAATTTTATTTGTAATAAATTTTCATTAGGGTTTGAAGAATCTAGTTGAATATTTACAGCTACTATATTTCTATCTTTTCCAAAATTTAATCTAAAGTCTCTAAAATAAGAAGAATTTTGAACAGCTTGGATAAAATTTCTTGAAGTATTAGCTAAATTAATATTGTTTGACGAAAAAACAGTTGTTATTTTTAATTCTGTTCTTGTAGAAGATATTTCTTTTATTTTAAAAGGAGAATCCTGTTTAAAATTTAATATTTTTCGTTTTTGGATATTTACTTTTAGGTTGTAAATACCTGTTGAGTATCCTAATCTATTTAATATTCCTAAAGGATCTAGATTTAAATCCTGTATTAAACCTTGTGTATTTTGTTCTGATTTGTAACCCTTAAAGTCTTCAATAGAATCTAAAAGATTATTATTAAGATCATATATATGAACTTCTATATAATCTTCAGGTCTACCAAAATTTCTTTCTACTAAAGTAGAACTTAAATCTTCAATGTTTTTTAAATTTAATGTAGGAGATGTATTTTGTGAAACAATATTAGCCATGTTTTTTTATTGAGTATTTAATATTCTATCTTTTTCTACATTTTCTAATTTTAATGTCTCGTTTTCAGATTGTAGTCTTGAAATTTTATCTTCTAATTCTTTGATTTTTTTATTAGCTCTATCTAAAGGAGCATTTGTGTTTAAACCTATATATCTACTACTTTTATCAATTAAATCAGCATGAGAATTAAAACCTCCTTTAGGTATTTCTAAAAATAAATTATTGTATATTTCAAAAAAATTAGTTACTGTTGTTCCTTCTGTTCTTTTTCCTAATTCTTTAAAAGATCTATCTATTAATTTGTCAGATTCCTGAGTTGTATATATTTTTTTATTTAATTTCATTATCTTACAACTTTAAAAATATAATCTTCATCATAAATATTAGTACTAGTTTCACTAAATGTGTAGTTTAGTGGGCTTTGATCAACCCTAAACATTAATTTATAATAACGTTCGGGCTGAAATCCTTCCATCCATAAATCAAAAAACATACCTTCACTATCAGCGCTTAATTTTGTGTATTCAGTATCGAAAGGTATTATTACTTCATCTGTTTCTGCGTCTCTTACACTATAATAACTTGTTCTTGGTAAATATTTTACATCTAAATAATTTGATGTTGTTGTAAAAGTTCTATCTGGGTATCTTTTTCTTACAGTTAATCTAAAACGTTGTTTTGATTTTCTTTGGAATTCACCTTTATTATTATATAATGATAAAAATATATCTCCTGTTCTTAATTGGTTGCTATGTGATAATGAAGTGGGGATACGGAACGAATCATCCCATTTAAAAGTTAATTTAGGAGGGTAAATTGTATGTGTATCAGCAGAAAAATATTGTAGTTGACCAAAACCAAAACCGTCTTCTTCTATTTCTCTTGGTTTTTTAATAATAAATCCATTATTAGGGATTCCTGTAGGGTAATCTGCGCTTTGATAAAAACTAGCTGAATATTTTTGAATTATAGAAGTTACATCCATTTCTAAATCTAAATCATCTACTGATAAAAATGTTGTTTCTGCTCTAAAACCACTACCTGTAAGCCAAACTCCTCCTCCTGCTTGTAATGAATAGGATCCTGAAGCTCCCATTCCAAAAAATAAGTTTGAAACAGGCCATGCAGATGATGTAGCCATAGTTCTGTGCTGCCATGTAACTCCATTTGATGGTTGAAAACTTCCTGTTGTTACTGAAGGAGGATTAGCATCATATCTTTGAGTTCCCTCATCAAAAGATTGGCTTAAAGGAAAAGCTACTAATGTATGATCTGATGTTAATCTTTTATTTTCTCCCGCAAATAAATTTAAAGATACTTCTACTGTATTAGGTGTTATTTCTTGTCCTGTTAAAGGTGCTCCAGTACCATTTCCTGATTGAACATAAAAACGTATTTTATTTTCTATAACATCTCTTATTTCTGTGCTTTTAAATTTTATTAAAATTCGAGAAGAATAATATGTTTCTCCTGTAGTTGCTTTTTCTTCAACTAATTCAAGAATTTCATCACCTCCTGTATTCATATTAATACGATCTGGGTGACTGTATATTGTAGCGTCTTTTTCGGGAAATATAGAATAATATGCCATTTTAATATTGTTTTATTTTACCTTTAATATCTGCATCTAGGTATTTTACTTCAAATAAACTTGGATCTAATGAGGGATATATAATGCCATCTTTAGTTGCTGTTTTAAAATCATATTTAAATTGAGAATATCCTGATTCTATTCCTGCTAAGTTTTTAAAAGTAACATTTATTACTGATTGTACTCCTTTTACATTACCTATTAAATTATAAACTTCTGATTCTATTATTGGTTGATTTATTTGCCATTTTTCTATATTAAAATAGTCTTTTAATTCCTTTATACAATCTAATAATACTTGTTGATTATTATTATTTCTAAAAGTGGATATTTCAAAATCAATACCAAAATTAATTATAAAAGCATCCATTAAATTAATTGAATCTGTTAATGGTTTATAATAATTTAAATATGTTGCTAAATTTGTTTTTGTAGCATTATTACAAGTTGTTAATTTTTTATTATTATTATAACTTAATAAATATAAATTTGAAGAAATTTGAGAAGATTCTACATTTAAATTTGCTTTTTCTATTTCTGTGGATTTTACTATATAAGCTTTAGATATACTACCATAAATTGGAGGCATAGATAAAGTTCTAATTAAATAATCTTCTTTAGTTATTACTCTTTGTTGTGTTGCAAAATTTGCTGCTGTTTTTTGTTTGATTTCTTCTATAGTATCAGCACCACCCCCACCTGTAGCTGCTATTGGGTTAGAACATGCTAAAGATTCTCTACAAAAAGATATAATAGGACCACTTAGGTTTGGTTTTATGTTAGTAGTTATAAAATCTATTTTATTTATTGTATTTTGAGGAACATTAGATCTAATTCCTCCTCCTCTTAAATAAGTAACTGTTAGTGTTGTGTTTGAAGGGGCTTTTCCATATGTTTGGGAATGTAAAAAATTAGAAGGATCAATAGATTGATCTAATTTACTTCTTCCATCTCTACCTCCTAAACCAATATTATCAGGTACAGGAAGTATTTCTTCATCAGTTTTGCTTGAATCTCCTGCTCCAAATTGAATTTCTAATATATTATCTGCTGTAAATCTACTTACAAATCTTCTTGGTACTCTTTTTATTTTTAATAAATAAGGAGTTTCTAAATAATTTTCATATAAAGTTGTAGTATTTCCTTGAACATTAGCTATATCTTCAAAAACTGTGTCTTGAGCTAAATAAGGAACTTCTATATATTCATTTCCGTCCGAATCTATAATGGATTCTATGTTTATTATTTCTTCATCTATTAAATCTAATGTTAAAAATCTTTCAATATTTCCTATTTGAAAATCTTTACTAACTCTTTCTGCTGAAATTACAGGAGTTGATTTTTTTAACAAATAATATTCTGGATTATTAAAAGAATCAACAGAATATATTGTTATTTCTGTAGGGTCAAAAGATGATGAAAAATCAAAAACTACTGGATTTTGAAGTAAAAAATTAATGTTATTAGTAGATGTAAAAGATGATGGTTGATTTATAGTTAAAGCATAATTAAAGTCAGGTTTATAGTTTCCTATAGTTTGGGCAGGTACTAATTGAAATATGTCTAAATTTGTTGTAGCTACTGAAGTTACTTTAGGTTTATATCCTAAGGTATAAGCTAAATGAAATAAATTTGTTCTTTCTTGAGCTGTGTCTAAAAATATTTCTTGTAATTGAGTATCAGTGTAGTATGATAAAACATCCCCTACATAAGCTGCCATTTCCATAAACATTAATCCTGGAGATCCTTCTGTGAAATCATTAAATGTACCTGGATAATATGTTTTTGTAAATTCTACTAAATTAGATCTAAAAGAGTTAAAATCTTTGTTTAAATACTTAATATCCTTTATAGGGGTTTTATTTGAAATTTTATTGTAAGCCATGTTTTTTTATTTTAATATCCACCGCCTCCTAAAGAGACTCCTGAAGAGGCTTCTCCTGAAGAAACCCCCACACTTGGGGATGAAGTTCCTGTGTTAGTGTTATTATCTTGTGAAAAATTAATTTGTATAGTATCTGGTTCTTGATTAGCTAATACTCTGTATGATATTGCTATTTTTATTTCATGGCTATCTGGTTCTTTAATAAGATTAACATTTACTAATTCTATACCTGCTATATTTTGATTTATTTGGTTGTTTATTCTTTCTTCTAAAAAAGATAAATCATTTGAATTTTCAAATAAATAACTTCTTAATCCTACCCCAAAATTAGGTTTAAATATTCTTTCTCCCGGTTCTGTAAGTAATACATTTAGTAGGTTACTTTTTACTTGTTCTTTAGTTGTAAAAGAAGAATTAAAAACAGCCTCACCATCAAAAGGAAATATAACCCCTAAAGCTTTATTTCTTTTTACTGTTGGGTTAATTCGTATGTATTTTCTTACATCAGCCATTTATTATTTTCCTTTTTTCTTATTTATTGCTTTCATTAAACCACTATAATCTCTTGTAACTGCGCTTGCTACTTCTGTGGGCATTTCTCTTGTATCCATTGGTAATGGGGCTCCTGTTGCAAAAGGTTGTGCTAAGCTTACAGGTGCATTTCCTGATTCTAAGTTTGTACTTCCCTGTGCTGTTTCATTTAATAAGTCATTTAATGCACTATTAGATGTAAAATTTTGGGGCTTAAAGGGTTTTGATTTTAAAGGCGCATTACCCATTATTTTTTCTCTTAAAGAATTTTTTGCTGCTTCAGGAACTTCAACCGTTTTTTCTTTGTGCTCTGTGATTGTTGGTTTTAGTCCATCACGTAAGTCTTCTTTAAGTGTTTTAATTTCTCTACGTAACGCATAATCGATTTCTTCTCTAACTACTTTTCTAATTAGATTTTCAAAAGTTTTTGCTTTCATGTTTTAATTGTTGTTTATTAATAAATATAAAAATTTTAAGCTCTATAACGCTTATATCCTATCATTTCAAAATCTAAATTATATAGTTTTTCAATATATTCAATTTGTTGTGTTTCTACAAACTCATTTAATATATCATCATATAATTTATCTAAATCTTCTGAATATTGGTTTACATCTAATGGTTCTTCTCCTAATAAGGGTAAGGTTCCATTATTATATAATTGATTTGTAAGTTGGGGGTGTATACCTTCTAAATTTCCTAATAAGGGATGATTATTAAAATCTTTTCCCGAATCTATGTCTAAGTCTCCTTGTGTTAAGGGATCTCCAATTTGAGATGAACCAAACATTATAGGATTAAATAAATCTGCGTTTGTAAAGTTTGTGTTTGTTGTGTTAAAAAGTGTAGGAGATAAAGGAGTTGATAAATTTGAAAAATTTTCATTTGTCAATCCAGGATATCCTATTTCATTTAAAAATTCTTCTGGTGAATTTGCTCTTGAATTTTCATTATTTCCTGATGTTTTATTACTTTTTTTAAATAATAATAACATTAATAATTCTAATAATTGTTTTATAAACATAATAAAAGCAATTACTGATAATATGGCTCCTATAACCTTTAAAATAATTGAAAGTAAATTTCCAAGACTTCCTAATATATCATTAAGAAATGTTCCTATATTTTTAAAGGTTTGTTCTGCGTTTGCTTTAAAACCTTCTACTTTCTCTCTTAATTCTTTTGCTTTTCTTGTTGTTTTACTATCTGCTTTATTACCAGGACCTGGATGGCCAGGACTTGTAGGAACCATAGCATCTGCTTTTGATTCTACTTGTTTAGTTTCTGATTCTTGTTTTTTTTCTTCTTTTTCTATTTCACCTTTTTGTTCTATAGATTCTGTTTGTTTTTTTAATACTTCTTTAGCTTCTTCTTTTATTTTATCTATTTGTTCTTGTATGTTTGCTACTCTTTCATCTACAGTTCCTAATTGAGCTTTAAAATATTTATAAGCTGCTATTTTTTGTATAATAGGACTATTGATACTACCTATGGCAGAAGTTACTGCTCCACTGATAGCACTTTGTGCCATATCTTGAACCCCTCCTATTAATTTGTTTGTTTGACCTACTACAGAAGATTGAATTTTATTTGAAATTTCTGTTTTTACTTCATTTGCTTTTTGTCTAGCTTCTCTTTTTCTTTTTAATTCTGCTATCTTTTTTTCAGGTACTCCTTCTTCTAATAATTTTGCTTCATCTATTTCGTCTTCAATTTTTGGCTCTTTTGGAGTAAAATCTATTGTTTTTAATTTAGGAGTAGGAATTGGTATAGTTTTAACTAAATCATTTAAAGGATTAAATTCTGCTAGGTATCTTTCTGGGACTCCTGTGTCAGGTGATAAAGTTGTTTTTATTGTGTTTATATTAGGGGCTATTCCTTTTAATTTAGCTAAAGATATATTTTCAGGGATTTGTCCTCCAGGCATGTTATTCATTACCGAATTCATTTTTTCCCTAATTTGTTGTGTTATTTCTGATTGTCCTTGAAAAAGATTGCTCATTTTATTTTTTTATAAATACGTGTTCACTTTTAATTTGTTTTAACATAGCTCTTAATTCACCTATACTATCAGGTTCAGGTTTTCCTTCTCCATCCCAATCCGCAACTAAAGTATCAAATGCTGAACCTACAGGAGAAGTAGTATCTCCTCTATCTCCAATATGAATGTAAGCTGTTTGTAATTTTTGTACTAAATCTAGAAGTAAATTTAATAATTTCATTTGATATCTTTGGTTTTCTAAACCTAATACTGCAGGTTCTGAAGGGTAATTTTTTGGTCTACCTTCAGCTGAATCCATACCTAAAAATATATTAGGAGCATTTATCATTATATAATTTTTAGTATTTTTATTTTCATCTGCTAATTCTCCTCCTTCAGGGTGTAAAGTATTTAAATGAATACTACCATTTGTACTTAAAGAAAGAAAATTATGTGAAAACATATGTATATCTCCTCCTTCATAAGTTTGAGCTGATCCTTGTGCTTCTTGTCCACTAAACTGTAATCTAGCATTAAAAATTAACCTATCAGCGTTTATTATTACTTGTTTACCTTGATAATCCTGAGGATAAACAGGTGTTAATATAGGTCTTACATTGTTTTCATCTTGAATTCTACTAAACTCATCTAATATATTTTTTGGGTTTAGTTTTTCTTCTACTTCTCCTTTAAATTCTGCCATTTTTATTTTTATTTACCAGGACCTACTCCCCCCATTTCTATAGCTTTATCAAATTCTTCTCTACTTGACATTTGTTTTATTACGTTTTTAGCTTCATTTACTAATTCTTCAAGTGTACCTGAACTAAAAGATCCAAAATACACTTCACCCTTAAAAGCTGCTTTTACTACTATTTGTTTTTTAGGTCCTTTTTTATTTAGATGAAAATATATTAAAGAAGTTTTTTCTCCATTAGATAATTTTGTTATAATTTGATAAGGATTATATTCACCCCCATTTAATTTAGATAATTGTCCAGATGAAGTACTTTTATATACAGGTTTTGAAGCTTCAATTTGTACCCATGAATTACATACCCAAGGATTTTCATGTTTAGCTCTTACTTTAGCACTCCATTTACTACATTGATTATTTCCATTATGAAAATTACAATTTGAACAGTTTTCCCATTCATCAAAACCCCCTGTTGCTATTCTATAATTATTAGGTAAGGGAGGTCTTGGTATAATTTCTGGTTCTTGTCCTTCAAAATCTAGTTGATAATATTCATTAGTGTCTTTTTCCTCTACTAATCCTGCGTCTTTTTCTGTGATTGATGTTTCTTCAACAGTTACTTCAGGTATCACACATGCTTGTAATTCTTCATCATATACTTGTCCTGGTGGACATCTATCATCATTTGATGGTGTTTCTATTCCTGATGATTTTTCTGATGTTGATTCATCTGTGGATGTTTCTGTTTCTGCTTCTGCTTCATCGTCTGATTGCATGAAATCTATAGGTGAATCTAAAAACTTTTTTGCTTCTTGGTTAGGATCCTGTTTTATTTCTACATTAGTACCAAAAGAATACCAACAATCAGGCGCTGATACTACTAAGTTGTCTATTTTTTGGTTTGAAGTTAAATAAATAGAAGATGCATCTAAATTTATATCTTCAACTGTAGGTACCCAACCCATTTCGTCTAATCCTTCTGCTTGACCATTTCTTATTATAGTAATAGGATCTCCTATATCTCCTTTAGCTCCAGCAGACCAATTATTTGATTGTGATATAGGAATCAATTTACTTCTAGCAGTAGCTCCAAACCTAATTGAGTTACCAAATCTACCTTCTATTATATGATCTCCCTCATAAGGTCTTAGAGGTTTTATATTTAATCTTTCATTAAAATATTCTCCTAAAGCAACCTCATAGTCTAAATCACCATCTGTTGTTCTTCTTAATAAACCTGCTTGTGCATAATCTTCATTTTTTCTTAATTCACTTAATTTATCTTCTTCGTTATAGTTTTCTAAAGCAGGTAAAGTATTATGGTGGGTATGACTCCATAAATTTATAGGAGGAAAATAATAATGACATTCTGCCCAGTCTGCATTTGGGCTTTCAAGATAATCTTTACCCGTAAGAGTTATGATAGGGACTATTTCATTTATTAAAGGATAATATTTTAAATGAGGAAATAAAGGTTTAGCTACACCATCCCAAAAAGGTATTGTTGTTTTTTCATTATCAGTGGTTTTTTCTTTAGCTGCGTTTTTTTGTTTTATTTTAGTAAAATAAATTAACCCTACAGCATCATAACCACCCCATTCTGCTGCTTCTTGGGAAGATCCATCTAGTATAATTCTTTTTACTTTACCTGGAACTAAATTACGAGCAGTTCCATTGTAATTTTGATTTCCTGATCTTTGATTATTAGTTACTGTTGCCATCTTTTGGAGCTTCTATTTCTTTAGGTTTTTCAACTGTTTTTGCTATTTCCTCAGCTACATCCATTAATTGATCCATTTCTTCTGCTGTTAGTAATCCTCCGTCTCCACTTGAAGTAGCACCTGTAGATAAACGTTGTACAATAGCAGCCATCTTAATTAGTTGATCATCATTTTTAACACTGATTTCCATATATTCCTTGATTAAGGGAACTACTACAGTGGCATCACCTAAAGATTGGACTAAAGGACGTAATTCAGCAATTAAAGATGCAAGTTGTTTTGCTTTTTTCTTTTGATTACCGTGGATTTCTTTTAGTAAATCACCAAAAGATTTATCGTCAAATAGTATTTGGTTTAATGAATCCATATTATTTTATTATAAATATGGAGTTTTTAGACTCTTACATACCCTGTTTCAGTATATTCTATATATAATTTTTTATACTGTTTTTTAAGTATTTTTGTTACTTTAGTAATTATAGGAGTATCTACTTCTGTCATTTCACGAATGTAAATATAAAGGGCTTTTTTATTAAATATTTCTAAATTTTCTCTACGTTTAAAAAGTACATTAATAGCATCACATACTCTTCTATCTTTATCTTTTTTAAACATTGTAAACATATGTTTATCTATATATTCTGTGAAGTAATCTATAAAATCTTTTATTTCTTGTTTACGTTCGTCTCTACCTAATTGGTGTAATACCCCCTCATCTTCATCTGCTGCTAAGGGGTCTGCTTTTTGTTTTTTCTTTTTATAATTGTTATTATTATATAAAATAAGATAATTTTTTCCTACAATTGAAAAATAACTAAATGCTTTAGTACCTTTTTCTGGTTTAAAATAGTCTAATTTTTCTAAAAGAAAACAAATTACTTCATGTTTTAAATCCTCTAAATCATCTACTTCTGTATAGTAGAATTTAAATGTGTGGATAAGATTTTCGGCTAATTTATAGAAGGGGTAATGTATTCTTGTAGCAAATATATTATCTCTTTCATCTTGGTTTGAAGATGATAAATATTCTGCTATAGCTAAATCTGTATCTGGTGTAAAATATTGTTTTTTTGTTCTTTTTCTTCCTCTTTTTTTAGGTCCCGGCTCAAGAGAAC
>Ga0181420_1000768_pt1 | contig 12478 bp, 10 predicted proteins | sample 43SPOviralmetaG_FD_130145 | JGI IMG/M metagenome (GOLD analysis project Ga0181420, IMG submission 130145) | Marine viral communities from the oligotrophic San Pedro Time Series (SPOT) site, San Pedro Channel, CA, USA - 43 SPOT_SRF_2013-05-22 | ecosystem: Environmental > Aquatic > Marine > Strait... | reverse complement strand
CACAATATTAATAATATAATGGGTAGTAGTGGGTAGTTGTGGTGAAAAAGGGAGAATTAACATATAATATAGTATGTAGTATCAGAAAATATGTATATCATATACACCGTAACGGTAGTGTGTATACATAGCGTAAAAACAAAATTTTCCTATAAAAAAACACACATATCGCGTAAATAAACGTTGACTTGTATATCATTTTCGCCGTATATTGACCATATGGAAATGAATACAATATGGGCGATTTTGTTTAATCCCTTCTCGTGTGTCGCGTGGATATATATATTTATGTTCGTGATGGCGTGGTGGGATACGAAATAGCCGTTACAAAGTGTTACAATTAAAGTGTTGTTATATATAGGTATTTCGCCGTATATTATAGTACTAAGTTAAGGGGTATATATGATAGGACCAAATGATGAACCGATAGAAGAACCAACCGACGCGGAATTGGCTGATATCGAAGGTAGTATTGATGACATTTTTGATTTAGATGACGATTTATTTTAAAATAAACGTTGACTGATATACGTTTTTAGCCGTATATTATATAGTAAGGTTTGAGAGAGTGAGAGGACGCCAGACAGGGGCATACCGAGATGACTAACGACTTACAAGATTTTTGAAATAAAGGTTTGCGGGATAAGAATCAAGAGAGATTCGTTGGCTTTCCAAGTCAAAGGGTGTGGGGCAGTTCCATAATCCCGCTCAATGGGTGTTGTTGAAGATGAGGATAAAACCGCTTCATTTAAGCTACCGGGTATAACATCCACTAATGCGGAATAGGTTTCAAGAGAGAAACGATATACTACCAGTATATAGAGCGTGGGGCAGTACCACGATTCCGCTCAAGAGAGAGGTCCTCATACTTAACCGCTGTATCATTGGAATCTAATGTACATGTTCAGTCCCTCAGGACTCTCTCCTCACGATTACGCAATGGTATGTTTTATTCCTTTCTCATACCACTGCTAGGGCGGTAAGTTTACTCCTTTCTCTTACCGCCTTTTTTTATACCTGTTACATATTGTTACAAATTAAATGAAATAAAACGTTGTAGAATATACCAGAAAGCCTTATATTTGATCGTAAGTTAAATGATAAAAATAACAATAAAGGAAAATATATGTCAAAACAAAATTTAACCCCCGATGTAGTGGTCAAGATAGAAAAATCTGGTAATCGTTACAACGCTTGGGATACAGATGGTGTGAAGCGTACATCAGAGATTACATCTGGTTGTAGGAAGAACGCCTATAATGGTGGTTATCTATTAGGTAGGTTTCCAGCTAATACTACTTCAGGTTTCTCGTGGAGAAAATATACTGGTGATGTTATTGAAAAAGCAACTCCTGTCGTAGAAACTACTTCAATTGATGTTCCATCAGAACACGCTGAAGTTCTTAATTTTATACACTCTTCTTACTCGTTAAAGCCTAAAGGCCTGATGATGTCAGAACTTAAATGGAAGTACTTGATTCGTTCTGGTGTTAGGGGTAAGAATATTATGATGACTGGCCCTGCTGGTTGTGGTAAGACTATGGCTGCTAAGTCATTGGTTAACTCATTAGATAGGCCGGATTACTATTTTAATCTCGGAGCTACTCAAGATCCTCGAGCAACATTAATTGGTAATACGCATTTTGATCAAGGTAAAGGTACTTACTTTGCCAAGTCACTTTTCGTGGAAGCGATACAGACACCTAACGCGGTGATACTATTAGATGAGTTATCGAGAGCTCACCCTGACGCTTGGAACATTCTAATGACAGTGTTAGATTATGGTCAAAGATATTTAAGGTTGGATGAGGCTGATGGTTCAGATACTATCAAAGTGGCTAATGGTGTTACCTTTGTAGCGACAGCAAATATAGGTAATGAGTATACATCTACAAGAGTTATGGATAAGGCTCTAATGGATAGGTTTACTATCGTTGAGATGGATGTACTTAATGAAGAGGAAGAAAATTCCCTGTTAAATTATATGTTCCCTAATGTAGATAGTATGGTATTAGGTAATGTGGCTAAGATAGCGACACTAACTAGATCAGAATCTAAATCTGATACGGCTAGGATTACTAGTGGTATTAGTACTAGAACAACTGTTGAGTTGTGTGGGTTACTCTTTGATGGCTTCTCTCTTGAAGAGGCAGCTGAAGTAAGTATCTATCCGCAGTATGACTCTACTGGTGGTGTAGATAGTGAGAGAACCTTCGTGAAGCAGATTGTCCAGAAGTTCTGTGATGATGGTAGTAGTGATGACTTGTTCAATGAAGAAGAGGTTGAGGCCGCGACAGAAGCTTAAGTTTATCAAGGGGGGGTGGTTATTCCTTTCCGCCCTCCCTACTTACAAACTTGAAAAGGTTTTTCGCATTTGCGAAATTTTTTTTTGAAATCGCCTTATCGATGCCCGCCGCAAGGTTAATTTTTCGTATATAGCGATTAACATACTAATTTTACACACATAGTGTGTGAGTATAAAAAAAACGTTGTTTAATTGGATAGAATGTATTATATTATAGTACTATAAGTAAGGAGTAACATATGGACAAACACGCATACAAAGAATTAATAGCCACCTTAATGAGAGAAGAATCAATCATTAAAGATGAGTTATCGGCAGCCCTCCAAGAGTTGGGTGAGATATACTCGGCGGTAGATAATGAACCTAATAATATGAAGTTGGGTAAGAAAGTTAGACAATTAATATGGGAGAATACAGAGAATGAATAGAATGGGATATGCATGTATTAATACACACCTATCAGAGAGTAAGCCAAAGGTTACTACTAATCGTACTATGATAAAGCGTACCTTTACTGAGAAGGGGTTACCATACGCTTCAGAGTTAGCGTTACAGAATTGTAAAGATTTACTTACTATACTTAAATGGAATAACGAGAATGGGTTTAAGTTCTTTCGTATGTCGTCTGACCTTATACCTTGGGCTTCTGAATACAAGTTAGATGATTTACCAGACCATTGGGATATTGTTGCTACATTAGGTGAATGTGGTAAGTTTGCTGAAGAGAATAATATTCGTATTACCTCTCACCCTGGTCCATTCAATGTACTTACTTCACCTCATCCACATGTAGTAGACAATTGTATTAAGGATTTAACTATACACGGCCAGGTATTTGATATGATGGGTTTATCTCGTACACCATACAACAAGATTAATATACATATCGGTGGTGCTTATGGTGACAAACCATCTGCTATGAAGCGTTTCTGTACCAACTTCCATCGTTTACCTAATAGTGTAAAATCTCGTTTGACTGTCGAGAATGATGACAAAGCTTCTATGTATTCTGTTGTTGATTTATATGAGGGTGTATACAAAGTTATTGGTATTCCTATTGTATTTGATTACCATCACCACGCTTTTTGTACTGGTGGTTTGTCTGAAGAAGATGCATTAGAGGTTGCCATATCTACTTGGCCAACTGACATTGTACCAGTTGTACATTACTCCGAATCTCGTAGTAGAGAACAAGAAGACCCAAAGATTAGACCACAAGCTCATTCCGATTACATTATTGATTATATCGATACATATGGAAATAGAGTTGACATTATGGTAGAAGCCAAGGCTAAAGAATTAGCCGTTATAAAATATAGAGAATTACATGATTAGTAAGTTAGATTTACACGGAATTAAACATGAAGATGTGGATAGGATTGTGGAAAACTTTGTATTGATGAATAAACCACCTCTTACTATTATGTGTGGTAATTCCGATACAATGATTAGATTGGTGAGGAAGACACTAGACAATATATACGGTAAATATGACATCGGTTGGCGGAAGTGGAATCATAACACATATAAAATATTATAAGCGACAGGGACCTTTTCTTACATTATGGGTAAACGAAGAAATAAACGGAAGAAGAAAAAAACTTTACAACAACTAAAGGATTATTTGAATGATAAATCTCTATACATAAAAAGAGTTAGTCGTGATTTCTTTATGAGTACAGATATAGGCACCCGCAAACATAAAGATAAGAAAAAGTACACAAGAAAAATTAAACATAAAAAAAACTGGAGAAGTGAATAATGAGTGAAATGATAGGTGAAGTTACTAAAAATAGTAAAGAGAAGATATTAGTTAGTATTAATGAATATAAGGGCTTTCGTTATGTAGATTTGAGAGTTCATTATGAACAAGGTAATACTGGTGAATATAAACCTACACAAAAGGGAATAGCCTTATCAGAGAAGGTTATACCTGAAATAATAGAGAAGTTACAAGAAGGCTTCGATAAGCTTAAGAGTTCTTAAGCTTCCCCCGCAAACCACTACTCGAATAGTTGTGATTTCTTTCGTGGAAATATATTGGTGTGTTTAGTTCTTGACCAGTATAGTATCTACCATCATCATAATCTGAACCTAATATTCTAATATTAGGTTGTAGTACTTTCAGTAGTTGATATAATTCCTCTTCCGTTTCATATTTAATTATTTCATCAACATACTTAACAGCTTCTAATTGAATATATCTTTCTTCATATGATTGTATTGGTTTATTCTTTTCAGGTCTATCCAATGTCGGGTTTGTTTGCAATCCAACTATTAATTTATCACATTGTTCTTTTGCATCTTTTAACATTAAGATGTGTCCAGCGTGTAGTAAATCAAAACAACTACAAGTAAAACCTATTATGGGGAGTTTATTTTTTATTATTACCTCCATCTGAAGGTGCGATTCCAGATTTCTTTAATAATTGATTGTAAGATAAACCTTTATTTTTAGGTTTTCGTCTTTCCCTCTCATCGTAATACAATTCAAATCTTTCATTATCAGATAATTCAGGGTCATCTTTTAAAAATTCTGCAACCTCTTCTAAATCACACCATTCCATAACATCATCTATATTAGGTTTATAAGGCCTTTCTTGTATAGGTTCTTTACTTAGGTTATCCTTATTCTTTTTATTATAATCCTTTTCCCAAGCTCGTAAGAAGTTATCAAACTGGTCTACAAGTTTCTCGTAATCTTCATCAGACATATCAGGTAGATTCCAATCCATAAATGTTTCTTCTACATATTCATCTCTTCGTTTTGGTTGAGGTTTATGGTTAGGTTTATCTTTAGGTTTATCTTTAAGATAACCATCATAACTTTCGATTAATTCTTTTATAGCCCAATTACAGAAGTTTATTATATGCATAGATTCTTTATCATCTTTAGTTTTAGCAGCTTCAAACTGAACTTCATCTAAAAAATCAATTAGATTCTTTTGTAAATCTTCTGATATTATTTTGAATTTTCTTTTCATAGTTATGATTCCTTGTGTTTCTTTATATAAATATAAGACAAAAGTTGTAAACGCAATAATTTCGCGATAACTTTTTTGTTTATATATTTATATGTGATAAGATTTATATTTAGGAGAAATTTATGCCATGTAATGGTACATACACCTGTTTAACTGGACAAACTTATAGTTGTACAGGAAATCAATGGTCTTGTAATTCAGGATGTGGAGCTGGTCAAACTGCAGCTGATAATTGTTATTGGAGTGATCCAGGCAGTGGATGTGATTGGGATTCATGTTGTACCTGGTATTATCCAAACCAAGATGGCCAAATGTGTGCGGTTACAGGACCTTGTACGGGTTCATGTCCGGGTGGGTGTCATTCATGTTGTGGTACTAGTGGAGATTCTTGTGGTGATGGTTATGATTTTGAACCTGAAGATCCACCACCATGTGCGTGTTATTCATATACAACTATACAAGTTACAAGTGGTACTGGTAATCCAGGTAATTTAGGTGATTGTAGATTTTGTTGGGGCACATCAGGTACAGTTAGATGTAGAAATAATTGTGATAATTGGTGTGGAAGTCATTATGGTACTTCATATGAGTCACAACAGTGTATTGATTCAGATGGAAATACAAGAGGTGACGAAGGAACTGTTTATCCTGAAAGAAGTTATTCTCGTTGTGCAACTAATTGGTGTGGTTCACATAATGCGTGTTCATGTGATTGTTTAACACCAGTGACTATAGATGTTGAAGTTGTAAATGGACCTTTTATTGGATGTACAGATGCTGCAGCATGTAATCATGACCCAGATGCTTTATGTGACGATGCATCGTGTGACTATGGGTGTTACGGGTGTACAAATCCTGGAGCTGTAAATTACGATAGTGGTGCAACTATAGATGATGGCTCATGTGAATATCATGAAGCTGAGTGTATTGATCCAGCAGCCATAAATTGTGATACACAATGTTTACAATGTAATGAGGGTGGAACATACGATTGTGAATCACAAGGAAATTGTGAATATCCAATAGTAGGATGTACTGATGAAAGTGCAATTAATTATGATCCTGATGCTACTATAGCTTGTAATGGAAACAATGGTAGTATACCTTGTTCATTTGAAACTACAGCTGAATGTACAGTAGGTGATGGTTATACTACAACACCTTGTACTTACAATGATGAATGTAATCCTACGAATAATTATATAGAAGAAGAAGCTGGTATGCCTTGTAATCCTGATTGTGGTCCTTGTGGAAACTTCTGTACCTGTATAGAAACATCTGCGGGTGATGGAACTAATTGTTGTTGTGAGTATGAAGAGGGTGAGGAAGAAAAACCAATTGCTGGATGTTCAGATCCATCTGCATTAAATTATGATTCTGATGTTACTTACGATAATGGGAGTTGTATATATGATTCTGATGATTATCTCTGTGAAGGTACAACTACCTGTGAAGATTATTATTTAGTTTATAATGAATGTCCTTTTCAATATGGTTGTGAATTTATTGAGGGTGGGGATTCAGAAGATAGAGAAGAAGGTTGTATGGGTAGTAACATCTCATGCTTCAATGATATATTTGTTAACACATTACATTGTCCAACTGCATTAGGGTGTGAACCACATAGTGATGGTGGGTGTACAGAACCAGAAGCAGTAAACTATGATGAAAATGCATTATATGATGATGGTAGTTGTATATATTATCCAGTAGGAGAAACTAATGGTAACCAAGTTACATGGTATTGTCAAATATGGACTATTAACAATGTAGACTTTTATTGTAGAATTGATGGTTATGAATTACCAAACTATCCGTGGGATATAATAATTTCTAACCCAAGTACTTTTGTAGATGGTTCTCAGGTTGATTGGAGTGTGTACAATAATCAATTTATTTCAATAACAACTACCGGTGATATGACGTTCAATACTGATGGTTTTTTACAATATTTTTCTCAAAGTGATTTGTGGGTGAGTTGGGAATTACTAAGTGAATCTGTTAGTGGATGTACGAATCAGTATGCATACAACTATGATTCTGGTGCAACACTTGATGATGGTAGTTGTTTATTTTTCTTAACCGATTACGGTGAGAATTTAAGATTTAAGGTTAATATAAATGTAGATTCTCAATTTGGAACTAACTTTAGAGCAGATGAATTTATATATTTTAAGTTTCCTAGTTTTTACCATGAACATGATATTAATTCTAATGATACGTTTGAAGGTGATTTAGTTACGGAGAGTAGTACACATCAATTCGGCCAACAATTTAAAAATAAATTATTTGATTTGGGTAGTTATTATTCACCACAATATCTTTATACTATATTAAACTCAAATTCTTCCTCAAACAAATCAAGTTTTTTAAATAAATTCTACAAAACAGAGTTGGGTATGGAAGTTAAAAATCAAATATCCAACCCAAACAGATTAGAATCGGATGAGTGGGATGATGATGACGGAACACATTCTAGAAATGATTGTGCTTCACTTGATTATGTGCCTAACATTCCAATAAAAATAACTGAATTAATGCATAGTCCCAGAGGAATAACTAATGAATATTTAGAAATTACAAACACAAGCAATCAAACATTTGATTTAAGTGGTTGGAAATTTACTAGAGGAATCTATTTTACATTTCCGGAAGGTACTATTATTCCAGGTGGTGAGCGTATTGTAATAGGTAGACCTACACCACATCCATGTAGCCAAGAGCATCCATTAATGTGTCAGGCCCAATGTTTAAATGACGATGGGGATGATGTTCAGAATGGTGAATTAGGTACTTGTTTTTATTATGATGACTTTGATGTAGAAGTAGACCACCCAAGAAGTGGTACAACTTGTAGTTGGGAAGAACTTTGCACGGAAATTTCTTACTCATATTTGAATAGACCACAAGCAGACATATTTAATAATCCAGATGATTATGGTGCTTTGCTAGGTGTAAATTTATTTTACTGGAATATAGCTACACAGAATGAAGGTAATTTAATAAATTTAGCTGACTATGGTGAGGATGTTTTACTTGAAGATTCAAATGGTAACAATATAGATTGTGTTGATTATAAGGGGTGGACACCTGATGTGTCAAGCCCATCATATGATATGTTAAATTGGCCTTTAGTAAGAGCTGGAATTTTTGGTGGAAACTCAATACAGAAATATGAAAATTATCTTGATGATGATAATAATTATTGGTGGTACGCTGGTAGAAAATTTCCTAATATATTTTTAGGTGGAGGAGATGCGACATATGATTCTGGTACTCCTTTTGAAGAAGGATTAGACTCGCCTGTAGATTTAGGTATGCAAACTTATTATAACAACTATATAGATTTAACCAGTGAAGAAGCTCAAGCTACAGATAGTTGGATGTTAGAATATTGGCCTGATGGAGAATTTCTTTTTTCTATATCCATGGTGACATTTATGGGGCAAACTAATGTGTGTCAAAATGACAGTGGAGATGATTATCCTTGTATAACAGGTGCATGGGTTTCAAGAGTACCAGGATATGGTATATATGAAATAACCGGTACTTTTACAATGACAGGTTGGCCAGGTACTGATTGGCTCGGTGACAATCCTGATTCTGATACAATATATGACGATTGTGGAATCGAAGATGGTACTAATGATTGTTCTAATTGTAATCCTGAGGGAGGTTATCAATGTGATACATGTGCTTGTTCAGGATGTACAGATACAGAAGCTTTAAATTATGGTGTTTGGTGGTATGGTGATTGTGAAGTAGACTGCACAGGTTCAGGTAATTGTAACACTTTATGGAATCTGTGTTCTGGTGGTCCAAGTATAGGTTCTTATTGTGAAACGGATGACGATTGTGTATTCACAGGTTATATATGTGATTATCCTCCAGGAGGACCTACTGGTGGACTTGATTGTGGTGGTATTGGTAATCAACCAAATCCAGATGTATTTGGCCAATGTATACCTGAAATGTATGGTGGTGATGGAGATGGGGATTGTATCATTTTAAACGATGGTGTATTACCATTAGTTGATGATGGTAGTTGTCAGTATCAAGAACCAGCTGGTTATGTTGAAGGTAGAATTATACAACAAGATGGTGGACTTGGAAAAGTTTTACAATTTAGAACAATTGATAATAATATGTATTCTGGCGGATATAGTGGTACAACTGATTATGGTAAATTAAAAGCAAACAATCATAAGGGATTTAAAGTAGAAAAGGTTAAAGGTAAATTAGCTAAATTAATTTCTAACGCAAAATCAACGAGTAAAAAATATAACAATGGTAAAGGTGTTGCTATGTATAAAGATACACCTATGACGCGAACACAAATACAGGATATACGAGAAAGTAGAGATAGTATTTTTATAGCTGGAGTGCAACTTTATGCTTGGTCTAATAGGTGTTTTAATAATTTCTTTGATGTTACATCGCAAGATGATTGGGAAAGTGTGTACCAATTGGTAACCACCAACAATATGAATGGTGGTAAATTTGCAAATATTGTAAGTTATTATTTTAATGATGGAAATATAAACCCAATAGAAATTACTTCTGAATGGACTAATGTTTTATTTTTTGGTTGGGTATGGAATGTATACAATAGTAGAAATGTAGATAATTGTGGTCAACCTGGTTATCCTGATTGTGATACCAATTACATAGTTATTTCTGATATTAATGGTGATCTTATAGAATGTATTATGGAAGATGATAGTATACAGCTTCCATCTTCGAGATGTTTATCAGCTGGAGGTGGTGAGATGGATTTACCTCCTTCTCCATATTAATATGAATAGAACAATATGAATTTTACAAGAAAACAATTAGAACTGATGCATCCAAGTGAGTTGAGAAAATTAAAAAGTGATTTGAAAAAAAAACCACTTGTAAAACCACTTCCACCCCAACAATTAAATATACCTCCTTTAATAATGTCAATGCCAACTGAGGAGTGGGGTTCAGCTGAATGTATAGCAACTTGTGGTGGTATTTGTACACAACATTTATGTACAGATAATCCGAATTTTCAAAACTATCCGTATAATCAAACTGCAGAACAAATGGGATGTACTCCAGATATGATGTGGCAACCAGGTCCAGGTTTTCCATCTGGATGTGCGGTACCTGGAGCATTTGGTTATCCTACCACTTGTTATTCATATTTAATTACAACTTGTACATATACTACAGCTGAAGGATATGGATTGAGTGGTATTGGATGTGATCCATATACTACTGGTGCAGATGCTTGTTGTATGGATGGTGGTTATTGTACAAACTATATAGGTGAAGGATATGATGCTAATTCACATCCTTATGGTGGAAATTATGATACTAATACTGGTCAAATATATCCATATTGTGGATATAATAGTCAATATGATACTCCCAACGGAGAACAACCTGCATATAATTACAATCCAAATGCAAATCCAATTAGTATTTGTTGGGATTTACCTGGATATCCTGGACAAGCAGGATTTCCACATGAGGAGTGTATACAATGGGTAAACACCCATTTAAATAATTGTGACTATACACCTCCCTTAGAATATGATGAACCTCCAATAATTGATGATGAGGGAATGGAAGATGGATGGGATTATTTATCTGAGTACTCAATTGAACAATTTGGGGATAGGTACTTTCTCTTACCTCATACCTTTCGACTTAGTTGGTCATTTGTTGAAGGTTTTTCAGATGGTACGAGTACATATATTACAATGAACATAGATGGTTCATTTAGTACTTCGGGTGGATCAACCGGTCAATATTGTATACATGGTGATGGTGGAAGTGACGCCTGTCAGGTTCAACAGTTAACACACCCAGAAACTAATTTTTATTTATTATATGACAGTGGTACTTGGTTTGCGGGTGAATTACAACAAACAATGCCCCTAGCTGGGTCAACCTATGATATAGATTGGTCACGATATATAGCTGCAGGAACTATGAATCTGGCCAATGACAGTGAGGGTGTTGGTTCATTTTCTACCGATAGATTATCTGTTATACCGGAACCATTTGCACGAGAATGTAACCTCCCATTATGTAAAGATGGAAGATTTTTTACTACAGGTGGATCTGAAGGTAATTGGATGATTGATTTTTATTGCACATTTAACTCACTTGAATGTGGTGGTAATAATGATACATTTATTTATATATGGTTTGATTCTGGTACTTCATATGTGGGTGAATTAGAACATGAAATGCAAATTAATAATGACATTCCTTATTATTTTTTTAATGGTGACACTAAAAGGCCTGGTCCTATAGGTAGTATGTTTCATAATCTGTTTAGACATGATGGTTCACATGGTAGGTGGATGATTGGTACTCTCCCAGGTGCAACAGAAAGTTATCATAATCATTTGGCCGGTCCAGCAAATCTCATAGAAAATACAAATGGTTGGACAAATGGTTTCCAACAACCAGAGGGATGTTGGAAAAAAGCCCTTAGTGAGTGTGGATGTGTATATCCACTTGAATCAAATATGAATTATGGAACTTGTCAGCCCGGTTCGAATTGTCAATATCCCGATGGACCAAATGATGGAGTATCAACTCATTGTTGTAGTTATCTTTGGGACCAACAACTCATGTTTTATGATTGTACTTGTGTATGTCCAGATGGAACATCATCAGGTTCAATAGGTTCTACATATACAAACACACATGATTGTAATGTTGATTGTAATACCTTTTGTACAGAGAATGACCATATGCTTGTGTGTGATATGGACTGTGTAGATGACAATTATGCTGAGTGTAAATGGAATTTAAGTACTATGGATTATTTAGGAGATAATTTTGTAGCTCCCAACCAATCGGTTGATATCAATCAAGTTAATATATGGTATAATTGGATTTCTGGTCCTGAATATGATAATGGTCATTGTACTACTCAACATAATGAGTATGGTATACCAGGTTTTTGTCAATTAGAAATGACACTTACAGATGATGATGTTTTATTTTTTGGACATAATGTTTAACTAAGAAATAGTTTCTCTTCTTCATCTCTGATATATTTTCCAATACCTTGATTTAGATAACCTTTATCTATAGCATCTTTTGATGTAACAGATAATTTCCAATTCCATAATTGAGTAACATATTTACTTGAATTTATCCTACCCCACTCTTTAATTTGAGATGATGATAGTGAACTATT
>Ga0181420_1000765_pt1 | contig 12501 bp, 14 predicted proteins | sample 43SPOviralmetaG_FD_130145 | JGI IMG/M metagenome (GOLD analysis project Ga0181420, IMG submission 130145) | Marine viral communities from the oligotrophic San Pedro Time Series (SPOT) site, San Pedro Channel, CA, USA - 43 SPOT_SRF_2013-05-22 | ecosystem: Environmental > Aquatic > Marine > Strait... | reverse complement strand
GTGTTATGCCTTATCTGTTTACACCTGATTACACCACAAACATACAACAATTATCTATAATGTCAAATATATTTAACATAAATGTTGATATTAATTAATTTAACAGAGGAAAATAGATATTAACAATTTAATTGTGAATAAATAAATAATAAAATGTTTGGATAAATGGAATTAGTTTAGTAGTTACGTGCGTGCGTGCGAAATAGTACCAAGCAGAAACTAAAACGCTGGACTAAATTAATAGTCTATGGGAGGGGTTAAATATATTGACTTGGGGAACGATAATTTTGTTTTGCAATATGTATATAATACCCACCCTCAAAATTTCTAAAAAAATTTTTTAACACAAATATAATATTAATGAAACGCCCATGTAATACGAGTGTATTATATTGCATGTATGAGAATAGATGTATCTAAAATATTGTATATAATTATAATGATTGTGGTCTATGTAGCTTCTGTCTAAGCTATACCATCTGTGTAGATAATAGTGTTAATATATCTATTTATACCAGCAGAACTTAGTGTGGATTTTTGTATCTCATCATTTCCAGGTCTTGATAACATTCTTGATATGTGTTTTGCAGTAGGCATAATAAAGTCTTTAGGAACAGTTAGTGTAATTTTATCCATGTCTACAATGTCGCCCTCAGCAGCAAAATATACAAACACAGATCCTGTGGTCCCAGAAGAATAACTAGTATCCATATACCTAAAGGATTGTTTCGCAAATGTATGAGAACTTGTAGAAGATAATTGAAACAAAATAGTACTCATTAGCTGTGTTTTTTCTGTATGGTGAATTTTGCTTTCAGGCTAGCTCCTTTATGCTTCTTGAATGGTTTAGGCCCATGTTTCTTTATCTTGTAATTGTCCTCTCCTTTTTTCATCCAATGAAAACCTTTTGGTGCATTAACACCACCTTTCTCCCATTTCTCTTTGTTAGCCCAGTATGCTGCAGACGTAGGTCCCTTTGCTATGTTCTTACCATGTCTAGCTTTAAAGGATGCTCTTCTTGCTTTTTGTTTTGATGATTCCCCTTGTTTAGGTTTGCCTGCTGTAGACACTCCCTGTTGTCCAAAACGAATAGTTTTAGTTCCACCATTTTTTCTTACTACTACAACATGAGATTTGGTTGGGTGGTTAGGTGTTCTCTTAGGTTTGTTAAGCCCACTAACTCCTATTCTTTTTAGCACACCTCCTTTTTCCATTTTACCTTGACTCTTTCTAATAGCCTCTTCTGTTGGGGCACCTTTACTCCCTTTCTTTCTCATTTTCTCTCCTGAGCCTGCAGCTATTCTTTTTCTCTTAGCGTGGATTCTATCCCATAAACCTATTTTTCCCATATTGTTATTTTTAGGTATACCCCCTAATTAAAGGGGGATTACCATGTTGATATTATTTTTTGTCACAATCTTTGTTGCAGTTTTTACCAGCGAATTTTTCAACCCCACTAATACCAAAGCAACCAAGTACGATCCAAACAAATGAATCATACACAAATTCGTTTATGACTAAATCGCTACCAGCCCATCCTGTTATCATGTCTGCTAGCATAATCATACACATAATTAAGAACGCAATAAAACCTACTATAGCTTTTTCGTTCCAGTTGTTGTCATCTTTAAAAATGTTCATAATATATATATTTTAGTATTGGTTAATAATTTTTAAATAATCTTCCTCGTTCCACCAAGGTTTATCTTTATTATCTTTTCTAATTAGATAATCTATATGATCTCTTGCACTTTCTTGACTTTGAAATCTATCTCCATATTTGGCTTTTAACTTTTGCATTTGTTTTTGTATCTTGTCAGACTTAAACTCTTTCTTTTTTTCGTCATCAACCATATATTTATTTAAAATCTTCATTTGTTTTATTTTATTTTATATTTAACTTTCCCATCTTCTATATATAAACCATTAGGCTCTCTTATTTCTTTTCCTAATAAATCATATATTCTACTGTCCCCTTCAGACTTGATAAACTCAGGTATATTAGATGTACAAGGAAGACCTGTATCACAATCTAAATACTCTGTGTTAATTATTTCTATATACTCTATTATAGTATCTGTAGTAAAGAACTCTATATACTCTGTTTCTATTTCTATTATTGTATCAAATACAAATACATCTACATACTCTATTACATCTATAAACATAGTGTCCAGTGCTCCTTCCATCCATAATGTATCTGTAACAAATATCTCTTCAAATATAGTTTCGTACTCAATCTCTACTATAGTGTCAAAAAGTATTTGAGTTATGTACTCTGTGTTATATATAGTGTCTGTTTGGAAAATAGTCTCATATATATAAACTGGTACATCTACATATACAGTATCACAAAGTGGTGGAGGGGGTATACAATCTAAAGGTAAAGTAGGTACTACATCATCTCCCTCATCGCTTGCATCGATACAATCGACCCACCCATCGTTAATCCAAGATGTTTGAACACATCCAAGTGGTGCGTACTGAGTCCAGTTAGCTGGATCATCACCACAATAAAAACCTTCTGCTGCTGCACAATCTAAACATAGTTGTTGATAATCGTAATCCTCTCCAAAAGCAAACGAGCTTATGAAGGTAAGTAATAGTAGTAATTTTTTCATCTTTAGAATATTAAATAGTTAAACCCAAATTTACACTCATATAGTGGTTTCATCCAAAACCTCTGGTGAGTTCCCTCTATAAATATACCAAAATGTTTGTTAATACGCAAACCAAATACTAGTCCAGTATCCCATTCCATCCATTCTATTGATTCTTGATCGTAGTCAAAAGAATAGTCATCTAGCCCATAATGATATGGTAGTACATTTGCCCATGCGTGTAACCAGAATTTATTTGTATACTTATAATAAGCAGCCCCAAGGACTAGGTTCAAGTCTTTTTGAGTTCCTAATTTATCTAATTCTCTTTCATTAAATGATGCTACAGCATCTCCAAAGTAATGCTTAAAGAACTCATCATTAGATGTGGCTATTAATTCCTCATTGTTAAACCAGTGCCATTGACCTTGTACATACTGAGTAGAATAACCAAAATCGCCAGCAAGCTGGGTAAAGGTAGATTCACCTGGTGTCCAAAAATCTTCTATAGGGTTAATTCCATATGGATCATGCATACGAAAACATATACCTGCAGTAAAGTCCCAGTTACCTTTAGATACCCTATACCTAGTATCAAATGAGTTATATTTTAAATCAACTCTCTGGTTATCTACATACTGTAATTTAGTAACACATCTCTCTCCTAAGTATCTTAACCAGTAGTTTTGATTGATGAATTTTTCTCCTCTTTGTCTAATAAAAGAGAAGTTTGCTAAGTACTCCCATCCTAGTGCATTACCTATTAAAACATTATCAGCAACTGCCTTCTCTGTTCCATAGTACCAAGTTTTGACCTTATATTCATAATCCATTCTGGCGATTTTTCTTATTCCAAATGTTAGATTATAATCGTATTTGTGTATTGTAGTTACATCCTCATAACCTTTATCTATAGCTATATAATCCTCTCTCTCAATAAAAGGAGATCCTACAGTAGCTGAGGAGTAAAAGGTAGAGTATTTAAAAAAATTTTCAATTTGTGCGTTGGCACAAATACTTATTAAACATAAGATTAGTAGTATTCTTTTCATAGTATTAAAATTTGTGTAAATATAGGGATTTTTATTTAATCAACTCCTATTACTTTATCTATATTAGCTGTTGCTACATCGTTTACTTTTGAGATATTTGCAGGTGCTACTCCATTTACTGTGTCCCCATATCCTGTTGCTGCTAGTGTATAATCTATTTTAGGATCTCTACTAGTACCAGTGTAGTTTGCATAGTACCCACCTGTGTCTAGAAAAGCATTTACTGTTAATTCACTATTTAAGTAGTCATTAATATAGTTCATGAAACAAATAATAACAACATTATCGTTTTGCATATCAGTTAAAAGATCACTTGTTGCAGTAAAATCATTGTAACCACTAGTGCTCCAAGTGTCAGATGGAGGTTTAAATATATTAGAACCATAGGTAGTTGCACTACCAGCTAAACTACTACCAGAGCTCCATCCAGATATAGCATCAAAATCAGCTTTTGCTAAAGCTGTCCCCCCATCTCCTCCAAAAGCAGTACTTTTAACAGCTATAATACTTCCATCATTTTGTGAAACTCCATATATACTAAACGTAGCTGAGGCAACTGTACTAGTTATACCTGATGTATCAAAAACAATAAAACTTCTGTATACACCATATGAATTTCCCCCACCCCTACCAGAAAACTTGTGAACTTGAGTAAAAGCAGATGAATTTGTACCAGTGGTGCTAATATGACTACTAGAAGTTGCGTCCCTAGCGTTAGCCCACGAGGACTGACCAATATTTATTAATTGCCCATCATTTGATGTTCCACTACTACTTGAGTATATTACTGGCATTAAAATTGTTTTTTAGGTAAATAATAAGTATCAGAATTAAAATACATATTATCTACTGGGTTAATAGATATTGATTCATAGGTGGTCCCATCTATAAAAAACACATCATCTGAATCAGTAAAATTATTCCACCAAGTAGCCCTTCCTCCAGATTTCATTAATGTTGGCAAAACTGTGGTAAAGTTGTTGTTATCATCATCTCCAAAAGTATCATAAAACACTCCATCATAAGTAGATAGAGAATCTTTTACACTATACCAATCACCTTCTATTATGGTTACATTAGGTTTGTCTTCAGCCCAGGCTTTAGCTTTCTCAATTATTTGTGGGTGGTTCTCTATGATAGTGTGTGAATTTATACTATTACTTTGAATGTGTCCTGCAGATATTCCCATACCAAATCCTATTTCTAATATATCACCCCCATTTTCACAAACGTAATCTACTGATGCTTTCATTATATTATCCTCCCAGCTCATCATTACTTCAAAACTTGCTCCAGCATCATCAGTATAATAAATCTTATCTGATTCAAATATTAATGTTTTATCTTTATAACTCATACTATGCTATTTCTACAAAAGTTTTATCAGGGTCAAAATAAACCAACACATCACCCCCATCTTCATCAATCGCATAACCAACTATTCTTACTACATCACTAGAATCAGATGGTGCTGTGAAATCAAAATGACCAGGTGTTGTGGATATATATAAAGGTTGCCCAGGTACATTAGTAGGTTTATTTAATATTTCTGTAGAAGCTACTCTAACAAACCCTTTAAGTAGTACCCCTACTGTTTGAGGGTCACCACCTAGTCCAACGCCTAGTAAAACTGAGCCAGATGAAAGTACAGCGTTAGCATCTGCTTGGTACCAAATACCATTAGTACGTAAAAAATATATTTCAGAACCATTAAGGGAACTGCTACTTCCTGGTGAATATTTTATTACTGTTCCACTTGCTTGGTCATCTGAATAAGTAGTCTCAAATGTTGTCCCATGAAAATCATAGGTTTTATTTATTTTATTTTCAGTAGATATTAGGTTAAGTTGTCCAGAGGCCTCTAATTCTATATTAGCACTAGCGTCTAGCGTTACTGTTGTTCCAACCAATTCAGATGTACCATCTGCTATTATTTGTAAATTAGCATTACTTCCACCACCATCAGTAGTTTGTATAGTTGTAGCCCCATGTTCCTCTACTTGTATGGTAAAAAAATCATTAGCACTATCGCCACCTTGTTCATATACAGTGAGCTTACTCATGCTCCCACTTTCCCCATTAAATAAAAATGCAGTATTAGCATCAACATTAATTTTAAAGTTCTTGTCGTTAAGACCATCAGTTGTTTTTACTATGGTATCTCCATCAGCAAATAAAGTTAAATGAGCTGCAGCAGCATCATCATCTACTGTTGATATAGTTGTCGCACCATGAGTTGTTGTTGCTATAGAAAATTTATCTCCTGTATCTTGGTCAGATAAAAGTTCCAATGTAGATATATTACTTGAATTTGTAAAAAGTAAATATTGCTCAACATCAAGGGTATTTGCACTAGCGTAGGTTGTTAGGCCATTAGCTGTTGAACCATTTAAAGTGGTAACAGTTGGTATATCACTAGTTAAAGCAACTGTTCCTGAAGTATCAGGTAAAACTATAACTCTATCTGCTGTAGGGTTAGCGACTGTTAAAAAAGTTTCAAAGTCATCAACACCAGTTCCTTCAAAACTTATACTAGCATCAGTTATTTTTAAAGTATTTGCTGTTAAACCTGAAACAGAAGTGTATAGATTGTTTATATGAAGATCGTTAAAGTAACCCTTATTCCAATAATAATCAGGATGACCTATTTGTCCATCGTTATTGGATCTGGGTTTTATTGTCTTTGTACCCATATAATAAAGTTTTTAAAATATTTCGAAACCAAACGTAAATGTTAAATGGTCATTAGATCCACCTGAAGTATCAGAGGCAGCTCTAGCTATAATACCAAAGAAACATCCTGTTTGTGCTGTTTCATGGTCAGTTATGGTTTGGTCAACTGAAGATGTAAGAACTAAATTTATATCTGTAGTTGTTCCAACTTCCCCTGTTATAAGGTCTGAGCCTGGGATTGTAACGCTAACATGTCCAAGTAAAGTATTTGTTCTTAAATTAGCATCAGTAATATCAACAGCACCACCACTTGTACCAAGTTCAGTATCACCACTTGTATTTTTAACAAATATAATATCAAGGTTTGCCCCAGTGTGCTCTGTGTCAATAACAGTTACGCTTCTTAATAAACAAGATTCACCATCTCTAACAGGTAATGGTAGTCTATTAAAATCTCCTATTACATCATTAGCATCAAAGTTAGCTTTCACTATGGTTGGTGTTATTGTAACTGTACTATATCTCTTAGCCATTTTATATAAATTTTTATGATTATCATTTAATTATTGTCAAATATAAGAAATATTTATTTATATTTGTGAATCAATTCAATTAAATGCAAGAAAATAATTACCTGAAATATTATAGGGATACCCTATTTTTCTTCAGGGACAATTATAGTTTGAAGGTTTCAGACATCGAGTTCTTGTTTTTTGTGTACGACTTAAAGTATTTTACGAATACTGATGTAAAAAACAATTATAAGTGTTCGTTAACATTTCTAACAAGAAATATGCCTGATTTAATGCAAAAAGGTTATCTTGCAATATATCAGGAGAGAGCCAGGTATAGGGCAAGGAAGTATATGATCTCTCAAAGAGGTAAATTATTAGTAACTAAGTTCTATGGAATACTAGAGCAAAAAGAACCAAAAATATAAAAAAATGAGTATTAGAGAGGGTTTTAACGAAATGTGGAAAACATTAAAAACAGGTAAAGGATACGAACAAAGATTAAGAGAGAGAAGAAGAGAGTATGAGAAACAAAAAGATAAAAGTAGAAAACAACTAGAAGAAAGTAAAAAAAGAAAACTTCAGGAGAAAAACAAAGAACTCATGGAATTAAAGCGTAAAAACCTACAAGATAAAATAAAGAAAAAATACACTAAAACTATATCTCAAACTAAAACTATATCCCCTAAGGGCAAGAATACAGATGAAATGTCTTTTGGTGAAGCGTTCAAATCAAGTAAATCTGCTGGTAAAAAAGAATTTACTTGGAGAGGTAATAAATATCACACTAGAACAAAAGAAGAAGAGGCTAAAAAATACGAAGAAGGTGGAGAGGTACAAAGACACCAGGCCCCAAGTTTTAGTTCTATGTTTGATGTTGGATCTAAACTAAAATTATTTGGTGGTGGCCCTGCGTCTGAAAGAGCTAAGATGCGTCATGAAAGAAAGATGAACAGACAATCAGCAAGAGCTGACAGAAAAATGGTTAGAACAGAAGGCAGACAAGAAAGAAAAGGAGAAAGATTAGCAGGCAGACAAGAATCAAGCTCAAGAAGACAAGACAGAAAAGACCAAAGACAAGACTCTAGATTAGGGTATTACGAAAAAGGTGGTAAAACACCTAGGATTAAAAAGAAAGATAGACCCAAAGGATATGAGTTAGATGAACTTATGTATAAACAACAGTATGGGGAAAACTACGCTGATGATCCAAACGTGGAAAGAGAGAAAGAAAAGGGTATATTAAGTGAAATAGAAGGTACCTCTAAAAGAAAGATACCAGAACCAAGAACGAATATATTTGGAAAAATCAGGACATACAAGAAGAATCCAGAAAAAAATATAGTTGGCGTAAAGGGAGAGGCTAAGAATAAGAAAAGAGGTAAAAGACAAAAAAAGAAAAATATACTTGGTAAAACTATTATTTATGGGGACACTCTAGATAGGCAAGACAGTAGAAGTACTGCAGATCAAGTTGGAAATGCTAGAAGGACAAAATCATACGATATAGTAGATGAACATGGGACTAAAAAAAGAGTGTATTTTAAAAACCAGGAAGAAGCAGATAGATATTTTAAAAACATAGATAAAGATACTGGTCAACCTAAAGTACTTGGAGAAAAGCAAGATTTTGAAAAAACTACTCCTTATACAGTTAAAGACTCTGAAGGAAATGAAAGGAAAGAAGAATTTGAAAGTACAGTAGAGGCTCATGGTCAAACTGAACTTCAGTCTATAAAAGATGAGGATAAAAAAAGAAAGGCTGAAAAGGAAATAAGAGAATCAATAAGAATTTCTCCTGGTACAGGAATTATTGGTGGAGAATATGTTAGGGGTAATCAAGTAAGAAGTGGTCATAATGCACTTGATTTTTCTGACCAATCAACTACTAACCTTAGAAATCCAAGTAAATATTCAGAAAACAAAACAAAATATGTTTTTGACCCTGCAAAAGGTACAGTTGTTGAAAAAGTTAAAAGAAGGTCAGGGATTGGTTATAAAAAAACAGGAAGAGAAAAAGATATTGAGGGTTACCAAGAATTAGCAGATGAAAAAAGACAACAAAGAGAAGAAGAAAAAGCTAACAAGCCATCTGGTAAGGAAAAAAGACAACAAAAAAAAGAGAACAGAGAAAAGAAAAGAGAAGAGAAAGCTAAACAAGCAGAGGTAGCTAGAAAAGCAAGAGAAGAAGGTAAAAGTTCTTATACATACAATGGTACTACATACAATATTACCCCAAAAGTAATGAAAGGTGGTGGAACTTTAATGGAGCAATATAATAGAAAGTATAGTAATGGTGGAATTGATCCTGAGAAAAAAGACAATACTAGGGTTCATACACCAGAAAGAAAAATTAAAAAAAGTAGGCCAGGTAATTTTTTTAGGAAAAAACAAAAACAGATACAAATTGAGAGAAGACCAAACCCTAAAAAGGTATATCGTAAAGAAGGTAGAAAACATAAAGAAATATTAATAGGTGGTGGTGATGACCCTCTACATAATTTTGGAACAACATTACCAGGAGGTAAATCAAATATGGAGGTTAAACCAAATTGGAATAAAAAACTTTCTAAACTTAATAAAAAGAGGGAAGAACAAAGAGAAGGGGGTAAATCTACTAAAAGGACTCAAAGAAGAATAAATAGAGAATATCGTAAAATTAACCCACGTTATAATACAGGTGGTGTTAACATGGATGAAGACCAAGATAATCTACCAATAGGTATTGATGCTACTCCAGGAGGAACAATGCAAGGGCCTACAATGCCTCCTAATTTTAATAATAATCAAATGTCTATTAGTGGTAATAATTTAGGTGAAATAAAAGACCCATTAGCAAATGATGAGCCAGAACCAGATAACTTATTTGAAGAGAATGTAAATATAGAAAATACAAATACTGATTCTAATAATTCTAATGTTAATAATAACTTGAATCAACAAGATGATTCAATGGATCAAGGTGAAATGGACCAAGGACAAGAGCCTGCTGGACCAACGAGAGCTAAGTTAAGACATGAGAGAAAATCAGCAAGACAGCAAGCTAGAGCAGACAGAAGGATGGTTAGAACAGAGGCTAGACAACAAAGAAAAGCTGATAGGTTAGCTGGAAGGATGGAAAAAAGAGGAAGAAGACAGGATAGAAAAGACCAAAGACAAGAAGCTAGAATAAGTAAAAGAGAAGATAGAAGATCAGAGAGACAGTCTAGAAAGTTTGATAGACAGCAAAACAGAAACATGAGAAGAAGAAATAGAAGAGGTAATTTTAAACATGGTGGAATGGTAAAAGGAAAGAAAGGTGCTGGACTTGGTATAATAATAGTGGTAGGTAGAAAAAGTAATAAAAAAGGAAAATAAAATGAAAATACTTAGTAAATATATGTATGGAGGAAAGAGTACCTATGAAAATGGGGGTATTCCAAAACGACCATACCATCCAGGCCCAAAACCTAAAAAAAAGGGAGAAGGATTATCTGCAAAAGAAATGAGAAGACTAAGGATAATATCAGACCCTGCATTTGATGAAAAAGCAAAATCAGGAGATTATACACCTCAAACAAAACAAAGAAGATTTGTTGAAGACCTTAAACCTCAAACAGTTATAGATAAAGAAAAATCTTCAAAGGGTAAAGAAATTTATGAAGACAAGAATAAATATAGAAAATATATAAATCAAAAAAACAGGACAAGAAAAATGGAAGAAGGTGGATATTTAGGCTACCAAAAACCAGAGGAGTACAAAGACATAACTCTTAGGCCATCTGAGGTCCCTATGTTTGATATACATGAAACTTATACAGATTTAGACAAAGGAAATAGGAGAGAAAGAAGAGAAGAGAAATACTCTAAGAGATATAAGAAAAAAATGGATAAAGCCTATGAAGATGCTGCTAAAGAAAGGGCTTCTGAGATGGAAGAAATGGAAGGGATGAACGAAAGGCAAAAAAGAAGATATAAAAGAAAACAAGCTAGGGGAGAAAAAAAATATTCTAGAAAACAAACAAGGAGAGAAAGAAGAGCAGACAGAAAAGGATATGGTAGAATGGATGACTACCTATATGGAGATGCACCAGGCTCTAATAGAACAGGTAGCAATCGAAGGGGTGAGTTTTATATAGATCCTGAAACAGGGGAGCAAATGTTTAAAACTAGAAAGTTCAGAGGAAAAGATGAGCCACCTTCTTATACGAGACATGCTAGTATAAGGTATTTAGGTGATGAGGGTGTATACGAAGAAGGGGATAGAGAAGCACATGAGAAAGGTAAAAAAGCATTAGAAGAAGATTATGGGATCATAGAAGAAAGAGGTAGACACAGGACTGACAGGAGAGAAGCTAGATATAATAGAAGACAAAAAAGAAAACAGCAAAGACAATCAAGAAGAGAAAAACGAAGACAACGAAAATATACATAAACAAATAATTAATTAATTAAAACAAGCGTCAAAATGAAAATTTTAAAAAAATATGCAAATGGTGGATCTACTAAAGGAGATGGAACCCCAAGAAAACCAATCCATATAAGGAAACCTAAAGAAAGGGGTAACCCATTTAATACTGGTACTGGCTCAAAATATAGAAAGTTAGCAGACAAGATGAAAAAAAGACAAGGTCCAGCAAGAGGTGGTACAGAACCACATAACTCTTTTGAAATGAAAGGAAGAAAATATATGGGTGGAGGAAAAATGAAAGAGTATGGTCATGGTGGTACTACAGGTAGAGCACCTGGTGACCAAAAGAATGAAAAACAAAGAGCTAGACTAAGAAAAAGGTTTGGTGGAGGTTCTTCTACAGGAGGTAGAGGAGGAGTTGAAGGAATGGATACTGCTAGCTTTAAAAAAATGAGAGAAGAAAGAAGAAGAAGAAAAATAGAAAAAGAAAATCCAGGAGGTTATAAAGGAAGAAAAATGGAATTTGGTGGTGTAGGCAAAGAAAAGCCATCTAGATTCAAAAGAAAATTTGCTAAAAAAAGAAAGCAGTATGATAAAGATGTAAGAAAAGGAAAAACTAAAGAGGCTCCACATGAAAGAACTTTTAAGTTCAGGCCAGATGGACAAAGTGTTTTTAAAAAGAGAAAGAAGTATAATGTAGAGAACGAACCTGAATTAAGAAAGAGAAAAAGAAGTGAAAGACATGAAAAAATAACAAAAATCGATAAAAATGAAGAAGGGAGATACCCTGATACAGAAGTGACTGAAGATACACCACCATCTAGACCTTCAAAAAGACCAAATACACCAAATACAGAGGATGGTCCAAGAAGACCAAGGTTTGAAAATGGTGGTACTACAGGTAGAGTACCTGGTGGCCAAAAGGATGAAAGACAAAGAGATAGGTTAAGAAGAAGAGGTTCAAGAATAAGGGATAGAAGAAGAAAACAAATAAGGGAAGGAAAAAAGTATCCAACAGGGGTAAAGGAAAGTACACCTGCAGAAATGAGAGAAGCGACTAAAAATAGTCAACCATTAGATAGTAATAAATTTGCAAAAAAAGGAAGAAGATTCCAATCTAGATAATGACAAAGGAATTTTCTGAAGATAGCAAATTTAAAATTAGCATTAAAACCCTTGCTTGGATAATAGCAGGGGTGGCTGCTGTAATAGCAGGATACTATGGTATGCTATCTAATATAAACTCTAAATTTGTAGAGCTAGAAGTTAAAGTC
>Ga0181420_1000756_pt1 | contig 12544 bp, 10 predicted proteins | sample 43SPOviralmetaG_FD_130145 | JGI IMG/M metagenome (GOLD analysis project Ga0181420, IMG submission 130145) | Marine viral communities from the oligotrophic San Pedro Time Series (SPOT) site, San Pedro Channel, CA, USA - 43 SPOT_SRF_2013-05-22 | ecosystem: Environmental > Aquatic > Marine > Strait... | reverse complement strand
GTCCAATGTTAAATCAATGAGTGGAATGTTTCGTTGTGCAAAATCATTCAATCAACCTCTCCATAATTGGAATGTGTCCAATGTTAAATCAATGACTGGAATGTTTTTGGGTGCAGAATCATTTAATCAACCTCTCAATGATTGGAATGTGTCGAATGTTACAAATATGTATGGCATGTTTTGTAGAGCACTGCAATTCAATCAATCTCTAAATAATTGGGATGTATCAAATGTGACAATTATGGGAGCTATGTTTGCATATACTGATAATTTTAATCAACCTCTGAACAATTGGAATGTATCCAATGTAACAGATGTGTCAAATATGTTTTATTGCGCAAAATCTTTAAATATACGAGAAAATGTTCCATGGTATGTTGAAAGTGAATTGGAATCAGATGGTGAATCAAATGATTATTAGAAGAAAAAAAAAAAATTAAAAAAAAACTAAAAAAACTTAAAAAAAACCAAAAAACTAAGAAAAAAAGTAATGCTACCGCATTAAATTATGTGTCGGGTCCTAAGTCCGGAATAATAAAAGCTGCAGAAGGATTTTTTTTATTGTTGTTTATATAAAATACAATACTTAAGAACTAAAAATAATGATATATAATTTGTTATTGTTAATGTGTTTGAAAAATTAATATTATCTAAAAAACATAAATATTGACTATTTCAATAATATAAATATTAACTGATATTTCAATAATATAAATATATTATAGAAAGTAAAACTAATAATGTTTATACCAATGTTTATTCGAAATAAATCAAAATATTCAAGAAATTCAAAAAATATTTCAAAAAAACTCAAATTAAAAAGTTATATTACTTATACTAATACTGAAAATGTTATTATTTGTAATTTAAATAAACTAATCAAAACAACTAAAATAAATTTAAAAAATACAAATTATTTTTCCTTTTCTTTATTAGATTACAATTATTATAGTTCAAAAACAAATAAAAATAAAAGCAAAAGAATAAAATTAGATTTTATTATAGAAGAATTTGAATACTTAAAATATGAATTTGATCAATTTAAAAATATGGTATTAGTCAAACAAAACTTCAATATTTGGTTAACAAAAAAATTTGAAAATTCTATTGATACGTCTAATAATATATATAATCAAAATATTTGGTTAAAACAAATACTACTCAATGATTCAATTGATGATTCAGAAAAAAAAAATAATCATACACATAAAATTACTTATTTACAATTAAATATATTACAATTGCATATAGAATTTATGAACAAATGTTTAAACTTTGAAATATCTGAAGCAGAAATATTATTCAAACAATTATATAAATATAGAAGTGAATATTTAGATTATTTAACTGATATTAAACCAGAAATAACATTTGAATGCCAATTAACGTCATATTTGAATAAGGATTATAATTATAACATTTCATACAAACAAATGAAATTAGGAGAATTACATTTGTTATCATGTGATAATTGTTTAGAATTATATAAAAATGATACGAAAATTTTGAATAAAACAATACAGTTCAAACAGTCATTTGATAAAATTAAAGAACAAATTCAAACAAAATTAACTTAAGATACTGTAAACATAAACATAAATAATATAAAATGAATTTTATCAAAAAAATAATAAAACAAAAACAAATAATTAATTTTGCGGCAGGACCTACTCAATTAAGTAAGTCCGTTAAGAAACAAGCAGCGAAAGCATTAATTAATTATAATAATAGTGGACGATCAATTTGTGAAATCACGCATTTCGAAGATGAATGGAAAAACATATATAATAAAACAATTGATATTACAAAACAATTTTTAAAAATTCCAAATAGTCATGAATGTTTTTATATTAATGGTGGAGGCAATCATCAATTTTCTGCATTGTATTATAATTTATGTGACAAAAATTCAACTATACAAGTTCTAATTGATGGATATTGGTCAAACAAAGCTTGTGAAGAGTTCGACAAATTTTGTAATGTTCAAAAAGTCTATAGAGAAGAAGATTTAATTGATTCATCAGCCTATTCGTTCACATATTATTGCGAAAACGAAACAATTAAAGGATTTGAGCATCAAAACAGCATCAATTTTAAACCAAGAAATCATCTATTAGTTTGCGATACTTGTTCTATTTTAGGCAGCAAAAACATGGATATTCATAATTTTGACATAATCTTTTCATCTTTATCTAAAACCCTAGGTATTGCTGGAAGTTCACTAGTAATTTTAAACAAAGACATTATAAATTCTTCAGAATTCAAGAATATTTCAAATATAGCGACAACAATAGATTGGAAACTTGTATTGAATAATACTGGACCGACTCCCAATAATTTCGCGATATATTTTACTTATTTAAACATAAAAGAAATGATGAAACGAGGAGGACTGAATTTTTTTGATTCATATAATATTGAAAAATCTAAATTATTATATGACTATATAGATAAGTCTGATTTTTACACAAATAATATTTCAATGAGAAATCGCAGTCGTTGTAATATTGTTTTTAATATAAAAAACTCAAATTTGGATGTTAAAAATTTTGTTGATTTTTGCGAATTAAATGGTATTTTTGGTGTAAAAGGTCATAAATTCAATACGAATCATTTATGTCGCGTATCATTGTATAACAGCATTACTATTGATGATGTCTATTATCTAATAAAAATAATGGAAAAATTTAAAAAAAATAATTATAAAAATAAGAAAATATTATGGAAAAAAACAAAAGTTTGTAAATATTAAAACATTTGAATAAATTTAACAAAAGAATTCCCTCTGCTGCTTTAGTATTCCGGACTTGGGACCCGGCACATATTTAATGTGGTGGCATTACTTTTTTTTTTGTTTTTTCTTTGTTTTTTTTTGTTTTTTCTTTGTTTTTTATTTATAATTTATGTATACGAATCCTTCTAATATTGCAAGTCCTTTTTATATGCTCTTTTAAAATATTGATACCTTTTTTCATTGTTTCAATTTCACATTTTTGATCAGACTTTAAATTTTCAATATTTAAATTTTCAATAGAAAATATAAAGTTATTTTGTCTTAATCCGGTTGCAAAAATTGAATATATATTCACGGTACCGTCTTCATCATCATTAAGTTCTATTATATTTTGATAATTATTCAAAGTTGCTACAATCATAGGAAAATAATATTCTTCATTAGTAATTTCATCAGTTATGATTTCAGCACCTTCAAGTTCAAATTGAGATAATGCAATATTTTTCAAAAATCTTTCAGAAACAACTAATTCTTCTGTTTCTAACATATGTTTTATAAACGACTCTAAATCTTCATTATTCTTAATTTTAACGATACTATAGTGCTTCCATTTAAACATAAAATACATCGAAGGATTTGTATTTTTAAATCTTTTAAAAAAGCTCTTTAACCATTTTTCAAAATATGTATATTTTTCAATTATATTTGAACAATTATATTTTGGATGATCTGTATTTGTAATAATATCGTTTACTTTTTCTTGATCTTGTTTTATAAAATCATATTCCCCCGGCATATATGTATCTAATATCTCTAGTTTATCTTTTCCAAAAGCTTTTAAATTATTCATTTTATTTCTTTGTATAATCTTTACATATTATTAGAATCAAAATTAAATTAAAAATAAAATCATTTTTATTAACGACAACAATGTAATTTTAGAAATATTGAATTCAATTAACCTATACAAGAAAATGCGACATGAGCAATAAAATAGAAGAAGTTATGAATCGTTTTTATTTTGAGGAATTCCTTAATTTTTCTTGTCTCAAAATTAATACTGTACTTTATTGACAATAATTATAAAACAAAGAAAGATATGGTATAAGTCTATTTTAATGTTATAACTTAATTAGTGTGTTTATTTGCATAAACTTTAAGAACTTGATTATATTATATAAATGTCTTCTTTAACTCAATTCAACAAATCAATACATGAATTTGTTGCAGATTTAAAAAAAATGAACGTTTTACCAAATGAAATTAAAAAATTAGAAACTTACATTGAGGTTACAAAAATAAATGCACGTTTGTTGATAAGAAATTTTCAAACTTTCTTTTTGAGAGATTTATTTGTATTTAAGGTGCTACAAGATGATGCAAATTTTTTTATAAATTATGTACCGAATGACAAAGAGTTGCAAAACGATAAAACAGCATTACAACTTATTCAACGTATACAACATGTAGTAACTGTTATGTTGCAAAATAATCAAATGAAAGAAATTACAAATACTTTTAATTGGTTAAAAATACTAGTATTCCATGCATACAATGATTTAGGAATAGATTCTACTCAAAAATTTAAAAGTTTACAAATGAACACTAACATTAATAATTAAAATCAAAGATTCTAAATAACTTTTTTTCTATTTTCATTTTCATTTTTCAAAAAAAGGGGTTGTGAGTTTTTAATACATAAAGGTTCGCTATTTATCCATGGAAAAAATTCACATGTTATTTCAATTGTTGAGATATCAATATTCGTAAATTTAATTATTCGAGAAAGGGTTATATAGTTTGGTTTGCATTTATTTGTTAAAATTCCTATATTTTTTACATTATCAAATAATGCATCATTTAAAATTATTAATTTCTTTTCAAAATCCGGATAATCTTGTTTGTAAAATTTTATAGAATATGCACTATCAAATGGATAATATACATCCTCGTTATAATTGAACCTTTTATCTGTTAAAGCTATATCATTAGAAATATACAATCTTTTCAAATATAACAAATAAGATATGTAACTTTTCGCACTATTTGATGTTGAAATAACATTTTGTATTATGATAAAAATTTTATTACATATAAAGTTAAAAATAAATCTAACTTTTGATATTTTTTTTAAAGACATAATATAATATAATGATTCAGTCCTTAATAATTATTTTGGCAATTATTGTTCTTTGGACATTAACATATATACAAGATTGGAAAAGTGTAATTGGATTTTTATCTATTTTATTTATGACATATTATTTATTTAATATTGAAAATGAGTATATTTGTTTTGGATTAGCCGGAATCGTTGCATGCATATTACATGTCAATTTCACAAACATAGAATCATTTAAATTAGATGAAAAAGTTAAAGAAAAAAGGAAAAACAAAGACAATACTAAAGATGATGAGGATGATGATGAAGAAGATATTGATGATATTGATGATATTGATGATATTGATGATGAAATAGAATATTATGATGAGAATAGTAATAAAACAGAAACAGAAACAGATACCAGTTTTACAAATTCGGATAAGAATCCGATTGACATGACAGAAACAATAAAAACGGCACTAAGTAATTTTGATCCTAAAACTTTGGAAAACATGACAAATGATACTACAAAATTAATAAAGAGCCAATCTGAACTCATGAGTGTTATTGAACAAATGCAACCTGTAATTTCAAAAGGTATGGCACTTGTTGATAAATTTCAAGGAAGTGGAAAAACAGAAGAATTATTTAAAAAATTCCATGCTATGAGCAAAAACAGATAAATTATTTTTTTAATTGCGTTTTATATATTGAAAACACTTTATACTTTAAATTATGTCTACAGAAACAACTACACATCTTTCTCAACTCCCAAATAATAATGATAAAGATAATGATTTAGTTAATAAAATATTAAGCGAATTAGAAAATATTTCAGAAGAAGAAGCAAATAATGATAAACCTGTTTTACCTTCAGAAGAAAATCAAGCTCCTGTACAAGCACAAATTCCAGTTAATACCCAACAAGTTCCAACAACAGAGACTGGTAATGTTCAACAAATCAAAAATAATTATGATTCGTCAATGCCTAGTCCACAAAAAATTAATACTTTTTTTAATTCAATTGATTTTAATGTAATTAAAAAAGTTTTTAGAATGTCTACTATTGTTGCATTATTATTTTTTGTATTTACTTTATACAATAATACGTTTGTTACTTTATTTTCTAAATTACCAATTCTTAAGATCGGGTTAGAGACAGAATTATCAAATTCCGGTAAACTTCTTCAAGGTATATGTTTTGGTTTAGTTTATTTTTTAATAAACGTATTTTATTTTGACAATTAAAATTCTACGCTTTTAACAAAAGCGTTAGCAAAAATTATTTATATTTTTAGTGAACCTTTTTCTAAAAGGATTCGCGATGAAGAAATTCTATAAAAAAATGATAGATACCCTATCTAAATATGTTATTATTATATTTCAATAATAACTTTTTACTGTTGTTTCATATTTTGTAAAAATGATAAGAAATAATAAGAAAAAAAATAAAAAAAAAAACAAAAATAAAGTTAATAAAACAACAGATTTGTTCTCCGCATGTGCTCATAACAAAGTTAAAAAATTACAACAATTGCTGGACAACGGCGCGGATGTTGACGCGACGAATCAGAACGGTTCCACGCCGCTGTTCGACGCCTGCCTTGGGGGTCATGTCGACTCGATGCGTCTGTTGCTGGACAACGGCGCGAATGTTGACGCGGCGAATCAAAACGGTTCCACGCCGTTGTTCGGCGCCTGCCTTGGGGGCCATGTCGACTCGACGCGTCTGTTGCTGGACAACGGCGCGGATATTAACGCGACGAATCAGAACGGTTCCACGCCGCTGTTCGTCGCCTGCCAAAATTACCACATCAATCTGGTGCAACTATTGCTGGACAAAGGCGTGGATGTCAATAAGGCGATGAAGGGCAGTGTGACGCCGCTGCACCTCACCTGCTGGAATGGTCGCGTCGACGTGGCGCGGCTGTTGCTGAATAACGGCGCGGTGGTCGACAAGGAGATGAAGTTCGGTCCGACGCCGCTACATGCTGCATGCCATGAAGGTCACGTAGACGTGGCGCAGCTATTGCTGGACAACGGCGCTGATGTCAATCGGGGGAACGAGAGAAGAGAGACACCGCTGTTTGTCGCATGCCGTGAAGACCACATCGACGTGACGCAGCTATTGCTGGACAACGGCGCAGAGATCAATCAGTCGACGGAGGACGGTTTTACGCCGCTGTACGTTGCCTGCCAGAAGTGCTATATCGACTTAATGCGGCTGTTGCTGGAGAAAGGCGCTTCGGTCGACCGGGCGAATAAGTGCTGTCAGACGCCGCTGTACGTCGCCTGCCAGGATGGCAACGTCGACATAGCGCGGCTTTTGCTGGAGAATGGCGCAGATATCAACAAGACAAATAATGAGAAAGGTCAGACGCCGCTGTACGTCGCCTGTATACATCACTGCGTCGACGTGGCGCGGCTGCTTATGGACAAAGGCGCTGATGTCAACTTGGCGGACATAGATGGTATAACGCCGCTGTACGTCGCCTGCCAGAAGTGCCATATCGACTTAATGCGGCTGTTGCTGGAGAAAGGCGCGGAGGTCAACCGGCCGACTAATGGCGGTTGTTTTACGCCGCTGTACATGGCCTGCCAGAACAATCACGTCAACGTTGCGCGGCTGCTGCTGGACAACGGCGTTGATGTCGATTTGGCGAGGGACACCGGGGCGACGCCACTGTATATCGCCTGCCAGAACGGCCACGTCGACGCAGCGAGGCTGCTGCTGGAGAAAGGCGTTGATGTCGATTTGGCGAGTGACACTGGGGCGACGCCGCTGTACATCGCCTGCGAGAAGCTGCACGTCGACGCGGCGAGGCTGCTGCTGAAGCACGGCGCGGATGTGAATCGGGCGCTGAATACGGGTGAGACGCCGCTGTACATGGCCTGCCAGAACAATCACGTCAACGTTGCGCGGCTGCTGCTGGACAACGGCGCGAAGGTCAATCTGGCGAAGGATAACGGTGCGACGCCACTGTTGATTGCGTGTTACGGTGGCCACGTCGACGCGGCGCGGCTGTTGTTGGAAAACGGCGCGGAGATCGACAAGACCTGCCGAGACTGCCGAAACGGCCGCGTCAACGCGACGCCTCTATGGATCGCCTGTCACAATGGTCGCGTCGACGTGGTGCGGCTGCTGCTAGAGAAAGGCGCGAATGCGAACCACCAGGCGTCGAATACCGGTAATACACCACTGCACATTGCTCGTGAAAATAATCACAACAATATAGTAAATATATTAGAACAAAAAATCAAATCCAAATCTTCAAGGGAAGTTTTTCGTATTGATGAATTTCAAGATTTTGGGAAGAAAATAAAATTAACAAATACAAAAAAAATACAAAAGAAAAAAAAGAAGAAAAATAGAAAAGTTTCATACAAAAATACTACAAATATATCTCAGGGTGAATCAGAAATTAAAAAAGTTAATAGTGTATTATTATTAGATAATAATCCAACTACAGAAGACATGACTAATTATAGATCATCTAATCGAAATATGATTGTAGAAACATCTACCAAGGATACGACCTCTACTAAAGTAAGATATATCTTACAAAAAGTAGGTCTTGAGCAAAAAGTTGGATCTATTTTCTCAAAACATAAAATTTTTGATGATGCGTTATCATTGTTAAAAATTCAAGATTTAGTTGAAATAGGATTAACAAATAAGGATGCTGAAAAATTCATTGACGCAATCCACGACGAATCTAAGGAAGAATCTAATACCGAATTTAAGGAGGAAGAATCTAAGGAAGAATCTAAAAAGATAATGCCGATGATAGTCGAGAATGAGCCATTTGTAGAATCATCATCTATCAATGTGCCTTTTGTTGATTATCCTCCATTATCATCAGTTGTAACTGAAACTCAAAATAATCTCACAAACGAAGTGCTACTTTCTATTGCGCACACAAATAATATGCGAGAAGAAGATGAAACAAGTGAGAGGTCTGTCTCAACATTAGAGTCACGTGCTACGTCTGCCTACACGGTATTTCCTACAAATCACGAACAAGTACGAATGGATGAACGAAATATAACTTTTCGTGATCTCCAAAAAAATAAAAAACACGGGGTAATAATGCCTGCGAGAGAAGGCAAAGTGAAGATCGAGTATAATGGTCTTGTAAGCATTATGGACGAAACGCAAAAGATCGGAATCACTGCATACCGCAAAGAACCTAGCGATATAACACTTACGGAGTATTTCTGAAAGTATAAAGAAAAATTTTATATAATTTCAAAATAAAGAACTTAAAAAAACTATAAAAAACTAAAAAACTAAAAAAACTAAAAAAAACTAAAAAACTAAAAAAAACTAAAAAAGTAATGCCACCATCGTATATTATTTAATATGTAATAATATACTTTGCCGGTCCCAAGTCCGGAATAATAAAGCTGCAGAGGGATAATTTTAAAATGTATTAAATAATGGATTTTTTTTTGTCAAAATTTTTATAATGTATATTCTAATATGAATTTTAAACAATTCTTGTTAAGCTTATTAATTGTTTACATTTTGGTAGTAATTAAATATTATAGTAAGTTTCCAAATGATAGTATTTTATATATCGAAGATGAACCGAATAAAAATATACAAAATAATGGTAAACTTACAATATATGAAATACCCCCTAAAATTATTGAACAAAACTGGAACACACTTACAGAAACAAAAATTCATAGATTTTTTTATTCTAGACAATTTTATTGTAATGTTCCAAAAGAATCACAATTACAAGTTTTTGTTTTTCCACCATCAGAAACTATTAATTTATACCCAAAAACAAATATACTTAAATTATATCAATATAGTGATATAGATATTTTCAAACCAAATATTGAACAATATCCTAATTTTAAAAATTCGGAATATATTGAATTTCAATTAATTGGTCAACAAATTTTTACATTACCTAGAGGATGGTGGTTATATATAGAAAATCCTTCATATGTATTAACTAAGATTTTGATTTAAATTTACAAAAAAAACTGAAACTGAAACTAAAATTTCCTCTGCTTGCTTTAGTATTTCGGACTTGGAACCCGACAAAGTATATTATTACATATTATATTATTATATATATACGATGGTGGCATTACTTTGTTTTTAGTTCTTTTTTCGTTTTTTGTTTTTTTTGTTTTTTTTTGTTCTTTTTTCGTTTTTAAACTGTAAATCAGTCAGATAATTATATCGTAATTGTGTAGAATGCTCAATTAACACGAATGTGCCCGTACGGTTAAGGACAACGTCCTTATGCATGCAATGTTGCACTTTTGTTCAACCGCAGCACCGCGTCAATGTGCTCTTTCTCACAGGCTATGGATAGTGGCGTCATTCCATAATTGTTCTTTTGATTAACATCGGCACCTTTGTCCAATAGAAGTCCTGCCACGTCGATCCGGCCCTCCTGGCAGGCGATAAACAGCGGCGTCGCGCCATGCGTATCTCTCATGTCAACTTGTGCACCTTTGTCAAGCAACAAATGCACAATTTTGACGTGACCGTACACACAGGCGATAAACAGAGGGGTTTGACCCCACTTAGTATCCGCTTTATCAACTTCTGCTCCTTTGTCTAACAACAATTGCGCTAATTCGAAAAAGTTGTTCTTACAGGCAAAGTACAACATCGTTGCACCAGGTATAGTAGAAATTCTATCAACGTCCGCCCCTTTGTCTAACAATAGACGGACAACGTCGATGTGGCCTTTATCGCATGATATATGGAGAGGTGTTATACGCGCTTCACCACAACCTATATAGGGTCTATCGACGTCCGCCCCTTTTTCTAACAATAATTGTACTATTTCTACTTGACCATTCTGGCAGGCGATGTACAGTGGTGTTGAATCATTCTTATCCACTACGTTGACCTTTGCACCTTTATTTATCAATAACTTCACCACGTCGACATGACTGTTCATACAGGACACGTATAATGGAGTTAAACCAGTCTTATCCGCCATATTAATATTCGCACCTTTAGCTAACAACAATTGCACAATCTCGAAGTATCCTTCATAACAAGCGGTGATTAGTGGGGACCATATGGCATTTTCAGACACACTCTCGATCTCAGCACCTCTTTTCATAAGGAGCCACACCACTGCTGTATGACCATTGTCGCAGGCGACGTACAGCGGCGTCTCGCCGTCTTTGCCCACCATATTAATCTCTGCGCTTTTGTCTAATAACAGTCGTGCTATATCTGTGTGACCTTTTTTACAGGCTAAGTGCAGAGGCGTTTCCCCACATTGACTCAGACTATTGACTTCTACGCATTTATCTAGTAACAACTGAGTTATATAGACGCTGTTGTTGTAGCAAGCAAAATGCAGTGGCGTTTCACCGCTTTTATTTGCTTGATCTACTTTTGCACCTTTATCTATCAACAGTTTCACTAGGTTAGCATACCCGTTGCAGCAGGCGATGTGCAATGGCGTTAAACCGTTCTTAATTGATAGATTTACTTCTGCACCTTTATCTATCAGCAGCTTGACCACTTTGATATGCCGGTTTAAGCAGGCTATGTGCAACATAGTTAAGCCATCCTTGGTCGCTTGGATAAAATTCTCACCTTTTTCTATCAATAGCCGCACTGTGTCGACGTTGCCGCTCAAGCAGGCATTTAACAAATCTTTATTCAATCCTAATTCTTCAAATTCTGTTTGTAAATTAGTTGGTAAATTACGATTCTGTAAAAGTGGGTTTTCTAATGATTGAGTATTCATTTTTGCAATAGATATTTATTATCAAATATCTTTAATTAAAAGAGTAAAAGAATTCATTTTTTTATCAAAAAAATGAATTCTTTTTTATTTAAAAAATATTAAATAAAATAAGTAAAATAAGTAAAATAATTAAAATAAGGTAACAATATCATTCGCAACAAGTAATAAGTCAAATATGATTTCAAAATTACAAAAAAGTATACCTGAAAATATCAATAATCAATCCGTACCAGAAGATATGCTATTTAATATTGCTTCATATTTACCACAATTAAATGATCAAAATATTCATGAAACTGTAATGCAGTATTGGGACGATCATTCAATTCGAGAAGTTATTGAAAATTACGGAAAAATAAGTGATTGGGATGTGTCTCAAGTAACAAATATGGATAATTTATTTGATGGAGACAAGTTACCATATTTTAATGAAGATATTTCAAATTGGAATGTGTCTAAAGTGATATCTATGAAACAGATGTTTGGTGAAGCATCACGTTTTAACCAACCTCTGAATAGTTGGAATGTGTCCAATGTAACTAATATGGAAGACATGTTTGCTTTTGCCAAATTTTTCAACCAACCTCTTGATAGTTGGAATGTGTCCAATGTAACTAATATGGAAGGCATGTTTTGTCATGCAAAAGATTTTAATCAACCGCTTAATAATTGGAATGTATCTAGTGTTAAAAACATGGGAAATATGTTTCGAGATGCAGAATCTTTCAATCAACCTCTTAATAATTGGAATGTTTTCAATGTAACAGATATGAAGTATATGTTTTGTGATGCATATAATTTTAACCAACCACTAAATAATTGGAATGTATCAAATGTTAAAAATATGAGTTGTATGTTGGATACTGCAGAATCTTTTAATATACAAGAAAATGCTCCATGGTATGACTCAGATTATGAATATGAATCAAATGATGAATCAGATGATGAATCTAATGATGAATC
>Ga0181420_1000755_pt1 | contig 12554 bp, 6 predicted proteins | sample 43SPOviralmetaG_FD_130145 | JGI IMG/M metagenome (GOLD analysis project Ga0181420, IMG submission 130145) | Marine viral communities from the oligotrophic San Pedro Time Series (SPOT) site, San Pedro Channel, CA, USA - 43 SPOT_SRF_2013-05-22 | ecosystem: Environmental > Aquatic > Marine > Strait... | reverse complement strand
AGGTAGTACAGGTAACGGAAGTGTAGATGTTGCTAACATTTTAAAACCTGTATTAGGAAGTGGTAGACTTCTAACTATTGGTGCAACGACACCAGATGAATTTGCAGATAGTTTTGAAAAAGACAAAGCATTAATGCGTAGATTTGCTAGACTTGATGTAGAAGAAACAGATGTTGAAAGCACAAAAGAAATTATAAGAGGGTTGAAACCTTACTATGAAGAGTTTCATGGAGTAACTTATGATAACGATTTACTTGATAAGTCTGTAGATTTATGTGATAGATATGTTAAAAACAAATGTTTCCCTGACAAAGCATTAGACATAGTAGATGCCGCAGGTGCTACTGTGAAGCTCAGAGAAGACCAGACAGTAACGATAGAAGATATTATAAGTGTAGTGTCTAAAGTTTCTAAAATAGGATTAGATGTTATAGATACGGAAAGTGTTGATACATTTAAAACACTAGACTACAGAATGAAACAAACGGTATACGGACAAGACGAGGCTATTGATAAAATAGTAGAAGCAATCCTAGTTACTAAATCCGGACTTAGAGAACCAAATAAGCCAGTTGGAAGTTTCTTATTTGTAGGTCCTACAGGAACAGGTAAAACAGAAACAGCAAAAACTTTGGCAAAGCAATTAGATACAAACCTAGTTAAGTTTGATATGTCAGAGTATCAAGAGCGTCATAGTGTTAGTAAACTGATTGGTGCTCCTCCAGGATATGTAGGACATGCTGAAGGCAAAATGGGACAAGGTATGTTACTTGCAGAAGTGGAATCTAATCCTAATTGTGTATTGTTACTTGATGAAGTTGAGAAAGCCGCACCAGAAGTATTGCAATTATTACTACAAGTAATGGACGATGGCAGACTAACAGGTGCAACAGGTAAAGCAGTTGACTTTACAAATGTAACAATACTTATGACATCTAACTTGGGTGCTCAAGATGCTGAAAGCAAAAAGATAGGCTTTGGAGATCAAACTAAAACTAGTGCTGTTGATAAAGCAGTAGAGAAATTCTTTACTCCAGAGTTTAGAAACAGACTTGATGCAGTAGTTAAGTTTAATAAACTTGCACCAGAGTTAATGTTAAAAATTGTTGATAGACTTGTTAAAGAAACAAATGAATTGTTATTATCAAACGACTCTACTGTAAAAGTAAGCATATCAGATATAGCCAGACAACAATTAGCAGATGACGGTTACGAACCTACTATGGGAGCAAGACCATTAAAAAGAGTCTTTGAAGAAAAAGTTAAGAAGCCACTTAGTAGAAAAATACTATTTGATGATCTTAAAAATATAAGAGTACATATAGACTTTAGAGACGGCGAGTATGTCATCGGATAATAAACCGTTAGGATTTAATTACAAAGGATTTCCTGTTACACCATCAGACAGATTCTATTATAATGAATATACTTATAAAGTAAACTTTACAGGCAATTCTGTATGTAGAGATATAAAACAACATGCTAAACTAGATGAACTATTGTATACAAGTTTTTGGTTCCAATCAACATATACAAATAAAAATAGAGTAGTCTATATTAGAGACTTATCAATGTTAGATGATGTTTTAGATCAATTCCCTAATTTAGTAGAAAAAGTTTTTGGACCAGTTGACAAAGCACATTTAGATCATTTAGAAAATCCTTGGAAGGATGACCTAGAGTTTAATTTTGTTTATAAAGATAAGTTATGGTATAACAAGTACGATATAAAAATAGATTTGAGAAGCAGAGAAAGATATACATGGAGATCTATAAGATCCAATAATACTCCAGAAGGTTTAGAAAAAACTGCTAATGAATTTATGGGATTTATGAAATTACAGGACTTCCCTCACCATATGTATTTAAATACAGAAGCAAAATATTGGCATCAAAATTATTTATATTGTACAAGTGAGGATTTGAAAGAGATTAAACCCTGGATATCTATGTTATACAGTGAAGTTATAGAAAAAATAAATAGTGCTGTAATCTATACAACTGATAAATAGTATTATAGATAGAGAGATTTAATATGCCAATAAACAGAAGAAGTATCAATATGCTAGAAAGCACTGGTACTACAATGAACCAATACAGCACAGAAGTAAAAGGTGATGCCTATTACGGTTATAGTGATGGATTCCACACCATCCAAGTAATATATAATCAGTTTATTGGAAGACTTCGTATACAAGCAACATTAGATCTTACTCCAGAAACAACAGACTGGTTTGATATAATACCTACAACTACTGCTGGTACAGAATTCTCTGGTGCTGGTTATGTACAATTCAATAGTAATAATCCTGGAAACGTTGCAGAAGCATATACATTCCAAGGAAACTTTACACACTTAAGAGTATATATGGATAGAGAACACGTTGGAGACGGTTCTACATACGATGCTTCTTATGGACAAATAAACAGAGTCATTCTTTCTGCTTAAAGTTGATAAATAGTGTTATAACACTATTAGGAAGACTTGATGGCAACATTTTTAGAACTAACAGATACCCCTGTAAATTATACCGGTGACGCCGGTAAATATCTGCAGGTTGACGGTTCAGAAGGTAACGTTATACTTAATGTTATTAATCTAACTGATCTCAACGATACCAATTTACCCGCCCCAGGCACTGGACAAGTATTAACTTGGTCAGGAGGCTCCTCTAAATGGATAGCACAAGATAACAGCCCATATAGTGCTGGTAACGGTATTAACTTTGGTGGTTCAGGACAAGTAATTAATGTTGTAGCAGGTTCTAGTGGAGGACTTACATCCAACACAAATGGAATATATATTACAGATACCGGCGTAACAGCAGGTACATATGGTAATGCTACATACGTTCCAGCAGTAACAGTTAATAGTAAAGGACAAATTACATCAGTTACAGCGACTGAAATAACATTAACAGCGGCAGATAGTTTAACAGCAGACTATGTGGAAAGAGTTTCCGGTACATCAGGACAAATTACAGTTACTGGTGGCACAGGCAACAAATCCACAGCAACATTAAACTTAGTAGCAACAGGTGTTACAGCAGGTGTATATGGTAATACAACTCATGCTCCACGTATAACAGTTGATTCTTATGGTAGAATAAGTTCAGTTGATGCTGTAGCAGTAAGTGGTAGCGGTAGTTCTGGAAATGCTTCGTTAGGATTTTCAAACATTCATGTTACTGGCCAAACAAGTATTGGTGCAGAAACATTAGAAGATGATTTAACAATTTCAAGTGGTACTGGTATAAATATCACAACAGATGCAAATAACGATATAATATCATTTGGTATTAACCCAACAACAGCGGCGGCGGCCATGAGTGTTGCAGGATTAAGTGATGTTGATGCAAGTGGTATTACAAACGGGCAAGTACTTGTTTGGAATAGTTCAACAAGTAAGTTTGAAGCAAATGATCAAACTGGCTCAGGTGGTGGCGGTAGTAATGTTGGACTAACAGACTTTAGTGTAACAACAGCAACACCAAGTGGTAACGGTAGTTTAACATATAATAATTCAGGTGTATTTACATTTACACCAGCAGACGCAAGTAGCGGTGGAGCCGCAGACCAAACATTAAGTGCAAGTGGTAATGTAATTACAATTAGTGGTAACAACGATACAGTAGACTTAACTGCAATGTTGGCACCATACAGTAAAACAGATACCGATGCACAGGATTTAACACTTAGCGGAAATATAATAAGCCTAAGTGGACAAAGTGGTAATATAGATTTAACATCTTTACTTGCTACATATAATACAGATTCACAAGATATAACATTAAGTGGTAATGTAATTAGTCTAACAGGCCAATCAGGTAATGTAGACTTAACAAGTTTATTAGCAAGTGGTGGTATAGATACTGCAGGAGTAGATACACACCTTAACGTAAGTGGCGCAAGTGCAAGCCAAGTTTTAAGTTGGAACGGAAGTGATTATGCCTGGGTTGCAGACGGCGACTCTCAAACACTTTCATGGAATGCAGGTTCAACTACATTAGCAGTTAGTAATGGTAATAACGTAAACTTATCTGCATTAGAACAAACACTAAGCATTTCAGGTAACGTAATTACAATTAGTGGTAATGATGATACTGTTGATATAACAACAGCATTGGCACCATTCCAAACAACAACAGCGGCCACAACAGCAAACGCACATATGAAAACCTATGTTGATTCACATATCAACACATTAATAGGCGGTGCTAACGTAAACTTAGACAGTTTGGCAGAAGTAGCCAATGCGTTAAACAACAGTAATACAGAATTAAGTACAGTAGCATTTACTGGTAATTACAGTGATCTACAAACAAGACCAACAATAGCAATTTCAGGGAGCGACCTAACATACGATGGAACTACAATAGATCTATCAGGGGTAGGTGCAACAGGACCTCAGGGTCCACAAGGAAACACTGGATCGACTGGTGCAACAGGTAATGGTATTACTAGTGCAACAGTCTCCAGTAACGAATTATTAATTACATATAGTAATACATCTACACAAAACATGGGCAACATTAGAGGCCCTCAAGGACCAACAGGAGCCGCCAGTACAGTAGCAGGACCACAAGGTCCACAGGGTAACACTGGTGCAACAGGACCAGCAGGTGCTAATAGTACTGTAGCAGGACCAACTGGTGCAACAGGACCACAAGGTCCTCAAGGTGATAAAGGTGATACAGGTGATACTGGTGCAACCGGACCAACAGGTGCAACAGGACCAGCAGGGGCGGCCGGAGACGTAGACCAAACATTAAGTTTAAGTGCAAATATTTTAACAATCAGTGGAAGTGCAAGTACAGTTGATGTAGCCAAGACACAATTTTTATATGCTAATCAAAACGATTTCCCTAATGCTTCTACATACCATGGTGCTATTGCACACTCACATGCAAATGGAGCCATGTACTTTGCACACGGTGGTTCTTGGGTCAAGTTACAAAATGCTTCAGATTCCTCTGATAGCCAGGATTTAACATTAAGTGGTAATGTAATAAGTTTAACAGGCCAATCAGGTAATGTTGACTTATCATCATTATTAGCAGGTGGAGGCGGTGGTGCTTCTACATTAGATGGCTTAACAGATGTTAGTACATCAGGCGCAAGTAGTGGACAAGTATTAAAATATAATGGTAGTAGTTGGGCACCAGCGGCAGACTTAAACTCCGGTGGTGGAGGTGGTGGTGGAGCCACAGTACAAAGATTCAAACTTAACTATCTATCAAGTGGTAACTTAGATGATACCTCTGATAAGACTAGTTTAATTAACTCAGTTACTGTTGATAGTCCAACAGGTGGTGATGTTACTGTAACATTTGATAATTCTGTAAACTATCCACCAGCAAGTATTATGGTATATGGTTACGATTATACAAACAACAAATACTATGCAGTACCATTAGAAACAACAATGGGATTAAGAGAAATAGCAGGTGGCGGAAGTTCAGGCTCACCTACGTTATTTAATGGTTCCTCAAGTATAGCACTCAAACTGAGATTAAGAGAAGCAGAAACAGGCGCAAGTAGAGGTGGCTTCGGTACAACTACACATGCCTGGGTTGAGTTTGTAGTGTACGATTAAGGTTAAGTTATGGCATCAAGTAACTATAAATCCTCCCACATAGAACTGAACGTACCTAATAAAGTATTAGAAACAAGTATTAGTTCTGTAACAGGGAACGCATATTGGGACCACGCAAATGGTTCTGGTGATATATGGTATTCAGGTGTAGGCACAAAAAAATATTATAGATGGGAAATTACATTTAGTGTTACTCAACAGTTACACGGTTCTCATTTAACACGAGATGATTTCAAATTTAACGGATTAGATGTAGTTGTTGGCGATTGGATAGCAGAAGCAACTACTGGAGATTGCTGGAAGATTATATCTATATCAGCAAAAAGTACAACGTCAGTTACAGCAGTTGTAGAAGATTGGTTACGTTATAATACATTTAGGGCAAGTAATGGTAACGGTGCTCCAAGTAATGGTTCAGGTGTTGTATTCTCTCTTAATGAAAAAGGTATTCCAATGTTGGACCCTTTACCAACGTCTACAGCAGGTTCTTTTTATCCAACACTAGCAAGTAGATTTGAATATTTAAATCCACAAACCAATTATGTGTTAGAACAGACAGCTCATGGATTTAACAAAGGTGACGTTGTTGCTGTTAGTAGTACAGGATTTTCAAAAGCCAATACAAGTACAATGGCAAGAATGATAGGTGTTGTAACTGAAGCAGGCCCAGGTCCTAATCAGTTTATGATTTTACCTAACAACCAAATTATAGATTTCGATCCTACAATACCAGGTAATCAAGGAGATTATGTTTACGTTAGTAGTTCAGGTTCATTAACTACATCTGATACAGGAAAAATTGCATTCTTAAAATTACAAGATGCTATACCAACTGTATTAACAGGTACAACAAGTAATCCAGAATTACCACATGATCATATTATTAAACTTAATGGACAAGATGTTCAGTTTACTAATAGCGGAAGTAATGTTACATTAGCACTAGCAGTAGGACAAATAAATGCAGTTGCTAATACTAATGTGGTAGCAACCTCAACGCCTACTCCAACAGTAATTACGTCAGACGGCGACAATACAATATATGGATTAGTAGGAGGCTACACAAACTTTTCAGCGGCAATAGACAGTGGCTCTGGTAACACCACAGTTTCATTTACTACAAATGGTTCACAGTATGCAGGTGTATCAACTCCTGAGGATATGGCAACTGACATTACTGCGGCCAGCATTGCTAATTTATCTGTAAGTGCTACAACCACAGTATTAACACTAACAGAATTAAATGGTAATGCAATTACTATTACTAACGTAACAAATGATACTAATAATAATCCTTTTGTAGGTGGCAGTAACGTATCAGGTTTACCGGCATCAACAAGTGCAACAGGAACATCAAAACTACAACTTACAAGAAGTGATGGCGGACCAATTGACGTCTACGAAAGTACAGAACATTTTAGATTAAATACAGGAATAGCAAGTGGACATACAGGAATGTATCCACTAGCAATGAACATAGAGCAGGGTATTAGAACAGGTGGTACAACACTTGTAGCAAATATAACTGCAAGAGATTCACTAGCCGCAATGGCAGGTGATCAAGCATACGTTACTAATTCAGGTGATGGTGAATGGGCATTATACTTATATGACGGAAGTGGTTGGATAGAGATTAGTAACGAAGATAGTGCAACAGTAGATGCTAAAACAATGCAAACATCATTCTCTATGCCAATAGGCGGCTTTGGAAATAGCTCAACTAATAACCTAGGTAATATATCTCCTGGTAGAAAAATACAAAGTGTTAGTGTAGATGTAACAACAGCATTTACCGGATACTCAGGCAGTACGTTACCTAATATAGAAGTAGGAACAGTAGCAGATCCTGATTCATATGTAGATGAAGTAAGTAATGATTGTACATCTGCTGAAATGTTTATTAGTAATCCTGAATATACATATCCTGCTTCTGAAACACAAGATCAGTTGATCAGAGTACGTTGTAATCACTACGGTGCAACGGCAGGAAACGTAACTGTCAAACTTACTTACATCTAATTAGAATCCTTCAATTTAGATAAATACTTGTAACGTTCAGCGAAAGCGACACGTTATCGATAACGAATTAGAACACAAACGTATTAGGAGAAATACAATGGCTGACATTAAAAACTTTGGTATCAAAGGTATTGCGTCAGACGTCCAAATGGGCAAATCTGGGGGTCGTTTAAAATACGATTCTGGTAACGGAAGATTTGACCTAACTCAATCAGATGGATCAACACTAGAGGATTTAAGACTCGGTAGTATCACATCAGGTGCTTGGACGGCAACCGTAATTGGTTCGCAATATGGTGGTACAGGACAAGATTTCAGTAGTTCTTCAGGTATAATTAAAGTTTCAAGCGGCACTATGTCTGCTGGAGCAGTTGACTTAACAGCAGATGTAACAGGTACATTACCAGTTGCAAATGGTGGTACAGGTTCAACTTCTGCCGCAGGTTCAAGAACGAACTTGGGACTTGGGAACTTATCAGTTCAGGCCTCAAATGCTGTGAACATTGATGGTGGTGCAATAGACGGCACTATTATTGGTGGAAGCACTAAAGCGGCAATATCTGGAACTACAGTAACATTTGACGATTTAAGCGACGGTAGTATTACCATTGCTTCTTTCATAGACGATGACACAATGGGAACTGCAAGTGCTACAACCCTAGCAACTTCAGAATCTATTAAAGCATACGTTGATGCCTCATTGACAGGTAGTGATTTAGACTTTCAAGGTGATTCAGGTGGTGCTTTAAGCATAGACCTAGACAGTGAAACTCTTGACATTGCAGGTGGAACAGGATTAACAACAGTAGGAAGTGGAAACACTCTAACTGTAAACATAGACGATACAGTAACAGCAGGTTCAGTTGGATCAGCAAGTGCTATACCAGTATTAACATTTAACGCACAAGGACAAATTACAGCGGCTTCAACAGCGGCGATTGTTACATCATTAACAGTTGACGGTGATTCAGGAACTGCAGATGTTGATTTATCAGCAGATGATTTACAAATCCTTGGAACAGCAAACGAAATTTCAGTTGCAGTTGCTAAAGTCGGAACAGACGTTAGAGCAACAGTAAGTTTGCCTGATGATGTTACAATTGGTAATGACTTAGCAGTTACTAATGACTTAACAGTTTCCGGTACACTTAACTCAGACGATATTACATCGGCTACGGTTAACATTACTGGTGACGCAGTTGTTTCAGGTAACTTAACAGTTAACGGAACAAGAACAATTACTAACAGTACAACTGTACAAGTAGACGACCCAACTTTTGAACTAGGTGATCCTGGAATCTCAAGTGACGACAACTTGGACAGAGGTATTAAATTTAACTGGCATGACGGTTCAAACGCAAAGGCAGGTTTCTTTGGTTATGACGATTCAGCAAGTGAGTTTGTATTTATTGCAGATGCTACTGAAAGTTCAAACACTTTCACAGGTACAGCAAGTAATTTAAGAGTTGGTGGTGTTAATGCACAGGCAATTACAGCGGCTTCCTTTGTTGGAGCATCTGGTGCCACATTAACAGGATTTGCAGATGAAGACAATATGGCTTCAGATAGTGCAACTCTTGGTGCTACTCAGCAATCAATTAAAGCATACGTAGATACTACAGTAAGTGCTCTAAGTACATCTTTTACTTTAGACGCAGACAGTGGTTCTAACGATACTTTTAGTATTGGTGGAACACTTAACTTAGCAGGTGGAACAGGACTTACATCAACAGTTAGTAACGACGCAGTTACTTATGCTCTTGATGATACAGCAGTAACTCCAGCAAGTTATGGTACAACTACAGCGATTCCAGTATTAACAATTGACCAACAAGGACGTATTACAAATGCAACTACGGCGGCAATTAGTACATCGTTTACACTACAAGGTGACAGTGGTTCACAAACTGTAGCAGGTGGAGATACACTTGATATAGCAGGTGGTACTAACATTACTACAGTTGTTGCGGCAACTGATACAGCAACAGTTAACCTAGATACTACTTTAAGTGGTATGGTTGCAGGTACATTTAGTGGACAAGTTCAAGCAGGTACTTTAACTGATGGCGCATTTAGTGTCAACAGTGGTGCTATTACAGGTGCAACAACAGGTGCATTTAGTGGTACAGTAACAGCAGGTGCATTTAATGACGGTGCGGCTACATATGATGCTGGTACAATTAGTTCAGGTGTTGCGGCTACATTTAGTGGCGCAGTACAAGGTGGATCATTAACTGACGGTACAGCAACTTTATCCTCTGGTTCTTTAACTGGTGGTGTTGCAGGTACATTTAGTGGTGCAGTAACAGGTGGTAGTTTAACAGATGGAACAGCAACTTTGGCTTCAGGGTCATTAACAGGTGCTGTAAACTTAACTGCTAGTGGAACAATTACAGACGGAACTGCAAGTATTGCCAGTGGTGCTATAACAGGCGCAACTGATATTACTGCTAGTGGAACTGTTGAATTTGGTTCATTAACAGACGGCACGTTGACAATGACAGGTTTCGTAGATGAAGACAATATGGCTTCAAACTCTGCGGCACTTATCCCAACACAGCAATCTGTTAAAGCATACGTTGACTCAGCAATTACTGGTTCAGACCTTGATTTCCAAGGTGACTCTGGTGGTGCATTAAGTATTGATCTTGATAGTGAAGTACTTGACATTGCAGGCGGAACTAACGTAACTACTGTAGGTTCAGGTAATACATTAACTGTAAACTTAGACGCAACATTGTCTGGTTTAACAAGTGTTACATCAAGCACATTAACAGACGGTACTGCAACACTTACAGGTGGTGCTTTATCAGGTGTTACAACTATTGCTACATCAGGTGATGTAACAGTTGGTGGTAACTTAACTGTTAGCGGAACGCAAACAAGTGTTAATTCAACTAACACAACAATAACTGACACCTTAATTACACTACAAAGTGGATTAACAGGTGCTAACCCTAATGACATTGGTCACATATATGAAAGAGGAACAGATGGTAACAACGGTTTCTTAGGATGGGATCAAAGTACAGATAGGTTTATAGCGGCAACTACTACTGCTGACGGTTCAACTGCTGGAGATTTAACTCTTGCGGCGGCTGACTTTGAAGCGGCAGGAATTATTGCAACTGGCGTAACTGCTTCAGGTGTTGTATCATTTGGTACATTAACTGACAGTGGCGAAAGTATTGCAGTAACTAAGTTTGTTGATGAAGCAGACGGAATTAGTAACAATGATAATGATACTAGTGTCCCTACTTCAGCGGCAGTTGTTGACTATGTTGCAAATAATGGTGGTGATGGTCTCTTACTAAGAGCGGCATTGGCCACAGGTGCTACAACTTCAGCAGTAGGTACTATGCCTAATGTTACTGGTAGAACTTATTATGCAACTAAACTTGTTGTTAAGATTAGTACAGCAGTTAGTGGTAATAACGTAAACTATATTACAGTTACAGAATCAGGTGGAAACACTTTGATTGCTAAAGCAGACGCAGATAGTTCAACAGTAGGAAACTACATTGTAGAACTAGACGGAGATGTTACTTTAGCAGGTGGCGGTACAGTTACAGTTAATTACTTTGATGCTAGTGATAACGCAGTTAGCCCTTCAGCAGGTGCAGGTGTTACTTCATTACATTATAACTGGACATCATAATCAGTTAGTTAGTTAATAAACTAAACATTTAAAAGGCTTACATTTATGTAGGCCTTTTTTTTGACTGTATAAATAGTAGTATGGCAGAACTTACTTGGCATTACGAACAGGAAACTAATAGACAACATTTTGTTATAGACAATAAAATGTACGAAACATTTGACGGTGGCCAAAATATTAAAAAGTATGTAGACGATGTTTATGTAACAACTTTAAGACAATACCCTCATCTACCTATAGACTTTATATATGAAGTAGAAGATGGTGTAACACCACCTGATATGCCACCTGGTTCTGATCAATGGGCAGATGAAATGCTTTTATTAATAGAACAATATCCAGATGAACTTGGCGAGTATCTACCTATTAAAGAGTATAGACAACGAGATAATTCTATTGAAACATTTGAACATGTATTAGGTGTTGGTGTTAATAATCTTAAAGATAAAATACGAATCAATAGAATGGGTATACCAGATAACATACAAGAAAATTGGGGTTACGAAGTTTTAGTATCATGGTTAGGCTCTGTTAGTAACTCTCCTGATGGACTACAATGGAAACAACATTTAGATACTGGAGAATTTATAAGAACACCATCGGGTAATTCCTTTCCGTGTCATGTATTCCCAAAAGTATATCCCACAGAAATATTAAAATCTAAGGAAGATGTAATTGCAGACATTATTAAGTGTACAGGTGTTTCTAAAGATGTTTTTGTAGAACCTATAAGTTATTCTAGCATACCAAATGAATTACGTCTCTCTGATGATTTCTTTGAAATTATTGCTTAACCATAAAATTCATTGTAAATCCAACACAATTTATTCTACTTAAATTTGCTGTGAAACTAGCAGGTATATGACTGGGATAAAATACGATTTTATTATTTTTAGGCTTTATTAAATATTCAGGTGTATGTACTCCTGGAATATTTGCCACACTGGCATTAAAATTATCTAGTTTTAAGTGTGGCCCAACAGAAGTTGTTTGTAAAAACAATACGGCTGTGTACCAACTATACTTGGTTTGTGTAGGCATAACTGTATGTAAAGGCTTAATCATATGTACCTTAGGATCAGTCATCTCTATATTAAGATTTACATTCCATGCTTTATTAGATATATCTACAAACTTGTTTCCAAGTAATGTGGTTAGACGTCCTAAATTTGTTCCTAGGGTTGTTCCTTTAGGTGTGTTCCAACCATAGTTTGTTTCGTCTACTCTTTCATTACTTACAAGAGTATCAACATCGGATAATAATTTGTCCACTATTTCCTT
>Ga0181420_1000753_pt1 | contig 12555 bp, 4 predicted proteins | sample 43SPOviralmetaG_FD_130145 | JGI IMG/M metagenome (GOLD analysis project Ga0181420, IMG submission 130145) | Marine viral communities from the oligotrophic San Pedro Time Series (SPOT) site, San Pedro Channel, CA, USA - 43 SPOT_SRF_2013-05-22 | ecosystem: Environmental > Aquatic > Marine > Strait... | reverse complement strand
TAAACCTTTTTCTTGTTTGGTTATTCTAGCAAAATTCTCAGCGTAAGCCTGTAACTTTGGGTTGTTTATTATGTGCTGTACTAACTTGGCTTCTGTTGTTTTTGCTAAATCTGGAATTTTATATCCAGCTTTATTCCAAAGATAAACTCTCATTGCCATGTCATTAGTAAACGCAGTTCCTTCAACAGGTTGAGAAATCTCTTTTACAACATCTTTATTTTGCTTACGAAGATTTATATAATCATTCTTAGCAGATTGTCTAGCTGTATTGTAGTCTCTTATACCTCTCTCAAATGGCATTACAAAGTTCTCTTTAAACCATTTTTTATTTTTAATACCTTCCTTACCCTTTCCGTATAAAGGCTCTATAAGGAGCTCTAAATCAGCGGCGCTATCTCTCATGAATATTCTTCTACGTTTGATATCTTTACCTCTAACTTTAGCTTCAGCTTTTGAGAATACTTTTTCAGCGCCTATATTTAAAGAGTGTTCCATTATTTTGTTAATATCAACGCCTAGATTCTCGCTTTTAAGCTTTCTAGCTATCTGTACTTTAGATTTTACATCTAATTGATTTAAAACATCTCTAACAGCTTTTACATTCTGCATGGCATCATCAGCAAAATACATATCATTATATCCTTCTGAAAATTTCTTTAACATCCACAACGCTTTCGCCTCACCCGTACTGTTACCTAGCCCAGTAATATTCTTTATGGGTATGTCTAATCCTTGAGATTTTAAGAACTCATATATAGGTCTAGCTGCTTCAGGTGGTCTAGCCGTCAATACAAACTGGTCTTTTGTACCAAACTTTTTAGCCCTGTCTAAGGCTTTTTGGAAAAATGGTCCCTTTTCCCCACCAGTAACAACATTAAATTCCGCGAAATCAAATTTCCCACCTCTGTCTAATATATCTTTTCCTTCAGTAGCAAACTGCTCCGCGTCTAATCTTATCTTTTCATAACCACTGACGAAGTCGTTCATTTTCTCAACCAAGTCCTTTGGCATTGCATCTGTTTGTTTTAGATTATCTGTTTTAACCTCCATAAATCTTTCACCAAACATTTCCACAAATCCTTTCTTATTCCCTTGAACGGCTTCGTGGTTCTTTTCTACAATTTTATCTAACAAAGATCTTTCTGCTCTAGCTTTATTTCTAGCCAAAGCAGTCTCTAGAGAAGTTTCAACAAACAACATGCTAACATCGTATCCTTTGTCCTTAAACTCTTTAACCAACGCCTCCATAGATTTAATAGAACCACCAGTACCGTCAACAACAACCCCATCAGCATTACCCTTGTATTTCATCATCTTTCTTTTCGCTATACCTCTCGCTTGATGTTGCAAAGAACCCAACTTGCTTCTTTGTTCTTTAGTAAGGTCGTTCATGTTCTCTGGTAAGCCGTTATTTTTCTTTAACCATTCTAAAGATATATCAGAGTTAACAATTTTAAACCCTTGTTTTTCTAAGTTTAATTTCTTAATAACATTACCTTTACCACTACCAGCTCCACCAGCTAAAAAGATAACTTTTCTACTTGGCTTTGGTTTACCGCTAGGATTTGGTATAGTTGCTCTAACTCCAGATTTAGTTGTAGCTAAGGTATCATCGAAATCCCAAGTAGACATACCTCTTGTTTTTTTATTTCTTTTTCTAGCTAACTCTAGTGCTTTATCTATGTTTCTCAAACTCTCTAAATTTTCAGAGTTTGATCTACCTTTGCTAAAATTTCCAAATCCAAGATCTGATAACGCCTCTCGGTATTGACTACCTATTTCCTGTTCTCTTTTTTGTTTTTCTTTAACACTTAAGTTGGGGTGGTGATCGTAAACTTCTTTTAAGTTATTTTTACCGTGATTAATATTCCTTAATCCAAAATTAAAATCTGCAGAATGAAACGCATCATAATAACGCATCATAGGGTCCATTCCTGGTAGGTGGTTACTAGGTAATTCTGTTTTTAACACCTTGTTAACCATCGTGTCTAAAGTTTTAGGTATAAGTGTTGTGTGATAATCTTTAAGTGTTAATTCAAGAGCTTTCTTTTTGTTGGTACCACCGTTTATAATATAATCATACAATCTAGCCTTCACGTAATTAGCCGGAGTGGTATGCTCTAAAACGTAATCCCCTGGTTCGTTACCCCATAATTTTCTCATTTCAACTGGGGACATGTTTGGTACTAGTGCTAACGATGCTGATTTTTTACCTAAACCACCCATTTCACCAAAATGCATTTCGGTCCATATTCTAGCTTGCACGTTGTCAATTTCTCCAGTTTCATAAAGCTTACGCATCATTTCAGATGCTCTAAGTAAAATCTTTTTATTTACCTCAGCGTAGTCATGGTTTTGCTTATTCTTTGTGGTATCCCAAGTTTTACCTGTTGCTCCAGAATCTTTAAATATTCTACCTTTATTTCCAGGGATATCAGATTGAGCTACTGTTAACTCTTCAAATCTTTTTAATTCAAACTTTTGATTTTTAGTTAAACCCTCTTGTAAAACTTCAATCTCAGCGCGTCTAACCATATCTCTAAACTGCTCAGCCGTTTCCCATATAGCGTGTCTATTTTGACTTTTCCACTTACCCTTCTTGTTGAATTTTCCAAAAATACCTTCCTTCGCTTTTTGCATACTCTCAGAGTATCCAAAACCAGCGCCACCAGATTCTCCTCTCAATAACACACCCTCAACACCAACACCAAATTCTTTAATTAATTCTTTAACTAATTTTTTAGAAGCGTTTTGAGTTTTTATTAGATTTTCATAACTTTTCCAAACATTAGTTTTAACAGTTTTTCCAGTCTTAGGGTCTGTTTTAGTATACTTTGGAATACCCGCTTTAGCATCAATCGCGTCTAAATTAGTACCAAATTCTCTAGCTTTAAAAACTTTATGCGCTAACATTTCCTGTCTTATATTTGGCGCGTATTTAAATTCTTTAGCTAATTGCTCAGCAATAGTTTTTAAGTCAACCTTAGAGCCAGTGAACTTAGGATTAGCTATGAAAGCGAAATGTTCTTTAACGGCTTTCACCACCGCATCTTTATTAGCTTTTTGAATTCCCTCTACATCTGTTATTTTTATACCTTTTCTAAACTCTTTTCTATAATGATTTAATAATATACCAAATCTTTCACTTTGAATTTCTTTTGTAAATATTTCTGCATTTTCAAATCCAAACTCTTCAGAAACAAGTTTTTCAGATAATAATTTACGTGATCTTCCAGCTGTGTATTTAGCTATAATCTGACCTTGAGTCATCATCGTCATTAACTCAGGTCTAGACTCGTAATTCTTGTTCATCCAATCTGTCAGTATCTGATCAATGAAACTTCTGTTACCCTCTTGAATAGTGCTAGCAATATCTAACTTTTCGTTCTCTGTGATACCTTTTTTAAGTCGGTATCTTAAACTCGTTTTCATTCCCGATCCATCTGGTTCTAAAACTTCTATCGTTTCTATATGTCTTCTACGTAACCATTCTTTTTTACCAGCTTCATCTATAGGTAGTTTTTTCTTTTCCCATATTTCAGTAGAAGAACCGGTGGCATCATCAGTAGTTCGTTTTCCAGTTCTATTATAATCCATATCTAAAATACGGTTTCTAAGTTCTATCGATCTACCCTCTCCACCTTTCTTGCCTTTCTCAGTTTTAATACCAGACATCGTAATAACGTTCTTATCAGCGCCAGCTTTATAATAAGAATCCCACATTCTTTCAAGAAACTCGACTTTATTTTTGTATGTTTTACCCGTTATCATATCTGATAACTTCTTGCTTAAAGCCGTGTATATTGCGTGTGGTTTTTCCCCACCAAACATCTTGTGAAACTCTCTAACGTTTACAAAGTCTATTTCTGACAATTGCTGGTCTGTAAGCGTTTCTATAACTCTTTCTATTTCTTTAACGACTTCATCTCGTTTTTTAGTATCTATAACTTCTACTGTTTTACCGGTTTTAGGATCTACCTTTGTAGATTTAAAGAATTCATCAGCTAACCGTATACCATCTTCAGCCATAACTCTATCCCCTTTACCGATTTCAAATTCAGGTTGATATACTCCTTCTGTTTCGGTATCTATTTTACCAGTATCTGTTTTACCTTTTACCTGCCCTTTTAATAAAGATTTTAGTACTGTACCATATTTTATTGGTAAACCCGTTTTTTTGCTTTGTAAATAAGCTCCAAATTCTGGATTTATTTTTGGATTATAATTATTTATTAGTTTTAAAGCTTCTAAAGTATATTCTTGTACGAGGTTTTTATTAGATGGAATCTGATCCTTAGGAACGTTTTTATCTTTCAATGCTGTTTGTTCAGCCTTGCCAGCTAATATATTTATAGTACCTATATTATTGTTTAATAAGTTAGTTATTATAGCATCTTTAATTGGTCCGTCTGGAAGATGCTTTATCCTATCAACACCATGTTGTTTTAGTAATGCTTGGGCAATTTCTACTATTCTAGTATTTTCAGCTGCCACTTCTTCGTTAGATCTTTTTTCTTTATAACCTAGCTTACCATCTGTTCTTACTGGTTTTTCAACTAGCTTTTTTTGGCTTTTTATTTCCTCTACGTTTCTTTGATATTGTTTTTTTGCCTCTGCATCTTTCCACTCTCTAGCTTCTCTATCATAATGCTTAGAGAATAACTCCATGTTTTGATTTACTAACTCTTGTGATTTTAACGTTGTTGCTTTCTTCGCTCCTTCTTTACCAAAAACAAAACCTTCCTTCTCCCAAGCCTCTTGAAGATTCTCACGATGTTCCATTCCCCTGTAATCAATTACATTCTCTAAATGCTTTAGGACTTTTAACGAACTTGTTCCTTTTTCTATAGTAGCTATGTAGTCTCCAAAAAACTTAACTATATCTTTTTCTTGTTTAAAATCGTATTTTTGATTAAGCTCTTTACCAACTGTTTTTTGTACAAAATTTGCTAAATCTCTAAAAACGTTAGCTTCTCTTAGTTTTGCTAAGTTTTCTGGTTTAGCTAAATGTTCTGCTACGTAAGAGAATAATTCCCAGTGATTTATTTTAGCTGCATCCCATGGGTTGTTTTCTAAATCCCATTGTGCTTTTTTATTTATCAATAAAGTATGCAGACTGTCAAAACCACCTTTTTCATTAACTTGATTTGAAGGGATTTTTTTAGCTAATTTATATAAATCTTTTATAAAAGGAGCTTTAAACATAGCGTTTCTACCAAACAAATGTTCCATGCCAGCATGTCCCATTTCGTGAGGTGCTAAACCTAGGTTTATTCTATCTACATTAAACTTTACTCTAATATAACCTCCATTAGCACTTTTCAGGTTATCAGTTTTTTTACCGTCTTTAGTGTAGATTTGCTCGTGGTAAGCGTTAGTAGTTTCACCCATAGTTTTATTACTACCCCACTCAACAACAGTTCTCACGCCTTCTTTTTCGTAATGCTTAAATTGATCTTTATATTGTCTTTTTAGTTTAGCTTGTCCTAAAACCGGGTCTAACAACTCCATCTTACCTCTAGCCTGGTTGTACATGTTATCAAATATAGATAGGGCTTCTTGGTGATGTAATATCTTTTCGCTAGTCATTCCCTCTCTCAAGTTCCACCCAGTCGTTTTAGTTATTTTATATCCCTTGTTACCTAATCCTTGTCTATAAAATAATTTTGGACTAATTTGTGATATTTTCCCAGCTGGAGATTTTACAGTAATATTATCAGACCATTCGTACATTTTCCCAAAAGCCTCTCGCTTTGCTTCTTTTAACTGACTTAAACTTCTAAAATCTGAAAAGAATTCATACTTACCATTTATTTTTTTAGGAAATATATGATGCGTAAATCCAAATCCAACACCGATAGCGTAGTTAGATAAAAGTCTCTTTGCTGGATCGCTATATTCTCCCCAATCTCTTTCTATATAATCATTCCAAGCTCCGTTGTTGTTCAAAAAGTCGTCAGATATAGAGTGTACAACTTCCCCAAGTTCAGAACCAGCAACAAAACTCGTTGGCCCTATTATACCCATTTGATAGGCTTTGTTTATTTTAGGTGAATTATTTATTAACCAAGACGGTGCTTTGTTCCCAAATCTCTTTTTAATTGACGCTTGCGTCACCGTTCCCATTATTGGAGCTAAAACTTGCCCCGCTAATCCAAACCCATATCCTGTTCTAAAATCACCACCAATAGCACCGAATTTCAAACCCTCAATAGTCGGCTCAACAAGATATCTTGCGACAGCGTTTTTAATGCCAGGATTTTTAACAGCATTAAAACCCCAAAAAGCACTATACTCAGCTACAGTCATTTTTTTCAGTTTTGCCATCTTTTTTATTTGAGGAAGCGTCATCACCATACCGCCATTAGTATATCTAGTGCCTTTCCAAACATTTAATACATCATCAAAACTTCTTCCTTTAGATAATAGCCTAGCACCTCTAACAGCTGCGGTAGCTTTGTTTGCAACAGCAAATTCTAATAAAATACCAAGACTACCCGCGGTACCCTCTGTTATTGTTTGACCTAAACTTCTATCGATATAAGCCTCGTGATCAGCTGTTAACTCCATGCCTAGATGGTTGTACTTATTTGCAACATTATCTATTTGATCCATTTTAGTATGACCCCAAATCTTTTTATAGTTTTCTGGACCCATAACACTACTAACAGCCATAGCCCCAGCATTACCCCAAAGAGTTGTAGAACCACCAAAATACCCTTTCTTTTTATCACCAACACTAGTTAAATCTTTATTTAAAAAGTACATTTGCTTGTACGCTTCTTCCCTATCTTGCAATTCACTGTAATCAGTATAAGACATGTTAGCGTCAAACCTCCAATCATCATGGTTTTGAATAATATCGTATTTTCCTTCACCGGTAACGTTAACAACTTGAACGTCGTTATTCCATGACGAACTCAAATCCCAAGTTCCCATACCTCTAGTATGATCCATGTGTTTTTTAGCGATGTTTATTACAACCTCATCTTTGTAATACTTGTTAACCTCCTCTCCATCAATTTTTTCTCTCTCCCATATGTCCTTTGAGAAATCTGTATTTAAAGTCGCTATACCTCTGTCTATTAAACTTTCAGCAAGTTCTCCGGAAACAGTATATTGTTGGACTACATTTAAATCTTTATTTGCTCTAAGCAAAGATAAAGAATTGGATTGAACAGCATCTTCTAAAACATCAAAAGCAGTTGGCGAATTGTTAATTTTAGCCTCTAGTTCTTTTTTTTCTTTTTCTATATTTTTATCATTATCAATCCAACCACTAGACTCCCACATAGCCACCTTGTCTCTAGGAACCAACATGCGTTGGTTTGTCTCTGGATTAATAAGTTGTGTATTTCCGTTACTAGTATAGTTTTGTTGAACAGCTTCGTATTGTTCTATCTCTTCTTCTGATAAGTTTTCTCTATTGTATTTTAGCTCCATGTTGGCTGTAGCTAAATTCCTGTCCTCTTCACTGTTAAAAAGTTTTATAATACCTTTTCTATATAACTCGTGGAACTCGTCTATATTTTTAAATCTTTCACCATCAAACTCACTATAACCTTGCTTTTCTATATCGGCTTCTATATCATCTAGTGACTTATTGGCTAGTTCGTTAAAAAAATCAGCTTGTTCTTGCGCCTGCAAACTACCAAACACCTCCCCTATAATCCCTTCAACTCTATCATTTGATAATAAATTGTATTTATTACGAAGGTCATTTCCCTCTTCGTCAAACCACCAACTAATACCCATGTCATCGTTAATCTTAGACACAAAGTCTTTTTTATTCTCTACACCTCTTAAAAAACTAATATTTCTAGGATTTTCATCGCTCTCAGGTTTTGACTCATCAAAGTCAGGGTTTGGTATTTCTTTTTTACCTGTTATTTCTAATATTTTATCTGGCGTAAAATAACCAGCTTCTTGTATTACGTTACCCTCGTCGTCCTTTATTTCTGGTTGAAACAAAGATTGTCTAAATTCCTCTTCCTGTTTAACAACTTTTTTATTTTTAGTGGGATTTCTTTTTATAAACTCCAGTATTTTATCAGTAACAATTCTTTTTTTACCATACTTACCACTTGCACCGCCTCGTTTGCCCTCCCCGCTTTCCATCAAACCAACGTAAAATGTTTTATCAACTCCACCTGGGCTTGTTAGCTTGATGTAGTTCCCGAATCCAGTTCTTTCGACACCCCATTTTTTACCATCTTCATCAACATATCCTTCTAGAATTTCCTTAAACTTTGTTTCAATATTTTCTTCAGCTTGATAACCACCTATATTTTCGTCTAAAGTTGATCTAAGTTCAGATTCCTTTTCTTGCCACTCAACAGTGTTCTCAATCCTATCAATTGGCTTTGCGTAATTATCTATATGGGTTGTTATATCGTTAAAGATTCTAGCGTTGTCTTCTTGGTCAAAAGCAAGGCTAAACTCTTCTCCCTCACCTTTTTTTTGTTTACCAATTAAAACTTCAATTTTATCTTTACCATCATTATTATTATAACTAAATCTAACGTCTTGACCTTCATATTTAGAGTTCAAGAAGCTAGTCACATCATCCTCTTGTCCAAACCAAACGTCGCTAGACTTTAAAAAATCCTCAACGTTAGGATGGTTGATACTCACGCCTTGATCTTCTACGACTCCAAAATCATCTTGATACGCCAATGAACCATCGTCCGACCCTGAATCCATATTGTCTGACTCCGTCGCTTGGGTCCCTGTCGAGAAGTCGATTGTATTTCCCAGCTCTACGCCTTGAGATGAACTGCTTACCTGCTTGGCCCCTGGAAAATCTTTCATAAATTGATCTACTTGTTCTGGTGCAACTAGTTTAGTCACACCGTTTTCAATTTCAAATTCTATCATATTTATTTAGTTTCTGGTATATAAAATAGTTCTATTTGCTCATTAAATTTATCATCTAATTTTGTGTTTGTACCCTTAATGTAATATCCATCACTTCTTTTTTCAAGATTATTTATTCTTACTTTACGACCTTGGACCCGCAAATCACTTCCGTTTAACCACTTTACCGTGGTATTCATACCAGTTGTAAAATAGTCGTTAGGTATACTACCGTACAGCTCACTTGATCTTTGTATTAACTTTTCTCTTGATATTTTTTCAACACTAACAGACACCTCTCCATCAGCTTCTTTTGTGGTGTTAAAACTATACATTTCTGTTTTAGGATCCCACTCGTATGTCACATCGTTTACTACAACCTCTGATTTACCCGCCGCTATATTTTGAACTAGTGCTAGAGATTCTCTTTCTCCAGCAGTTGCGGGAATTGGAACTGTTCTACCAAATAACGATCGGCTTGTCGGCTCAATGGGCTCAATGGGTTCTGTTGGCGGTTTGTTTCTATGCCCATAGTTGTTAGCCTCTTTAAACTCTTTTAAAACATAATCTTTAAAGTACGCTTTAGTAACTTCTGGATCTTTCATGCCTAATAAATTTGCAGTTAAAACCTGATAGTTTTGTGAATTTTTAAGTTCCACCTCGTTTATTCCAGGCTCACCAACATCTTCAATACCATCAACTATACTACCGGTTAATACGTTACCACCAGTTGCTTTAAGTAAATCTGCGTATAATTCAGCTGAATACTGATTTTGGTTTTTAGTTATATCGTCAAAAAAAGAAGTTTCCATATACCCAAACTTCATGTGCATAGCCCTTTTTAAATCAACTGGTTTCTCAAGTTGCTTGTCAAGCCAATTTGAATCCATCGCTTTCATCTGTTCGTCGTAAACACCAGTTCTACTTTCAAGACCACGTTTTGCCACTTGATCATTATAAGTATCAAACACATTTGCTTTTGCACCTTTATCATCTACATTGGTTGCTATGGCTTCGTTAAACTGTTTAATCGTCATTGTGCGCGGTTTACCATCAGCACCCATTAAAACCTCTCCATCAGGATTGTTTTCAGTGTTATATAGTGTGTACATTAACTCACCATACTCGTTACGACCAAGTTTAGCTACGTTTTGATTATCTGTAACAGTGTTTTTTAAACCACTTTTAATAATAGCATTTACCATTTCTCCACCATCCATAGATAAACTCGTGTCAAACGCACCAGAGGCAACAGCATCTGTACCAACTTTAATACTCTCGGCCGCTAAATCAATTTCAGCAAAAAGCTCTTGTTGATCCATTTTTAATTTAGCCAAATCCATTTTAGTTTCTCTATCACCAAAAACCCCAGGCAAAAACCCTAATTCTTTTTGAGCGTCTTTTAATCCATATATTTCTTTCATTAAAAATTCCGCGTCTTCAGCGTTTAAAGTACTTACTTTAGCAGCCATAGTGGCTCTTTCGTTTGCGTTCTTTACCATCTCTCCGCCTAGCGCAGCTCCAACCGCAGCGATGTTGTCCCACATTTCGCTAGAGGCTTCCATTGTTTTTTCGTAACCTTCAGCTACGTTTTCAAGAGTATCACTATAATCCGCAGGTGTATTAGCCATCGCAGCTCTATAAGCTACACCTACTAACGTTGCATCTGCTCCTGGATTTAAATTATTTGCCATATTTATATTTGTTATTTATTTATGCCGGCCCTACTAAACCTCCGGTTACGTACGACGACGCTATGCTAGCACCAGCGTCTACTAATGTACTAAACATATTATTTTGCGACTGCGTTCCATACATATCCGCTTTCATACCCATACCAGACATTTGATTTGATAAAGCACCTTGGTAGGCGGCGTTTGCACCAGCTAAAGCACCATAGTCCATACCTAATAACGTTGCTTGTTGTTGAGCTTGAGCCGCTTGAACATCAGCAGCACCTTGCATTATCATTTGTTGTTGTTTATCAGCCCCAGCCATTTGCATCTGTTGAACCGCCATAGCGCCAGCTGCTTTTTGACCTTGTAATTGTTGCGCACCTGTTGCTTGCATCTGCTGTAACTGCATACCAGCGCCTCTTTGTGTCATGTCTATTCTAGAACCTTCTTGAGCGGCTAACATTTGATTTTGTCTTTCTTGTTGAGATATACCAGCTGCTATTTGTTGGGATTGCATCGCGCCTTGATTAGCTAATGATTGTGCTAAACCAGCAACACCAGAACTTCCAGCCGTACCTCTTAATCCTTGTAATATGTTCGCTCTTTGTTGTTGCCCTTGTTGAGCTTGAAAATCCGCAGCACGCATGTCAACCGTCATATCTTCAAAACGGTTCTCCATTCCTTCATACTTATTCTCTAATCCAGCAAATTGGTTTTGTAAACCAGCATAAGCGTTTTGAGCTCCAGCGTAAACGTTTTTAGCACCAGCAAAAGGGTTGGTAAATTGAAAATCCTCATACTGTTGCCTAGTTTGATCAGCCCTGTCCTGAGCGATTTGCTGTTGACCCTTAAAGTCATCAACTTGACCCTGAATCATAGTATTCATCTCGTTCATCGTCGCGGTTTGCTTCCTCTTTGATTTCTTTCCAGTAAAGTCTCCCATATTATTTTTGTTTTATAAAGTTGTTTGTCAAATATTTAAAGCCTTCGTTTTTAACTGGCATTAATATCCAGTCTAAATCTTTATGTATATTTGTCATGTGGTCATTCATGCACACTGTAAACAATTGCATTATACCAATTTTCTCTGCTTCTTTTTCTACTTTTTTTACTAAAAGTCTTATTATTTCTTTTCTATCTTTCTCCCTGTACTTAGGGTTTGTAACTAAATAAGTTGTCCAACCTACTATATGTGGTTCCATTATAAATAAAAAGTAACAAGCAACTGGTACTCCATTTTTCTCTATAACAAAACATCTTTCATCTTTTGGTAAAAAAGCTCTTTGAACCGGATTTAAACCCGTTCTTTTCCACCACCATTTCCACCATTCACAACAAGTTTCATAATCTCCCTCTTTAAAGGTTCTAAAGTTTATATTGCTATCCATTTAATTTAATTTAAGTGTAATTCTATAATCACACTTTTTGTGCTTTATTTACTACTAGGAACTATCTCTGAGCTAAGAGCGAATAATTCTGCTCTTTTATTAGAATGGTTTTCTAAAGTGACGTCTGCGTAATATCCTTTAACACTAGATTCGTTTATTTGAATTGGTTTTGAAAATAGAATAAACGGATTGCTAGGCATTGGTAGCACGTCAGCGTTTGCGTTTACCTTTATATAGCCACTACCGGTAAACTCTGTAATTTCACCCACTTGAGTTGCACCACTCATAATACCATTACCGGTGTCAGCCGCATAATACACTAAATCCCCAACTTGTACAGATGAATTAATTGGTGTGAAAATAACATTTCCACTCGGCATTTGTGTTTCTGCAACTTGAAAGCTATCTATTTGTATTACTATATCTGGCATGTTTTAAGATTGAGTTCCTACTGTTATTATTTTATCGATGTCGAAATATATATTCCGATTAGAGGTTGGATATTTATTTACAGTGATATTTCCAGTTAAGTTAACTGTTTTGTAAATGTAAGCAAAGCTTAAAACTGTCCCAGCTGTTAAAGTTTGTGCTAGCTCCACTGTTATAGCGCCGTCACTAGCCACTCCATTTGGATC
>Ga0181420_1000752_pt1 | contig 12559 bp, 10 predicted proteins | sample 43SPOviralmetaG_FD_130145 | JGI IMG/M metagenome (GOLD analysis project Ga0181420, IMG submission 130145) | Marine viral communities from the oligotrophic San Pedro Time Series (SPOT) site, San Pedro Channel, CA, USA - 43 SPOT_SRF_2013-05-22 | ecosystem: Environmental > Aquatic > Marine > Strait... | reverse complement strand
TATACACATAAAAAGGTTGTGCTGGAATTTGTGTAATATTATCGTCCCATGATGAATAAACTGAGCCTGATGACCAGTTATATCTTTCAACACAAAAAGATCTATCAGTAATAATCTTTACTGATTGCATAGAAAGTTGTGCGTTTCGTATTTCACGAATGTTTTGAATAGGAGTAACAACTGTATCAGCTGAGTCGTAAGGTTCAGATTTACCAACCGCAACGTGATAACTCACTCCTGCACTATCTACATCGTTGATTAGAGTATCAATGACCCGTCTTTTAAAATTATCTGTAACTATTGCTGGCATTTATCTATCCTATTGTTTTGATGCTAGGTGCCAATTCGCACCAGTCCATATCATAAATCCGGCTTGATTTTGTGTAAATGTTGTATTTGTGCCGCCGGCAAAATTTGTTGGTTGTACTGTTGTTGTACCTGTACCATTATTTACAAAGTATTTTAATTCACCAATAACTGTACCGTCTACAACAAATGCTGTAAGAGGCGTGGATGAATTAAATATTGTAAGTGGTAGTTCAGCATCTACATTACCAGAAGCTGTCATAGTTGAACTAGTTAATGCAACACGTGTATCTAATAATACTGCTCCATTACCTTTACCACCAACCGCTAAACTAACATTAGTATCCGCTCCACCGGCATAAACTGATGGATTATATCCTGTATCAGCATTACCTATATCGACGTAGTTAACTGCATTTGCAATTGTACTATAACTTGTAATAGTAGCACCTGCTGTATCTACGATCTGATTGATCTTTGGAAAGTTAAGTGATGCTGAATCTAATATTTTATTGTGTAATGTTTGTGCATGTGTAGTCATAGCAAATGTATCGCTATCAACTAGACTTGGCAAACGTAGTTGTCGGTTAGCAGTTAGCGAACCTGGTACAATTTCATAATTGTGACTAACATCGTCATCTTTAATTGCCGGTGTTTTTAATTCTGCTGAATCTAATGTCTTCTTACTAAGAGTTTGTGTACTACCGTCTAAAACAACATTACCACTTGAATCTGGAAAATTAATAAGATTATTTTGAGTAGGGTCTGTTACTGTTACGATAGTCTTAAATGTATTAACACTACTACCATTAAAGTGAATACCATCAGAATCTATAAACAAGTATGGAGAAACCTGATCGCTTTCGCCAAGAAATTGATATATCTCTTGAAAGTTTTGATTTATCTTTGTACCGGCATTACGTAATGAGTCACCTGTACCGTCGTTTGCGGTAGCGCCAGTATTAATAATTTGTCTAGCCATGTTATCTCTCTTTAAAAGTTATCACTATTTATAATAGTTTTAGAAGAAGTCGTTACTAAAATTAAGAAGTAATTGGTTATTACTTGACATTTTAGGATATGATGCGTCACCTACAACGTTATCTTCATCAAATGTTTGCGATCCTGCATTTGCACCTTCTGCCAATGTATCAAAGTTATTATCGAATTCTTGTAGTGTCATATTACCACCTTGAAAGTGTGCTAGTTGCAAGGGGGCAAGTGTAAATGTTTGTTGTGTAGGTAAAATTTGTTGAACTATATGATTAGTTGCATTAAATGCGATTGTAGCAACATCCGCAATACCAGCATATATTGGACCTGTAGAATCCGCAATGCCAGGAGGCATGATTAAATAATCTGGTTCTGCAATACCTACGATTTGAACTTCACCAGCAACATACATACCTGCCGGGTGGACAAATAATTTATATATGTCTCTCCAAGTGTCTATAGGTAATGTAGACTTAACAAGTAATGCATACTTCTGGTATAGCTTATCATCTGTTATATATCTTTGATCATCAGGTCCAATACGTGATGCTGATACCGTGATCTCAGGAGCATAAGGAGTTATGCCAGCATTATGATTTGCTTTTTCTTTATCTAAGTCATGAACATTACCAACAATAAAAACATTTTCTTTTGTATATTTTACATCTACAAATGAATTAAAAAATACTCTAAAGAACTGTTCGATACTATACTTTGTACCTTTTGATTTATATAGAGTGCTTGAATAGTCAGCGGCTTCTCTTTTATTTGTAAAGCCTTCAAAGTATTGTTGACCTAATAATAATTCATCTTCTATAAATGATAACAGGTCTATATCAACTTGTGTAATATCACGATTTAAAAACAATTCGTCAATAAGTTTTGTTGGTGATACATCACTATCAGCATAATCATAATATGCTTCAATAAAAGATGCAAATTTAGGATATTCTGATTGAAAATATTCAGGCAAAATATTATTAACGTGCTTCTTATCTTGGACCGATATAGCTCGCCGATTAATATCGCGTAATGTTTTATCTAATGACATGTTAGCTCGTTGTGACTATTTGTGCTTGTACGAATGATGGAGCATCATCGAATACAACAATTTGGTTTTGTCCAGGTGAAGATACAGACATATTTGCTGCATCAGCGGTTATTTTAATATAATTATTACCACCTATAATACTATCTACTCTAATACCAACTAAGTTTATAATACCAGTAGATGGAGCATATTCTCCTATATTATCTACTAAAACAGTATCAGTTGAAGTTGCATGCAGTTGTAGTTTATAACTATCTAATTTATTTCTTATTTCAACACGATTACCATCTACAAAAAATGGTGTAGACCTTATAACAGTCTTTTCGTCACTTGGTTCTGCAATAGGTGATGCATATCTAAGTTCTACTGATTCTGTAGTACCAATAAAAGGTACAAATCTTTTCTGTAATTTAAGATCGGCTCTTGATGATAATACTGATGGGTCTACGTCATCAACAAGAGCTAACATATTAGATCTACGAAATGACTGTTCAAACAATCCTGTATTATCAGTAAAATAGTTTGTAACTACATCATCAACCCTATTCTGAATCTCTTGAACAGATGAAGATGTAAACTTAGGATTAAATTGAAAACGTACTTCTGTTTCAAGGAACGTAATATCAGGATCTTGGAACTTAATATCAAACGTAATAACCTGTAACTGCTTTCCTAATGCAAGAATATCACCCTTTGTTTTATCTATGGTTGCTTGAGTTACATCATCTTTAAATACGATTGACATAAAAACTACACCGTATTCTTTTCGTACAGCATCTTCACCGCCATATGCCTGAATATCTTTTATAAGGTAACCAAAGTTACGTTTTACAAGTGTAGCATAATCTACGGCCGTGACCATACGGTTTTGAGATGCATAAGAGAATGGTGCATTTTTACGAATAGATTCTAATGTTTCAGCATCAGATCCAGAAACTGATTTAGTTACAGTAGTAGTTGCAAGATTAAAAGAATTAGTACCAGCAGCTGTAACAACATTTACTTGTGCTAATGGCGTAAATGATGTCGCTCCATTTGCAATTGGACCATTTGTAGAAAGATATTCTACTACTATTTTATTACCTGCAGCTGGCGCTTTACCTAGCGTATAGCCATCACCAAAAGATAATTCATAGAAACCATTAGGTGTTTCGCGTAAGATATAAACTTTAGACTGATCATCGATTGTATCTGCTTCTTTTAAATCAGTATATGTAGCAAATGTTGTAGTAGTTAGATCATCATATACGCTTACAAATGCTGTAGTAGTATCGATATTTTTATCAGGCATAACGTATGTAGTGTCAATAGAATTTTCGCTTACAATAAAAGTCTTACGAATGTTCGCACCTTCTTTAATTGTAATGTCTGCTAAATCTAAATTATCTTTAAACGTATATAAGCCAAAACCATCATCAGTAGCACTTATAGTACCGATAGTCTCAAATGTATATGCTATATCATCAACCGTTGTATTAAATTGTGTTCCTCGAGGTAATGTTAAAACAGAAGGCCGACCTGCAAGATTACCTGTATTGACCGATAGGTTAACTGTAGCAGAAGACGCTGCCTTAGATGCCGGCATATAGCCAATAGCTTCGGCAAGTGAAACGACAGATGATCTTAATTGTGCTGTAGTTAAATACGATTCATTTAATGCCATGTTTGCAATTAATGCATTGTAATGTGTATTATATGCTAACACATCAAGAAGATTAGAAAGACCAGAACCTTCATAGTTATAGTCTGCAAATTCTGTATTATTTTTTAACGATAACTTTAGATTATTTTTAATCGTTGTAAAATCTAAGTCAGTCGATCTAATTGTAGTTACCATTTATCTTAACCTCGATATAGTAGTTTCTAAATCAATAATCTCTCCGGTCGTCATTACTCTAAATGTAAGTCTAACTCGTAACGTATATGCATCAGGGTTACTAACTATGTTAATATCCAGGATCTTTGCACGAGGTTCATACTTATGCAATGTAGATCTTATATCTTGTTCTATAGATCTATCCATATGCGAATGAGCAAGTTCAAATAACATACCTGTTATATTAGAACCAAAATTCATGTTGAACGGTTTTTCGTATCGATTCGTAGAAACTATATTTTTTACAGCTTGCTTTACTGCAGCCGCTTCTTGTTTCTTGTAGATATCTCCACTAGGTTTTTTATCAAACAACAAGTCTATGTCAGAATACTTTTTTATTCTCGATGTAAGCACCGAGCTAGCTAAGTTTCCGTCTTCTATCGATAGTTGTCGTGCCATGTTATACCTTTTTCATCTATTTATAACTTTATTTCGACTAATGCATCATTAGATTGTACGTTATTATTATAGAGTGTCTGTACATCACGTTTGAATCTAATATCAGTGAAAGAAGTTATATTTGGTATCTCTACTATTATCTGTGCATTTAAATCACCGAATGGATCATATGAGTCATAGTCAAGTGTGAGCTTATCGAAATACCCTACTTCGCTCCATGCTTGCGCTAGATCAAATGTTGCATTTAAATCTATATTACCGGTCTGATCGTGTAACTCAAATACTAAAGCTCGACCTTTTCTTCTTAAATCTAAAATACCATTAGACGTAAGCTTTTCTGCTTGTAATTTACCGGGCGGACCGATGCCATATGTCTCTGGACTATAGTATCCTTCAACAACCTTTAACGAATAGTTTTCAAATTCTGTAGGTGTATGATTACTATTTGATACTGTCTTCATTAACTCAGACATAACAAAATAGTTCTTTGCGATTTGCTGTTTAGCAGAATTATCCATAATTAGTGCATTAAATCTACCATGATCATCAGTACCAATAAATTTACCCATCGATGTATCGTGATTAATAATAGTATTTGTTGTAATTGTACCAAGAATATTGTTTTTAAATTTAAGTTCAGGTACGATATTCCATTTGACTTTACGTTCACCTGTTTTAAATTTTTGTACCTTTGCAACTCCGCTCACTTGGCCTAATGGATTCACACCACGCTGCGATTGAGATGTTGATGTTACTGCGATTCTACCATATTCTCTTGGCACTGCATTAGCGTAATTAGCATTCATTACACCAGATGCAACTTGATATGCTGTAAACTCACTAAAGTCTCTATTTGTTTGTTCTCTCATTTTAGATCTAACTTCTTCAGTAGAAAAGTTTCTTACAAGAAGCTGATTCTTAAGATAGTCATCAATATCAATATGAACTTTACGTATACCACGATCTCCAACAGTAAGATAAGAATTAGTCATGCCTTCGGTTGGATTTGCAGTTGCCGTATGAGTAATACTTCCAGATCCGCTACCACTGCCACTTCCATCGACTAATAAAGTACCTACTGAATTGAATATGCTAATTCCTGCTCCACCGCCTAAGTGACCGGCAGTAATTGCATGATCCGCAGTACCTTTTAGATTACCATGGAATGACGATCCATAATGTACTGTAGTACCTCCACCTATTGTACCTCTATTACCAGCTACTGCAATGTCAGTTGCTACAATGTTAATATCAGGTGAAGACATATTAATCTGTTCTTCAGACGTGTATATACTTGGACCTTTGGATACTATTTCTTGTGAACCTTCAGTCGCTACTACCAGATCCCCTTTTGTGACAAGAGTTTGCGTACCCAAAGTAAGGTTCGTAGTATTACCTGCGACGCTCTGTATAAAATTACCTGAAACCGAATTACCAGAATTTCCAAATATATTCGTTGACGCATCATTGTCAATCTGCTCGGTCTTACTGCCTCGAGCATGGACATTATAGTCTCTACAATTAACATTAAAATCACCTGTTACATTAAGATTTAAATTACCTTTATAGGTTAAGTTTGCATCACCTTCTACAATTACTTCATTACTACCGTGGCATACTTCTACTTTATTCTTCGTAGATACAACAAGCACTGTACCATCTGGCCTGACCTCGATGCCAGCACCTGTCTTGTGCCTTAGCATTATTCGTTCACCACCCGGTGTATCATTAAACTCTATGACATGACCTGATGCCGTCTCTCGAATATCGGCCATTCCATATTGTGTCGCTGCTGCAGGTTCTACCTCAAGATCTATATTCTTTACAGATCCACCTACTGATAATTGTTTTCCACCTCCACCACGTGCAGCTTCATTTATAGATGATTGATTATGATTCTTTCTACGAGGGTACTGACCAGCAGGATCTGTAAAAGATACATCATTTTTACCTTGTGTATCAGTTTTTCCTTTACCGAATCTTAGAATCCGATCTACATATTCGTCGTTTTCTGTACTCATGTCACTCTTGTTCTCGCAGCTTCTAATTGTGTTGATGATAATGCAGATGCTAATTGTTTACCATTAGTAAATATATTTTCTTTATTAAATTTATTGTACACATATTGCTGTACATCAAAGCCTGGATCTATTTTATTAGGATCTGTATCACTGTGTCCCCATGCCTGGCCACCTGGCCATACGGTATAGAAAGATTCTGCAAACATTGCATATGTATTCCATTGCTCTTCAGTAAAACTATCTGATGTTGTGAATTTTTCTGGATTAGGTGTACCTGATGGACAATTGAAACCACCTACAAATGCTATACCTATTGAATAAGAATTATGGCCATGTTTTTTTGCGTGTGCGCCTTTAATATTGAGTGGTCTTCCTCTTTGTAGCTTACCATCTCTTTGTATCACATAGTGATAACCACATCCACTAAATTCTCTATCTAAATGCCATGTATGAACGTCTTCAGCCCCAATATTCTGATTTGAAAATGTAGCAGTCCAATGAGTAACAAACTCTGTAATATCACGAGGTGATTCTCTAAACTCTGTTATTAATTCTTCTTTTGATCCAACTATGTCAAACGTATATTTGCTTTTATCAACTGGTGTTTTTTCGCCTTCCCATTTTGATTCTCCTGCAGCTATTTCATAATCTTGCGTTGTCTTTTTACCTATAGCTTGCTCTGTCGCTTCATCGAGAACATTTTTCTGACTAATATCTACTGTATTGACTTTTTGTTCTATCTCTGTTGCATCAAATGATGGAGAATTTTTTTCTAATAAACGGGCAGCTTCTCTCTTTCTATCTGCTAATAATAGACGTACAGTTTCATCTTTATCACTCTGTGATATATTAGGAGCTACTTCATCTATTATAGGGAATATGCCTGTTTGTATGTTTAGAATACAATTAGCAAGAAGCGAATTAGTAGGCGCACCTATAATATTATTAAATGAACTATTAAAAGATGATATTGAAGTTGATAGACCTACATGTTGATCAACGCCATTTGTTAATATATTATCGATATCATTCACTGATGACTTAGCATCTTCGACTGCAATAGTTTTTAATTCATTTCTATATGTACTTGCACTAGTATTCGTTACTGTGGCAAGTGACTGGCCAACGGCTTGTGGTGACCCTGATCCGATTACAGTGTTCAATCGACCGGCTACTGATCTTGTACCGGTAATAAGATTAATATCAGAATCATCTGAATCATTCACACTAGTTGCAGGTAGTATTGTGTCAAGTTGTGCAATAGAAGGTGCAACATTAATATTAGAAATACTTTTGATACCACTAATTGTCTGATCACTCTCAAGAAGAGATTCAGATTGTAGCTTTGTAGTATTAGCGGCCTGTAATGCCTTCTCTCCAACTATAAGAAAGTTAGAGTTTTTGAATGCAGTTAAAAGCGTGAGGTTTATGTCTCGAATATCTACGCTCATCCATAAGTCTCCAATACTCTTTTAGCGGCTGCGATACGTCTATTCAAATGTGGCGTACCTGGCTTTTCGTACTTATTACATATATGTGTGGTCGCTTTATCCACATTAGTCATGGCTTTAAATGTATTGAAGCCATAGTAGTTACCTTCTGTGGTAAACTCATAATGAAAGAATTGCAATTGCGTTTCTAATTTACGATAATCAAGTTCTCTGTCATCTGCATACGCTTGTAGTCTTTGCAATCTACCAGCTGCTGGGTTCCATTGCGCAATACCAAATGATGCTTCTCCTGGTACCTGCGATGTTATGCCTGGATCCATACCTGATTCTACAATAAAGTTACCACATATTGCAGCGGCTTGTATCTTTGAGTAACCATTACCTACAAGAAAATTAAATGCTTTTTCTGTATTACTGTTTCCAATAAACGTTTGTGTTATCCCGTCTATTCCGCCAGGTGGTATATCTCTTGAATCTCTTTCTCTCGGTATCTCAGATGCTCCAAGAGCAGGTGCATCGAAAGCATCATCTGGAGGATAGATATCATCTGGTCTTACTTCTATACGTGGTATAGAACCCATTATTACAGGTAGTTGTGATATTTGACCATCCATAAAGAATCCGAATACCATAGCACCTGGTTTAAGATTAGGACTTCGACCTAATCCACTCACTCCATCTTCTGTTGTCGGTACAAGACATGATGCCCATGGTAACGAAGACTCTGGTACTGCATCAACATCATCGTTATGCACACCATATATTCTGACTCTGCATCTACCTACATGTAATGGATCAGCATTGCTTTCCACAATACCAATAAACCATCTCATCGTATCTCCGTAAAACTCTCTCATATATTAGTATATCCTGTAGGTCCGACAGCTAATGTTTTATCTGTACTATTCGTTAATTTACTACATGTCATTGCTTGGCTGTATTTATTTTCAGAAAACTTATGCTTTACTTCTAATACAACAAATGGACCACTCGTAACTTTATCTAAATCATTACCGCCCCGCGGTAAGTTAATCATTATTTGTTCGCCGACAAATACTGTATCTTCATAAAAATTTAATACGCCTGGTAATACTATGTTTATTTTCTTTTTATCAAGAGCTGTGTGTAATGAACTAGATTTCATTTTATTCATATGCATCTCTAAATCTCGTTCATCATGATAGCCTAACTCATCAATTGTAGTATGATTAGCTATCCTGTATATAACATTTGGATCATATTGATCTAAAGTTTTTTCTCTTATTTTTAAGTCTTTATTGTATATAGAATCATCTTTTGCGTCTATTACTTCTGTAATATTAAATCTATTATTTTTATTACGTCTATTAGTACTCAAGTTTAAAACATTATATTGATTTTGTACAGCCCCCTTCATTAACATTTCAACTGTATCATTAGTTCCTATATCTTTCATAAACTCTATATTAGTAAGTTGCTTCTTTCTATCTGGATTATAGTTTTGTGCATTACTAAATGTAAAAGGTATTCTATTAATAGGGTCAGTTTCTATCATATCAGATAGACATTTCATCCTAACACTATCTTCTTTGAGTGTAGCATATACAAAGAATGGGTATCCATTTCTATCTGATGTTCTTTTACGAATAGTTTCTATTACAGTTAATGGAGATATAAACGGAGATATGTAAGTGAATGCAGATTGTGCAGAAGGTTTGCCAATTAAATCTAGTTCTTTATCAAACTCTGATGATAATACGCTTTGAATAATTTGACTTGGTGTACCTTGATAAGCATTAGATACTTTCTTTAGAACATCTAAAAAGAATATTTCTTCTGCGATATAAAAGTTGTATCCATAACCAGATTCATTCATTTTAGTTTTGCCGATTGTACGTGTAATAATAAAATTCTTCTCAAATGTATAATCGTATTCTGATGCAACTATAGAAAGCTTTAGGCGTTCAGTACCATTCATTCTTAATTCTTCAAATGCGAATTGTGTATCTACACAAACCATATTGCCTGTAATATAAGGAATATTTACTGATTCGAATAAAGTTAATTCCATTATAGTCTGGCTTATATCGATTTCGATATCTTTTTCAGGTATACTCAATATCACACTTTGAAATTGGTATTCACTTTCTGAGGAAACTTGTGACATATTATCTCAATGCTTTGTTAAATTCTGAATATATTTGTCCTATAACATCAGGTTTAATTATTTTAATTCTTTTACGCTTCTCATTCTCTGCTATAAATCTTTCAGAAAATGTAACAGGAGTTACGAGAGATGGAGCAGCTTGTAATGGATCTATATCTACATAATTTCCATTTGCATCTTCATAATGGTGCACTGCATTATATTGTTTACCAGCGAATTGTACATTTATAGTATCAGGATTAAAGAAACCAAATCCAGCTTCTACAACCTCAGCAGCCTGAAAAGTAAATGAATTTTCTACATCAACTATAATTTGACCTAAGTCTGGATGTGTTTGCACAATATTTCCAAATGCGCCACTCTTTTTACCTGTAGCACGGTTGCCTATTTTAAAATCACCCTTAAACCAATTATCAAATGTACGAATAAATTGATGTGGATAATATTTTCCCATTTGCTCAAATGCTTCTTGAGCAGTCAAAGGCCATCCTTCTTCTTTAATTTTATCATTAACATAATAGAATAACCAGTAGTATCTTATATCACCGTACATACGATAAGAAAGAATGTCTGGCCTGTCGCCATCTAATATTGTATAATCTGAATATATTGTAATATCATCTTTTACTTGGTCTATTATATCTACGTATGTGCCAAGGTTCTGTGTAACAACAGGATCTAATTCATTACCGAATCTATATAATACTTTTGGATAGTTTTTAAAATGTGGCATTATTTAAAATCCTCCATTATATAATCAGGACCTAGAGGAGATGTTTTATTTAAATATTGTCTTTCTAACAATATGTCATGTTTATTGAGTGGCCTGTATTCAATAAACTTTAAAGACATTGTGGCATCATGGTATTTACCATTTTCATAGAAAGCCATTGCAGTTGTGTTATATGTTACATCAACAGCTTGTAAATACGCCGGTAAAAATCTTGTTATGATTGGTATTATGTTACCTTCTTCTGATGTATAGTTAGCTTGAATAGTCATAAGGTTAGGGAATCTATAAGCCATAGAAACTCCAGCTGCACCTAACTCTACTGGCAACTGTTCCATTCTAAAAAAGTCTATTATATTTTCTATTACAATAGATTCTTCTTCGCTCGTAGGTATCATTTGAAATGTAAATGACCATTCTCTAATATTAACTTGTTTAAAGATAGATCGTGTATTAGGACTTACTTGAATACGTGTAGCGTTTGTCACACCGAGACCAGCAGATGTATTGAGTTTACTGACTAATCGATTAGCAAGTAATGATCCGAACTCACCACTCACATTACCTTCCATTAAATCACCTATACCGCCTAGACCACCAGCAACTGCAGAAGATGCTATGCTTGCTAAACTGCCAGATCCACCGGCAATTGCAGCAGATACTGCACCACCAACAGGACCTAGATTCTCTGGTCCGACAGATACATTTTCCATTTGTTGAACGTTCATAGGAAGATATAGTGATACGTGCCTACCTTCTAAATCGCCGAATTCATCGTCTGCACCTGTTCTAATTATAGATTCTAAGCCTCTTATTTTAGCTGGTGCATTAGGACCATCAGGAGATAAGTCAGGAGTTAAATTGTTATCTTTCTTCATGCCGGCAATGTCTTTACCAAAGTCTACTATTTTATTTCCTACATTACCTAATATTTCAGATAAATCTGTATCACCTAGGAAACTACTTACCGTAGCACCGTCTACTTTCATGGGTCTGAAATGTAAAGAAGCTCTATAATTGGTATCGTTAAGAGTGCCTAATGAAACGTTTGGTGGGAACTCATACCAATAGTCTGCTCCCTGCGTAATCCGTGTTTTCTGCATTATCTTACCTATAAATAAACATTTACACTATTTATAACAATTTTCATGGCTTACTCTGGTAAATTCAAACCTAAAAATCCTAAAAAGTACAAAGGCGACTTCACTAACATTGTATTTAGATCGATGTGGGAGAAGTATTGTTTTAAATGGTGTGATGAGAATGCGGATGTAAAGTCATGGTCTAGTGAAGAGACCGTCATACCATACTTATATGAAGTAGATAAGAAGTATCATAGGTACTTCATGGACCTAAAGATTACATTTAAATCTGGTCAGACAATTCTAGTAGAGATTAAACCATCAAATCAGACCGTACCTCCCAAGTACCCGGGCAGGAAGACAAAGAGATATATCAACGAAGGTCTGACATACGTAAAGAATCAGAACAAATGGAAAGCAGCACAACGATTTGCAAAAGATCGTGGTTATGGTTTTCAGATATGGACTGAGCATACTCTTGAAAAGATGGGTATCATGCCAAAG
>Ga0181420_1000750_pt1 | contig 12562 bp, 14 predicted proteins | sample 43SPOviralmetaG_FD_130145 | JGI IMG/M metagenome (GOLD analysis project Ga0181420, IMG submission 130145) | Marine viral communities from the oligotrophic San Pedro Time Series (SPOT) site, San Pedro Channel, CA, USA - 43 SPOT_SRF_2013-05-22 | ecosystem: Environmental > Aquatic > Marine > Strait... | reverse complement strand
TTTAAACCATTTAGGATTGGCATTAATAAGAGTATTACCAAATTTAGCAGTACAGAAGAAAACGATTAAGGCGTTAGGTTTCATGATTCTTTTAATATGTTTCCACATTTCATCTAAATCTATAACTGAATCCCAATGGCAGGCTGTCTGGCCATAAGGAAGATCCAGAATAAAAAGATTTATTGATTTATCATCCAATGTAGGAAATATATTAAAACAATCATCATTAAAAAGTTGAATATCGTCCATATTATAAATATAAAATAAATTAAATTTCATCATCCGCCGTAAGACCAAACATCTCAAAATATGGGTTCTTTGGTTTTTTTGGCGCTGCTGGCACTGGTTTCGGAATTGCTCTCTGTGCTTGAACTTGTTGATAAGCAGGTTGCTGTGGCATATAGTATGGCTGCCCTTGTGGCCCCATGGGGAATTGCTCCCGTTTGGTTTTTTCTTGTTTCCGCTTTTGAAAATATGTATCTAATGTTCTATTCATAAGACTTGTTATTCTATCCTCATTCCATAGATCTTGTTCTTCTTGAATAATAGATTGTTCTGCGTTGACTTCTAAATGTGCTTCCTCTAACATCTTTTTCTTTTTCCTTTCTTTTATATGTTTCTTTGCCTTTGCTTTTTCGGCCGCTTCATTTTTGAGTCTTAATGTTTTCATGGCCGCACGTTTCAACTTTGATTTCTCACGGGCTTTGGCCAAAGACGCTCTCAACTTTTCTTTTTGTTCTTCTGTTAATGGTTTACGTTTCTTACGTTGTTTCTTTTTTGGTAAATCAAATTCATCATCTTCTTTATCATAATCTGGTTTATCAAATATTGGTTCACTTGGTTCCTGCTCTTGTTGCTCTTCTTCTTCTTCTTCTTGCTCCTCTATTTCCACTTCTACATTCTCTTCTTTTTCAAATGCTTGTTCTTGTTGCTGCGCTATATCTGGTTCTGGTTCTGGTTCTGGTTCAGTCATTGCTTTTAACTCTTCTTCCGTAAAAGGCATACTCATATTTCTGTTTTTATATTCTATACATAGATATTATTTTTACATAAATTACTCAAAAATTACTATAAATTCTGATTTAATACCAAGTTTTTTATTTTCTTCAATCTTTATTTCATCTTTTTTATCTTCTTTTATTTGTTTATCTAATATTTCTTTTTCTGCTTTCATTTTCTTATGTTTTTTAGTATACCAGTGTTTTCTTATTTGTTTGGGGCAGTGGTTACGTAATATCTGTCCACATTTGCAATGATAATGATTCATTATTTTATTACTATATTTTATTATTGTTCTAATGACCGGTAGGACTTCTCATTAATTTTAAATATTCTGAAATCATTCCATTTCTGACATTCTCTACCCCAAAGTATATGATAAATGGTAGATTTAGGAATTTTATATTGATCAGTAATTTCAATTGTAGTTTTGAATTTCTTTTCTTTATTAGTGTTGATGTTTTTGACTAAATACTTATAGTTTCTTAGTGAATTTTCATAGGATTTCATTTTTGTGTATATATACTTATTGTTGTGTTTTTTTTAAATGGTTTTATACGAATAATTATTTTTTGATTAACGCTTGACCCCAAAACCCCTGTTCTACATAACAGAATTTTTCTTTTCCCTTATCATTGAAACACCTAGGATAGTGTGGTTCGCCGTATAATTCCCATCCTTCTTCTAATTTTTTATTCACACATTCTAGAAATTTTTTGTATTCACTACTTTGAATCATTTTATATTCCATAGTAACTTATAAGTTACTTAGGTTACTTACTCTTTAAACGATTTATTAAAATATGTAGTTTTTCACAGAATTTCTAATATGTTATATGCTGAAATTTTTGCCGATTTGAGTTCGCTGAGTATTTTGCAATTTGTGTTGACGTATTTACGTAAATACAACATCATAATTTTGAAAATTTCTGGATCAATATTTTTTGCCCATATTTTAGCATATAGCATATTAAATAATAATAAGAATATAACACTATAAAATATAAAATACCCTCTAAAAAACAATAAGGAATTTCTAAAATGCTATTTCAATATGTTGTTTTAACATATTAGAATAATTGAATATATTCGTTCAAAACTATTTAAAGAAATGTGATTAATAATTTATAATATGACAACCAAACTTATTGAGAAGCCAAATGAATACGTATTAGAATACATTTTAAATAATTCAAATTCATTATTTAGTGATTTATCAGAAGATGATAAGTTTGACACAATCAAGCAACTCAAAACATATAAAAATAAAATGAAAAAAGGAATAGTAGATGTAACTTACAGCCAAAGAGGCGCAACATTTGAAGGCCGAACTTACACCAAATGCGCTTTACAAAATATGAAAAAAGACATAAGAAACTCATTGACAATTAGTAAATATTATGATATAGATATTGAGAATGCCATGTTTTCAATTATGCGGAATTATGCCAAAAATAATAATTTAGATACTCCGAATCTGAAAAAATACGTGGCCCAACGTCAGCAACTTTTGAGCAATTCCATATTAAATAAAGCAGATATATGTTCTTATATAATGGGAGGTAATCAACCTATGAATACTCCTGAATGGTTATTAAAAATGAAACAGGAATTTGAAACAATTGAAGATTGGATTTATATGAAAAATCCTAAATTTGTTGATTGGATAAAAAAAAAAATGAAAAGAGAAGGAAACACCAATAATGAAAGAGGTAAAGTATTAAGTCATTTTTATCAAATGGAAGAAAAAAAAGTAATTGATTTGGCTATTCAATATTTGGAATCTAAAAAATATATTGTTGGTTCAATAATTCATGACGGATTTCTAATTGAAAAAGACGAAAGAATAAAAATTGATATTGAGGAATTAAATGAGTTTATGACTGTTAGAAATCATAAAGTAAAATTTATTATTAAACCAATGGAGAAATTACTTAATATCCCCAAAAATATATTATATAAAAAGAGGCAAGAATATGACGAGGAAATGCGCCAGAAGTACGAAGAACTCAAAGAAAAGTTTGAAGCAAAAACTGCCAAAATTTTAAATCCATTTGTTTATATTACAACTGATATTAATGGAGAAAAATGCTTTGAAAAAGGATCTAATATTAAATCAAAGTATATTGATTGGAAAGAAGCAATTCAAAATGATAAAGTATTAAAGTTCCCATTTTATACCGATACTGGAAAACCAAAAACTTTTATTGAGAATTATATAAATGATCCTACTAAAACTATTTATGATAAAATTGATTTCATCCCATCTAAAACTGAATGTCCGGATAATGTGTATAATTTATTTGATGGGTTTGAAGTATTTAAAATTGATAGATTAAATACATATTCTGAAAATACAAAACCAAGATTTGATAAACTATTAAACCATTTTAAATTTTTAGTAAATGACGATTCAGAAGACGTAGATAAATATTTTGATTATGTTATGCAGATATTTGCTCACATGATATTAAATCCTATGGAAAAAACAAAAGTTTTACCTGTTTTTAAAAGTAAAGAGGGATGGGGTAAAAATATAATGACTGATTATATTGGAAAGGAAATAATGGGGGATAAGTACCATTTGGAAACTAGAAACGCCTCAAAAGAAATATTTGGTGACTTTAATGGGATCATGTCTGAAAAGTTGTTCGTTGTATTTGATGAGGCAGACCCAGACGAAACTAAAATATTTTATGAGAAACTAAAAGGGGAAATAACAAATAATAAATTTATATTAAAGAGAAAAGGAATTGAGAATACAACTATCAGAAGTTTTGTTAATTATGTTTCAACTACCAACAATGAGGGAACTATAAAAATTTCAAAAACCAATCGGCGTTTTTCCATGTTTGAATGTACTCAACCAAAACCAACCCATGAATATTTTGAGGAATTGAATTTTAGTGAAAATAGCATTATGAAAGACAAAGAAGTTAAACTAATGTTCATTGAATATTTGGAAAGTATATTTAATAAAAATTATGATTTTTCCAATATCCCTAAATCTAATTATTACAAGAGAAGTGCTGAATTATGTAAAGTTCCCATTGACGATTTCTTGAATGATTTTTATCAGAAAACATTTAATGATATGGATTGCGAACCATACAAATATATAAAAGGTAAAAAGAAAGATTATTATACCAAACTTACCAAAGAAATGTATAATGATTACAAATCCTTTTTGAATGAAACAAATGGAGAAATAGTAAGTCAGCAAAAGTTTAAAGCATTACTGCTAGAAAAAGAAATATTTAAATTAGATCGAAATTTACACGGATCAGAATTAATATATAAAAAAGATGTACTTGTTGATTATCTTAAAAAAAATGATATTTTCCAATTGTTAGATATAGTTGAAAATGAATCTGATGGGGAGGAGGATTAATTAAACAAATAAACCATTTAAAAGGAAAATCAATATATATATACAATATGAGAGGTCACAACTATTCAATGTATCATTTTAAAATTACAGATTTAAAAAAACTAAAAACACATTATTTTTTAACACATAAAGACCTAGAAGAAAAATTAGGCATTCCAAGGTCTTGTTTATATTATGCGATAAGAACTAAAAATGGTAAATTAGGGGATTTTATCTGCGAAAGTGTCAGAATTCCAAAAGGTTGTTTAAATGCTAGAACTTGAATTCTTTTTATTTTTCTTTTTTATTTCTTCATGTAATTTTATTTCTAAATTACTTTCATCTATTTCAATTCCGTTTAACAAATCTTTCAAATCATCGGCGAAACTACTTTTCATAGTTTTGCCCTGTATTCTTCTTAATTTTCTTTTTTTATCTACTTGATCAATTAAATCACAAATTTGCGAAGTACTCCAAGAATAAAACCAACCAAACATAATACATTATAAATATATTTTATTCTTCTCTTATAACCAAATTACCAATTTTTTCTTCTAATTTTTCTTCTGTATTAATATCATTGACTACTAATTGTCTTGTTAATCCTTCTCTGAGACTGTCAACGATTCCGCCAACCATTTCTAAAACTTCTAATTTTGCTTTTATTTCAATTAACTTTTTATTATCTACTTTTTCAAAAGTTGTCATTTTTTCCATTTCAGGAATTTGACCTAATGTATTTATAAATGTCATATAATATATATAAATATAATTATTAATCAAAATTTAACACAATTCTTTTACCTGCTTTTATTTCATCTTCACTTAATCCGCATATTTTTTTTTCATAATCATATTTAGTGTAGCATACTTGTTCAAAATGTTTTATATCATTTATCATATTTTTCCAGCACTTAATATGATAATTAGTAAAAGATTTATTTAATTTTAATCTTGTTCCGCAAACTAAACAAAAGCCATTAGAATTTGTTTCCATTAATTATATATATATATATTATTATTTAATTTCAATCGTTAAATTGGTATTTGATTTCAAATCTGTTTCTACTTTGTTTAATTCATCTGTAATCATAACTTCTAATTGATTTAATACAATGTCTCCCGCATTTTCTAATTCTGTTTCAACTTTGACAGGTGGATACATTTCAATAACTCGTTTATCTTCAACAGTTTTACCATTAACCAATGAACCGATTTGATAAATCGTTTTATCAAAATTACTAATTGCGCCATTATAATTTCTATGAGGAAGATTTTTTATCTGAACATTAAATATTTTATCATCTATATCTATTTGTTCAACTCCGCTAGTTGTACTAAATATTGGATTATCAATGGTATCTTGTCCAGAAGGTGAAGTTTGAACTTGTAAAACTGTTTGGGTTGTTTCATCATAATCTTTTATATCTAAAACATCATTTAATTCATTGGAACTTACAATACCAACACCCGCATAATTATAAGCATCTACACTTAAAGAAGTATCTCTGTTTGCGTCTGGCATAGTCTGCATAGGAAAAAAGAATATATCTGAAAAGTTATAACCGGCAGTATCATATATTGTATCTCCTCCAACTCTCATAACTGCTGGGGTCATTGTGTTTGTATGGTCGGCACTTCCATAATTTCCATATTTTTTGTCAGAGTCAGTATATATATCAAATGTTCTATTGGCTCCAAAATATGCTTTTTCACTTTCATCCAACCCGGTATCGTCATAATAAGTTTTTAAATTAGTAACTTTGGCATCCCATATAGTAGTAGCCGCAGATACATTAGCAGGTATTTGATAAAATCTAAAATCCCCTAAAAATCCGTGTAAATAATCAGTATTAAGTAATGAGGCTGGATTACCGCCAATATATAATATATTATCCATACCTGAACCGGCTAATGTTGATGTGCCAGTATAATCTACATTATTTGTTAAATCGGTAATAGTAATATTTACTTGGGGATTAATTGAAAAACCAAAACTTTTAACTGATAGGAAATAATTACTGGTATTATTAAAAACTATTCTGACTGCTCCACCATCTACTAAATTTATTAAACTATTTGTTCCATCTTTTTCAGTAATTTCAAGATCATAAGCAGCACCAGCAGTATCAATTTTTATAATATTTTGAGCAGGTCCAGCAAATAAAGTTCTAATTGTATTTGTTGTAAATGCTGTTTTATCTTGTAATTGAAAAACACAAGTAAACAAAGTTGGTACATTTTCAATAGGTAAACCAGTTGTGCCAATAGCAGTATGACAACCAATATCAACATTATTAGAAACTCCTGAAAGTGTTGTATAAGCTCGATAAAAAGGAAAATTACCAACGCCTCTTAACCCAGCGGGAACTGAACTATATGTAATTGGAACGGAAGCAACGCCAACTTTAGTCAAATATTCCACTGTTTCTTTAACTATTTGTGTTTCGTCAATTCCTCTTCCTAATCTTGAACCATACATTTTATTTCCGTCCCAAAAATCCTCCAAAGAATCTAAATCGTCTCTATATTTCATCCAGTAATCAGCAGGGGACATATATGAAGGAGTTTCAACATTCCAAAATTTAGTACCAGATAATCCAGAAGGGATCCAACCAATTAAACCGTCTCTTGAATGGCATTTAGCATTAAATGTAAATAATTCCCCAACAGGTTCTGTGCCATCTCCGGCAACTCCATCAACATATATTTCTATAATATCTCCACAACTCCACGACAGACCGATTGTTACATTTTCTTGTGTTTCTGTTTCGTTATTATACATATAAGCATACATACTCCCATTTGAAATAGCTGTATTACCACTTGGGTTAATTTCTAATTTAAAATACCAATTATTATTACCTAAATTTCCAGGAATAGGAATTATAGAATAATCATCGGCGACATCATCATATACACCAGGACCAATTCTTATTTCTTGGGTAGCTGTAAAAGTAGGATTTACAACTGTAATAAAACTAGATCCAAATGTATTACCGCCGGAATTATACATATTGAAAGCATTTTTATTACCTTGATTCGTAATGACTGTATAATTATTCCCCCATTTGGCACCAAATCCAGTTGTTGCCGCACTGGTAGACCATAATACGGAGCGTAATTCTAAATCAGAATTTATATTACCAGTTGGAATTGTTCCGCCACTTATAAGTTTGGCTGACGCAATATTCATTTGTCTTTCTTTATCACCATCTGTAAATATAAAATCTTGTAAAGTTGTATTCTGCCATGCTGCGTTATCTAAATAAGAAGTAAATTCTATTTCTATTGTGTCTCCTGTATCAGTTGCTCTTGCTTTAAAAGTATAATTAAAAGATTTAAGACCACCAAATAAAGCATTTAATCTGTTTGTTAATGTTTCTGCTGTATATGTTGTATCTGCTACATTTAATATTTCTGTTTTAACATCATAAGAAGTATATCTAAAACTCATAGTAGTTCCGGCAGGTATCGTTATTCTAGTTTGTTTTCCATCTCGTACCAAAGAAACACGAGTCAAACAAATTTTGCTATTGGGTTTAATAATTATATTGTCTGTAAATTGGTTGGTAAAATGTGCGTGGTTAGATTCTCCATTACTAGAAAGATTAATAATCATTATGTTTTATATAAAGAAATTATTTTATATTTATAAACTATAAAATGGAAATTATACAACTCACCGGAAATAAAGCGGAGTTCTCTAATTATGTTAATGATCCAATAATATTAAAAGAAGATTCAAAAGTTTGTTTAAATAAAGCATCCTTTTCAATTCCTGTAATGGTCAATAGAGATATTTATTTTCCAAAAGCAGATATAGGTATAGTAAATTATGACACTACTTTTTTTTATGTATTGTTAAATGGTATTGAAAAACCTGTTACCTATCAGAATTTTTATGATGCTTATGATGCTTTGGATTTATTGGCCAATCCTACTATTGCTGAGTTTTATAGTGGTGTATTTAATACTTATGTTGATAATTTGGCAATTTATGAAGATGATGCTGATACTGATTATGATATTCCTACATTTTCAGATATAGTTTCCAAAGCATGTGATACCTTATTTAATTATTATGAATTTTTTACTCAAAATAAAACTGAAATAACTAATTTAGGAGCATATGAACAAAATGTAAATTTTACAATAGGAGGAAATAATATAACAAAAATAAAAGATAATAGAAGCATTACCGAGTTTGGGATTATTGCTCAATATGAACCAAGGAAAATGTCAGAACTTACACCGTCACCAATAACATGGACCGCAGGACAAGTAAATAATTTTACAGTAAATGGGGATGGAATAGTGTCAGTTGATGCCACTCCATCAATGGCGGTAAGTCCTGATACATTTGATCCTAATGGAGGTTACATTTGCGCAACTCCTCAAATTGGGGCTGGAAAAGGGTGTATGGGTTTAGTATTTTTATCAAAAGGACATAACGACCCCCTAAATATTACTGGTGTATATCAGCCTGAAAATTTTGATGTTGGTATTGAATTTACATTATTAGGAAGCGGAGAAAGAGTATTACAAATAATAGACGGTCATAATCATTTTTTATTTTCACACGCTGGAGCAATTGAAGAAACAGATGTTCCACACTATGTGCCACCAAATCAAATATTTACATGGGATCATAATGTTGATAAATTCTGGTTTTTAGTACGAAAAGGACGACCTATGAACGGAACAACAGAATTTACAACAACTATAATACAAGGTCCTGGCCCTACTCCTCAGGATGTAAACAATAGAATTATATATGTGGCCAAAACTACATTAAATACCAGTCAAATTCAAATAACAACTCTGGCCTATTCAGAAGGTGCGGGAAATGGGTTTGATAATTGGGAATATATACCAGTATCTGATGATAGTAAAGCAGAAGATGATTATTTATTAAGTCCAACAACTGATAGAGATGGTATACAAGGTGCTCAAATATTTCAAATTCAACCAAATATAGATAATACTAATTATGAAAATGAAAGAATATTCTGGGATAATATCGGAATATCTCAGATGCAATTTAATTTAAATGTTATACAAGGAACTAATAAAGGTTGGAATGCTTCTATGTCTTGGGAACTTCCTAAAAATATTGAGAAGTCTTTTTGGATTGGGACTAAATCATTTGGAGATATTATAGCTCCTGAAATTGCTTTTGCTATACTTCCGAATTATTCAAGTAGTTTAAAAGTTTCAAATATACCAAGAGAAATAAACGTAAGTATAATGGATTTACCAATTAATCCAAATGTGGGTTCATTTATAGGTGCTACTAATCAATATGATGCTGGTAATATTAATAAAGTTGTTAATTATGTTCAGACTGATGCTTCTCAGTTGGATTTGGATCAAAATGGAACTCTTGACTATGTATATGAGGCATTCAATTTAGTTTATAGAAAAATGAATAATCAAAGTAAAATGCCAATAACTCAAATGAAAATTAAATTAAGTTATAAAGATTTCACAACCAATAATGAACAATTAATTCCAAGTATGGACGGAATAGTTAAACTTGAACTTTTATTTGATTGATATATATATAAACAATGCCAGAACCGACTAATAAAAAACTATATGCGAAAGCAAGAGCCAAATATTCAAGTATGAAGCATAGTGCTTATAAATCTAGTTTAGTCGTTAAAGAATATAAAAAACTAGGTGGGACATATTCAGGAAAGAAACCAACTGCCAAAGATAAAGGATTAAAAAGATGGCATAAGGAAGACTGGAAAACACAAGATGGTAAAACAACTTATGAAGGTAAAAAAGGAAAAATATTCAGACCAACAAAAAGAGTGACAAAAGACACGCCAACAACTATGAAAGAACTAACACCAGCACAAAAGAAAAAAGCAATAGCAGAAAAGAAAAAAAAAGGAAGAGTAACTAAATACAAAAAATAAATCTGTATATAGTATATAATGCCAAAAGTAACAGAAGCGTGGAAAAAGAATAAACCTTTATATAAACCAGTTCATAGTTCAAACCCTAAAAAGAAGGGGATGGTTTATGTTATGAAGAATGGATCTAAACGCCTTATTCATTTCGGAGATGCATCTATGACAGATTTCAAAAAAGGAGCATCAGCTGCTCAGAGAAAATCATATCTGGCCAGAAGTGGAGGTATAAAGAATAAAGCGGGACAACTAACGAAGAATGATAAAAACTCAGCTAATTACTGGAGTAGGAAAATAAATTGGTAAATTTAAATGATCAGTTTTAATATTATAACTTTCAACAGTCTTCCAATTTTTTACAATTTTATTAAATTCAGTTTTAGTAATTTTTTTAAGTTCTACACAATCTTTAAGTTTTTGACAATTTATATATCTAAGGTTATATTTTTTCCATTGGCTATATAAAAATGCTTGGTAGTCACTTATTTCTAAACTTTCATTACGCTCAATTATTTTTTCTATACCATCTTTTTCAAATTGCTGTAAAATACAATCTCTTTTATACCACCATTCATTTGATATTTTTAATAATTTATACATCATTTTAGATTCCATTTTATATAATACATTTGTTTTATTTGTTTAAATAGATTAAATGAAATTAACAACTAAAACACATTTTAATCATATTATTATTATATTTGTAGATAGTATAAAAAATGGATTCTACTACAACTTATGTTGATCCCCCTGATATTCTCAGACCTCAAATGCTTGAACGTGCTGTTGACGTTGAAGTTGAAACAAATATTTTAGAACCAGTATCTCACCAGTATACTTCACGAGATGGCGGCCATACTCGGTGGGTATTTCCGGCCAAAGCAGTCTTAAACGCTCCTAACGCAGCCATGGTTTTTGAAATTGTAAACGGCGAATCAACAGGAGAAGGTACAGACCGGCGATTGGCCTTCCCTTTAATGACTGGTGGAGTTGCTATGATTAGAAGAATGACTGTGAGAAGTGGAGGTCAGATCCTTTCTCAAATTAATGAAGTAGCATTATACAATACTATTAAAAATATATTCAAAAGTCAAGCATACAAACAAAATGTTTTAGATATTCGACATGGTTCTCAATCATCACAGAAACTTAAAATTTTAAGAAATCAATCTGGTTCAACTCCTGTTACTGGTTATACTTCCGGCGCTGGGTTAGTTGGTTATCACCAAATTACAAATGATGATATTGATGTTCAAAATACTTGGGGTCAGAATATTATTTCTGATGCTAATGTTCAACATTTATTCCAAAAAAATAAACTTTTAAGAAGTTTTGACAATAGAGGAACTGGACCTGAAATGAGTATTAGACTTGGAGATTTAATGAACTTTTTTGAAGATAACAATCTACCACTTTTGGCAATGGCTCAAACTGAACTTGAAATTGAATGGTATGCTGGACCTTCGGCAACTACACGATATGATGCTATTAATAGTTCTCCTGTTATTGTAAACAACTTGGCAACTGCTGGAACAACTTCCGGACTCAATATTGGTTTTGCTTCTCCTCCAATTCTTACTCTTGACTATATCCACTACCCAGAAGACGAACAAGCAAAAATTATGAATGAAATTCAATCCAATGGACTTAGACTTAATTTTAAAGAAGTTGTTACTACTTTTGGAGTTAATCCAGAAAAAGCAGCAGGAGATGGGACAAGCACTGTTGCTAGTAATCACATTTTAGGTATGGCTGGTAAAGAAGTTAAAAAAATATTTGTTGTTAAGAATTTAGATAAATTATCCGCTCAGGGTCAAGTAGAAAGAAACAATGTTCAAGGAGGATGTCAAACCCATGTAAATAAATATTTATGGGATAATAAATCTGTACAAACAGTTAATGAAAATTATAATTTTATTGTAAACAATGAAAGAATGTATGGTTTAGATATTGCCAATCCTTCACAGGCATATAACCAGCTTCAACAATGTGATCAAGTGGCTCATGTTTTACCGGCACAATATGACAGTATGAACTTTAATGCTGATATTTTATCTCTACTTAATAATACAGCAGATGCCGGAACTGTTGATAATGCTGCTGCTGATTCCGGTGTAACTCAAAGAATGCTTGGCGCAAGTATGAATGTAATTGGTATGAACCTTGATAAATATAACGAAATGGGAAATGCTATGGGCAATGGAACTAGAATTGGATCTGCTCCAATTGAATTCAGATATAGTTGCTCTAAGACACGAGATGCGGGAAC
>Ga0181420_1000749_pt1 | contig 12601 bp, 17 predicted proteins | sample 43SPOviralmetaG_FD_130145 | JGI IMG/M metagenome (GOLD analysis project Ga0181420, IMG submission 130145) | Marine viral communities from the oligotrophic San Pedro Time Series (SPOT) site, San Pedro Channel, CA, USA - 43 SPOT_SRF_2013-05-22 | ecosystem: Environmental > Aquatic > Marine > Strait... | reverse complement strand
CTCCAAAAGGATTACCTTGGAATCCCGCACCACCTATGTATCTTGCAGCTTGTCCACCACCATACGTTAATGCACCTCTTTTTAAAGAGTCACCAATACTACCAGTTTGATCAAAGCTACCAATACCGGCCATAGCGCCTGCAAGAGCAGGGTTAAATGGAGCTACAAAAGGCGCAGCTTTAACTGCAATCTCTGCTACTTCATTGGGTATAATTTTTCTAACAAACTTTTTTAATTTACTTCCTAAGCCAAATTTTTCTCTAGGGGCAACTTGCATGATGCCACCTTCTGCTTGTAATTGTCTATTCATTAAAGATCTCGATATTGCCATAATTTAAATATATTTATACTGTTGAGCAGGCGTAGATATCCTGAAAATACTACACTTTATTTGATTTTTTTAGGCTCGTCAACAGCTTTGAGAGGTCTACTTCCTTGCCACAAATCATCTCTAAAACGACCGCAATAAGAATACTCACCTACATGAGTAATAAAATCATTAATATATGCATACACTTTACCGCCTATATCTCGCCATCTTTGACAGAAACCAAAGTCTTCGCCAAAATAACGTTTAGTTTTAGGATCGTGTAAGGTATCAAATAAATTATACATGTTAGGTTGTTTAACTTCTTTACCATTGATAATAGTAGCTTGAAAGATTTCTAATTCTGGATTGGCTTCAATTAAATCAGTTAATACTTTTCTTTTAATTAACATGCATCCTGTCGGGATATGAGTAAGTTCTACTACACCATCGTTAGCTGTAACGTCATTTGGGTTTTCTGTTTTAACAGGATAAGTATATCCGGAGTGCATTAAATCATCAGGACCTTGAATAGCATCCTCTTTTTCATGCAGTCTTCTCCACATTTTATCCCAACTTAAAGTTTTCATAGGGTAAGGAACACCTATAATATCTTTATCTTTTTCTAACATTTTAAATATAGTTTGTGGATTAAAATCAATATCAGAGTCTATGAATAATAAATGAGTATAATTATCCTGATGATTTAACATACTGGCAACACATATATTTCTACCTTGTGTAACTAAAGAAGATTTTAATAAAGTAAAACTTACTAATATATTTTTTCTTAAACAAGCTTGTTGAAATTTTAAAACTGCTTGCGTATAATGCATGGTGACTTCACTATGACATGGTGTACATACCATAATTTTATATGGAGATACATTTCCTATATTAATTTCTGTAACCTCAGAATCTACTTTGTTGGTCTTTATGGTTTGATAAGTATCTTTATTGTGTTCTACAATTTTGCTCGAATCTGTTTTATTAAACCAGATGGGTTCATTGTTTTTGCCCGAGGGCGTATTACTTTTTTGCATTAATTGCTCCTTGTAAAAATCGGGCCCAAGATGTAGCTTGTTTGGTCCAGTTATAATAATTATTAACATATTTAGATTGATCTTCTAAATGACGATGAATAGTAGGCTCATGCAAAGTAAGAGCGGCTGCGTCAATACCATAAGCAAATTTTTCAGATAAATTTCTATAGTTAGTATCATAAGGTATATACATAGGAAACTCTGCACCTGTTTCAAACAAAGCCCCATAATTAGTTGTAATACAGTAAAGACCTGCAGCCATAGATTCCAATAAAGATATACATGACGTTTCTTCAAAAATACTTGGATACACATACATATTATAATTGTGAATGTTTTCTCTAATGTACTCATTAGGTTTGTAACCAATATAATTTACGTTAGGTAATTCTTTTGCTTGTTTATAAAGCGCGGTATAATTGTAATCATTTTTTTCATAAAACTCTTTGCCATATATTTCTGTTGAAGAATATACATCTAGACTAACGAGTGGGTTTTTTATTAATTGCATTGCGCCCAATAATACGCTCAATCCTCTCCAAGGAGTGTTCTGATGTATAATTTTTATGGGTTTATTTTGTTGATAAGGTTTAGCTTTTCCTATGTTTTCTATTCCATTTTTAATTACTAAACATTTGTGACAAGGTAAACCAAACATCATTCTAAATTTTTCATAATTCCAATGCGAGTTAAATACATACCAATCATATTTGTGATGATTAGCTTTGTTTTTAAACCAAGGATATAAATTAGGTTGGTCGTAAGAATTTTTTTGCCAAAGTATATTTACCTTATTAGGATCAATTGGAACCTTACCTGGAACACTTGTACAAATTTGTACTTGATCTAATAATTCTTTTTTAATGTATTTATTTAAAAACTCTAGTTGTAGTTCAGTTCCGCCTTTAGGACTTTGGTTTTTCATTTTGTTTCTGCATTACTTTCTGAAGAACTTCTAATCCTTTCGGAGACACTTGAACAGTTACATCCTGCGCAATATCAGGCCCTTCTTGTTTTTCTTTATATATTTTACCTGTCTTTGTATTACGCCACGTCGTTATCGTAGTGCAATTTATTTTTGTTAAATTATCCGTTTTCATTCTCTCTATTTATTAAAGCATAACTTATCAGGCCTTGTATCTTATTACTTCCTGTAGCTGCTTGCACAGTTATAGCATCACCTGCTTCTAAATTCAAGCCTTGAGGTGAAGCATTTACTTGTGATTTACCAGGTACATCATCTCTAAAAAATTCATACTCAGTGTTTGAATCTGATGAATCAACAAAATTCATGTTTACTAAAATAGATGATGACGCATCATTGTTGGCACAATAAACACTTTTAACTATGATTGCCCCAGTAGTAGGACAAGTAAGCACTGTAGCTTTGCTTGTATCGGCCTGTTTAAAACCTTGATTTTTATATTGTATGGTCATGATAAAAAATAATTAAATGCATCCTGTTCGTTTTTTAAATCTTCTTGAAAAGAAAAATTAAGTTGTTGTTTCATAGTTGTTACAGACTCAATAATTTGTCTTTGATTTTCTACATCATAATCTTGTTTAGGTTCTGGTATGTAGTTAGTTAACTTTGCCATTATGCTTTATTTATTTTTCTTAATGTTTTAGCAAAACGAGCTCTTTGTCCTAACTTGCCTTTTGCTTTAGCTGCTTTGTTTAATTTATCTAAAGGTATTTTTTCACCTTTTTTAATATTTAAAGCTCTTCTTAAAGAACCTGGTTTCTTAATAGCTTTTTTAATGTTTAGTTTTTTTGTCATTTTATCTCCTTCCGTCTGGTTGAGCATCCATTCTAAAACTACCATAACGCCACGTTTGTCCTGCAGCATCGTTTTCTACTTTCAATGATAATAGTCTTCCTCTTGCTCTGGTGTCTACTTTTTCTGTAGTGCTTGTTATTGTAAAAGGTCCGAGAGGTGACCCTGTTTGAATATCAGAAGGGAAGTCAGAAATAAACAAAGTTACTTTTGAGTTACCTACTAAAAATTTATAGTCAGGCATAAATCTTCTCATTGACATAAATAATTCTCCGTCATCAATATCAAAATCTCCTGATCTAATAAATGCTGCGATTGCTGTAGTTCCTGAACTATTAACTTGGTCAGTTCCTATTTCATGAGCATAATATATTGATGCTCCGTATTTATTTGTAATGCCGGATATCTCCGCAAAAACTGGAGTGTTTGTTGCTTCATAATCTGTTGCATAAGGTAAATTAAACACACCTTGATCTTGATAAGTAGTTCTGTCTAAAGAACTAGTGGTCCAACAGTTCTCTTGATAATTATAAGTTACACATCTATCAATCTGCTCTGATCCTGCTTTAGGATAAAACCAATTTACTTCTGTATACAAAGTGTTAGGTGCTGAAAAGACTGTGGCCGCCGAATCATAGTTAATTCCTAAATCTCCATTACGTGTAGTAAATACAAAATCTTCTACGAGACATGGTAAAGCTTTAACCGTACCATCGTACATAAAAAATCCACCTTCGCCCGACATCCAATATACAGCGCCGTTGACATAACTAGCTGCATGTTGAGCAATACATCCACAATTTGTACCTACTTGTCTTACAGAAAAAGTAAATGGTGGACCCACAAATTGAATAACATAGGCAGCTAAATCAGTTAATACAAATACATAATCTTTTCCTTGTAAAGCTGCAGTAATTTTATTTCCTGTATCTAATCTAAATGTTCCCGCAGTATTAGTAGCTTTAGGTAAATAAGTATTAAGGTCTTCTTGATTAGAAAATCTTACAAACATAGGATCTTGGGTTGAAGAACTGCCAATAGTTGTTTCTGTTCCAAAATGAAATAAATGTCGATCTCTATCTGAAACTAATGTAAATCTAGTTGCAGTTGGATTTGCAGAAGTAGAAAAACCAGATGTTGACTGTGAAGCTCTCACTGTTCGTGGATTAGTCGCTCCTGCATTCCACGTAAAAGTTTTGCCATTAAATACTGTTGCAACCAATACTTCTCCAAAATTATCTAAAGACCAGTTAGCAGGATCTAAAATTACATTACTTGTTCCACGTTCAGTTCCCCATGTAGAGTCGCCCCATAAATATGTGCTCCAACCGTAGCCTTTTGTTTGAAATGTTGGTCCTACTTCAACGTATGGATTAATACTAGCTGATCCTGAAGCAGAGGCAGCGCCAGAAGCATTGACTCTCATTTGAATAGTAAAAGTATCATTGTTTGGAACAGTTAATATTTCAAAAGCTCCGTCAGTAAAATCTGTTGCTACATATCCTGTGGGTGGTGTAACTGATGTGAACGTTACGTATCTTCCAACTTCTAATCCATGACCAACTTTGTTTACTGTAACATTATTTTGACTAGAAAATGTATCAAATGTAGCTCCAGTGATTGCTGTATCTAAAGGAGTGATGTCGTAAAACGCTTCACCATAATATAAGAATAACCCTTGTGATGTTCCAATGGCCGTATATCTTTCACCTTTTAAACTAGTAAACGCTAATTGAGCTCGTGCTGCTCCGGGAACTGTTTCATTAGCTTGTGTAAGTTGTGTCCAACCACCTATTTTTTCTGGTGCTGTATATCTAAAACGTACAAAGTCGCCATCTACCCACTGTCCTGGAAGAGCTGAGGGTACACTTTGTTTGTTAAAACCTGCTGCAAATTTGACTTTTTTTAATGCCATAGGATCTATTATACTAGTTTTTGGACAAAAATATAGTCCATTCTAGCTTAGGTATCAAATCATTTACGTATACTTTTTTTAGTTTATTCTTTTTTAAGTAATTATGTAATTCCTCTAAATCTAAAATAATCCACTCATTACCTATTTCTAATACCATTTTATCAGCTTTAGTATTTGTTTTAAATTTTTGAGCAGGTGTGCCGTCTGGCAGTTTTATCATGTCTCTAATATCAAATCTGTAAAAGGCATTTTGACCTTTTATAATACCTGCAATATTCCAAGATGTTTCACTCTTAGGATATTCTGTAGACTCTAAATTCTTAGAAAATCTTTTTACAATTGAGTTCAATTTAAATACCTATTATTTTAAATAGAGAAAATCTTTTCTATTTTTTTCTCCTAAATTACCTTTTAAAAAGTAATTTGCTCCTACCATAATTTTGCTTCCTTCATTTACTGAATTATGTCTTATCCAACCAGGGAATATAAATAAATCTTTTTCATTTGTAGGAAGATGCCAAGTCTCACTATTATATATATTGTATTGAATTGGATTATATGAAAAATCATATGCTTCTTGAATACTACTTTTACCTAATTCAAAATAAATAGTATTTTTTCCTTTGCTTTCTGGATAAAAAACAATACTCAAAAAAGCTCCTTTATGACTATGAGAATGATGAACAGTGTTATCATTAATAGTTGTCCAACTTTGAGTAACATAGACTTCATTTTTAATTTGTAAAACTTCTTTTAAATATTGATCTACTTTTTTATCAAAAAGATTTTTAATATTTTTAAATATTTTATTATTAAATATATAATTATTTTCAGAGACTTTTACATTTTTTCCTTTTTGATAATTTTGTTTTATTATAAATTCTTTTTGTTTTTTATTTAAAGAATAATCTAATTTTGAAATTGCTATAGGAATAGCTCTTAAATTTAATACATTCATTATTTTATATTTAATTTTAAAAAAGAATCTTCAGTGCCAAAAGAAACATTTGGTAAAACATTAAAAGCCAAAGAATACCTATTCTCTTTTGAATTATTAGGTAAAATATTATGTCTCATATTACTAAAAAATAATACAAGACAATTTGACATTGGAGTTATATCCCAGTGTTTAGAATTATAGATGTTATAAGTTTTTACTTTTGTATGAAAAGGATTTAAAAAATCATTATAAAATCTAATTTTAAAATTTTCAGAAAACTTAGGATAGTATACACCGCTAATCCAAGAATTTGAATGTGTATGTGATTCAGAATAACCTTGGGGTTTTGTTTTAGTAATCCAACTATTAAAGATTTTAAAATTATTATCTTTAAAACATAATTTATCAGTAATTAATGAATCTACTGATTTTTCACATTCTTTTTTTAAATCTTTAAACTTATTTAAAATATTATATTCAGTGCTTGAATAACTTAAAAAGCCATTTGCTTCTTGTTTTACTTTTTGTTTTTCAAATATTTTATCGTAATTTTTTCTTATATCTAATTGATATAAAAAAATAGAATTATGTATGATAGGGATATTATGTAATAACATCATATTAGATTAATATGAACCAACCTGTTACAATATATTTTTCTTGAGTAGGTGACGGAATACCTCTGTGTAAATGGGTAAAATCAGTTGGCCATATTAAAGTTTTACCTATTTTAGGTTTAACTTTAACTTTTTGATATTTAAATTCAGTTTCTCCTTTATCAGTAACATCATTTAAATACGTCATATAAACGAGTCCTCTTTGAGCTATGAATTGACCTGGCACATATCCAACATATCTTTCACAATGCCAAACTTTAAAACCGCCTCCTGGAGGATAGTATTGTATTAAATTTGAATCATAGGTATGATATCTTCCTAATTTATATTTATTAACATACTGACGTACACATTTACTCAACTCTGAAAAATATTTTTCTATAGTTTTATTACTAGACATATTATAAAAAGTAACATCAATTGACTCTTTAATGTCTGTATTTACTGCAGTGTTTTTTACATCTTTATCATAAGCAACTCCGGGTCGTTTATATTCTTTATTTTTTTTATGATATTTTATAAGTTCTTTACAAACTTCTGTGTCTATTTGATAGCTTTCTATAAATGTCTCTTGCATCTTTATATGTAATGTATTATAATATTGTATAGTTTAAAAAGCAAGAGAGAATGAAATTAAAATATAAAATAATAGATAATTTTCTTGATAAAGAAGATTTTATTACATTAAAAAACTCTATCCTTAATAAAGAGTTTTCTTGGTATTTTCAAAATTTAATAAATGCAAATCATGGTAAAAATGATTCTACATGTTATTTTACTCATCTTATTTATGAACATACTCCTAATAGTCCAATATACTCTATAATTTTTGATTTGTTTTTTAATAAATTAAAAATGAAATCTTTATTAAGAATAAAATGTAATTGTTTTCCCTCTACAGAAAAAGTAAGGATTAATAAGAAGCACTGTGATTATACATTTAAAAATAATGGTGCAATATTTTCATTAAATACATGTGATGGTTTTACGTCATTAGCGGATAATACAAAAATAGATTCTATTGAAAATAGATTATTATTATTTGATGCAAATAAACCTCATGCTAGTTCAACTTGTACAAATGCAAAAGCAAGATTTAACATAAACTTTAATTATTTTTAATGAGTAATTGGCCATTTAAATTAGATCACGTTCACGAATGGGCTTATTGGAAGAGCGCTTTTTCAAAAGAAGAATGTAATTTAATTATTGAATTAGGTAAAAAAAATTTAATCACAGGACAAGTTGCTAACCCTGCAAGAACAAAAAATTATAGAAAAAGTAAAATTAATTGGATTCAACCAGATGAAAAAACAGATTGGATTTTTAAAAGACTTACTGACATATCACAAAGTTTAAATGATCAATTTTTTAAATTTGATGTAGAAGGTTTTTTAGAGGGATTACAATTTACTAATTATAAAGCTGTCGGATCATATTATGGAAAACATGTTGATAAAGGCACTAATAGAAAAATAAGAAAGTTATCTTTATCTGTACAATTAACTGAACCTAAAAAATATAAAGGAGGTGATTTAAATTTATATTTTGAAGATAAGCCTTTACCAATGTCTAAAGAACAAGGTAGTTTAATTATGTTTCCAAGTTATGTATTGCACGAAGTTACACCAGTTTTAAAAGGTGAAAGAAATTCTTTAGTTGCTTGGATATCAGGAAAAAATTTTAAATGATTGTTAAATATCTACTTCTACCCAACCATCAGTAGAGTTGTATTCCCATGTTTTACCTTCAGAGACTTCGTCAATTCTTTGCCAGCCGCCTATATCTCCATACTCCCAAACAGAGTTTGCAGGTTCTGTAGGTCTTGAAACAGGGTAATCCCAACCGCATGTGTCTTCATTAAAAACTACTGTAGTAGATTCAGTTCCATCAGGGTTTAAAGTTTTAGAAGGTATAAAAGCATCTCTAGCTGCATCATAGGTACTATTTATTCCTCCATGATTCTTTCTAAAAATTTCACCACCATGTTTGTGGGCTCCTAGATACATTCCTTTTACTGATCTTTTCCAAACAGCATCGGGTTCTTTAAAAATTTGTCTTAAAAAAGCTTGACCTTTTTCTTCATTAAGAGAACCATCTTGAGTTACTATATCGTCCTCAACTCTTACGGTATCAATTACTTTATTGTTAGAATCTAATTTAGAAAAATAAGCCATTATGTTGTATACGTTCCTGCTCCAGTAAATTTTAATATAGTGTTATCTCCATCTACAGTTTCCGTTGGTGAACCTGTTGTAGACCCTGAATAATTTGCTGTAGGTACTTTTATAATAACAACTCCGTCTCCGCCGTCGCCGCCGCCGTTTTGGGCTCCGCCGCCACCGCCGCCGAGTCCATCGGTTCCAGGAACATTAGGTTGGCCAGGACCTCCGCCAGCACCGCCGCCCCCTGATCCGCCAGGGCCTCCAGAATTTCCAATTTCAGCGCCACCGCCTCCACCGCCTCCGGCATATGTTACGGATGCACCAGTTATTGAATTTGCAGTACCATTTCCTCCAGCTCCTCCAGGAGATCCAGCAGCTGATCCATTGTTTCCAATGCCTCCTCCGCCTCCGCCAGAGTAACTTCCAGTATTATTTCCACCTCCAGGGTTTCCTTGAGATGGAGTTGTGCTTGGAGTATTACCAGCTCCTCCTGATTGAGGTGTATTATTTCCTCCAGCGCCACTACCAGAACCACCAGATTGTCCAGGTGTACTGGCCGTAGAGCCTCCGCCGCCTCCGGCAGATGTAATTGTAGTTAAATTTGGTCCACTTATTGCAGAACTTCCACCAGCTGTCCCGATGGATTCACCACCAGATCCACCAGATCCTACAGAAATAGTAATATCAAATGATTCAGAAATTGATTGAGTAGAAGTTCGATAGCCTCCTGCTCCGCCGCCTCCACCTCTATATTGGCCGCCTTCTCCTCCGCCGGCAATGATTAACATTTCTGCATCAAATGGATATTCGATAACTTTTCCGCCTCGGCCAAAGCCGCCTTTTGATCCTGCTCCGAATGTTCCTAATAGTGGCATAATCTTTCTCCTCCTATTTTATTACGCGAACTGTGTTTGAGCAGCTAACACAGTGAATGTAGCGTCTCCAGTTTTTATAATAGTGTATGTATAAGTGTCTAATGAACTAGCATTACCTGCTGATGGTGCAGATCCACCTTGCCATTCTGGAGTAACGCTTGATCCATCAATTTGAAAAGCTGAATTGTAATAAGGTGTACTACCATTTTTTACAATGTGTGCGATAGTTACTGACTCACCTGTATCCATGATAGTGTTTAAAGCTGTAGAACCATCACCTCTAACGTTTAATGTCCAGTTAGCTCCAGCATCTGATGTAAAATTTAAAACTGCTTGAGTAAGCACATCATAAGCAATTGTTCCGGTAGCCGATGTAGCTGCTGTTGTAACTTTTTCTGCAACACTTTGAATTTTACCTTGGCCATTGAAAGTTGCTCTTCCATAACCTTTTGGTGTAATGTTTAAATCGATATTAGCATCTCCACCGGTTGCAGATATTGCAGGTGCATTACCTGTAGCTGCATTGGCTATTGTAAATTCATTAACAGCTGAGCCGGTTGTGGTAAATGAAATTTGTTGATTAGAGTTTTCATCTAGAATACCATGAGCTGTGTCAATAATAATATTTTGACTATTTGTATCTAAATCCGCTGAAAGTTGTGGTGAAAAATCAGATGATAAATCTGTAAATGCTGTATCAACAACATTAGTCCCATCTGAGTAAACCATTTTAGTGCCCTTGTCAGCTGCTGCCCAAGTTACTCCAGTTCCTGAAGAAGTTTTGAACGTTACTGTATGAGCACCTGTAGTTGCGTTATCAACTACGAAAGTTTTTTCAATTGAATCAGGAATAGTTACGTTAACTGCTCCTCCAATTGTTCCTGTTAATTTTAATACTGCGTTTTTACCGTTTGATAAAGCGCCGTTTGAAAAAGTTAAAGTTGCACCTGATGTGATACCTACTGCATCATAACCACCAATTGCTTGTTCTAAAATTAATAAGTTTGTGTTTGTAATTTGTCCCCAAGTTCCTGAGTTTTCTCCAGTAGCTTGAACTGTAAGTTTTAAACTTGCTGATGTCGAATTCGCCATATTTTTATTCTCCGATTTTCTTAATTTATTAAAATTTTATTATAGTGTCAAACTATAATTATGCAGCGTTTGTATCGACTTCCTGCCATCCTGGAGGATCAACTGGTGCTGTGCCAGTGTTGACTTCGTTCCAAATCAATACATTTGTAGCCGTACCTAAGTTAAAAGTCAAGGCATTTCCTGAAGGAAATACTCTAGTTTCAGTAACAACATCTGCTGGTGAATTTAATGCAGCTGTTAATGCAATTCCTGTAACATCAACAGGAGTTAAAAGTTCTCCTGAAGCTGTGCCTAATGACATAGCCATTGTCTGACCATAATTAGGATCAGCTATAAATGAACCGTTATTCCATCTAGAATTACCCCATGTAGCATCACCCCAAGCCATTGTTGTATCACCGACTCCAGTATTTGCATCTCCTGTAATATCAAAATTATTTTGACCTGGAATAGCTAAACTCATTGACATTTGTTGTCCAGTTACTGTTGCATCAGGTGCTGGATCTGCACCAGAGAAATTTTCTGACATAGCCATTGCAAGCAATTCTGTTTGCCCGTTGCCCCAAGCTAACGTGCCCCACGAAGATTTATAACCCCAGTATCCCGGTAGTTTAGATGTTATTTCTGCTTTGGTAATATTATCAGCATTTACACTTCCTAAAGCAGCTGACATTGCAATACCTGTAATTTGAGCAAATCCAGGGTTGAAATTTAATTGTGCAACCATCGGTATACCACTAGGTTCTGCTACAAAAGCAGAAAATGCTTCAACAGTTGCGGGAGCAGAAACTGTTAATGTATTTCCTGGAGGTATAACAATAGAATCTCCATTTATAGAAATACCATTAGAGCCTTCTGCCATTGTCATAGCAAGACCAGTAACCTGATGTAAGTTTCCAGATTCACCCCAAGTTTCTGTGCCCCATGTATCAGAGCCCCATCCTACGTTTACAAAAGACTCAACGGTGATGCCACTATTATTAAGTGACATTGATAAAGCTTCACCATTATTCCATTCACCAAAGCCCCACACATTAGCGCCCCAAGCAACATTGTTTGGATTAGATACTTGAACTGTTAAATCTTGGTTTTGATTCCAAGCTCCTTGATTCCATGAATGAGCTCCCCATGAATTAACGACCATATCCATGATACCACCCATGCCGATACCATGGACGTAACATAAATAATAAAAATCTGTAAAAGAAGAAGGCGTTACTTCTACGTAACGCGTTGTAGCTGCATTAAAAGTGGTGACGTTGGTGTAGTTAGCGTAGCTAACTGCTCCATCTAAATAGTAAGTTACACCAGAAGTTAAGTATTGGTCTTTGCTAGTGGTAGTAGAAAATATTAAAGGGTGATTATCATTAGTGCCTGCGCTTTGATCAAAACGTAAAGTAGAATCCGCAACCCAATCAACTGTTCCTGGTCCCGTTGCGTTTCTAACTCCATCTAAATAAAATACGTTGCCGGTTCCTCCACCATACAAGCTTCCACTTGCTACGGTTACCGTATAAGTTTTATTTGCCATAGGAGTCTACCTCCTATTAGCCCGATATTCTTAGTATCGCTGCTGTTGACGTTGGCGCTGGAAACTGAATTGTGAAAGTTCCTGATGTAGCTGTTTTGTCTGCTCCAAAATCTAAAACACACACTGCATCAGTAGTACCAGACCCTGCTCCAGCTGTTGTATTATAAATTAAAGCACCTCTTGCAGTCAATGTCACACCGGTAAACGATCTGTCTGAAAAATCACATCTTGCTACACCTGCAGATATAGAAGTTCCTAAATTAACTAGGGCTCCTCCACCTTGAGTGTACTGACCAGTATTTCCAACTTGACCACCTGTGCTATCGCCTGGATAGTTAG
>Ga0181420_1000748_pt1 | contig 12606 bp, 22 predicted proteins | sample 43SPOviralmetaG_FD_130145 | JGI IMG/M metagenome (GOLD analysis project Ga0181420, IMG submission 130145) | Marine viral communities from the oligotrophic San Pedro Time Series (SPOT) site, San Pedro Channel, CA, USA - 43 SPOT_SRF_2013-05-22 | ecosystem: Environmental > Aquatic > Marine > Strait... | reverse complement strand
ATTCACTTTAGGATAAGCACCTTTGTTGAAGGACACTCCAGTTTCTTCTTGGAATGTTGGAAATTGTTGAGCCATCAAATGGTCAAACACTTTATCGAATGGTGTTAAAAATTCATCTCGGTTGAGATGTTTCGGGTTTACAAATTGTACTTTAGTCATTTTATTTCTCCTATATGTTTAATTAACTTTTTAGTCTAACTAATTGGACCAACCTCATTTGAGCGAAAGTCCTTACACTAGTATACTGTACAAAAAGCGTACCAGACTATTTATCCGAACAATCTGTCTACTAAATCTGACAATCTGTCAATAGTCATATATTTTTTCTGACTTTTTGTATTCCAAGTTGTCTTCATACAAATTGGTCTTCCATACTCTACACTTCTCTCGTTAAATATATCTAATTTTTCTGGAGAGTCATCAACAAGAACATCAACATCAATAGACCATTTTTCTTTTGTAAAATGATATTCATCAAAGTCAAAACCATTCTTATCCAAGAACTCTCTTGTAATATCTTTACAATGTTCTCTTTGAGCTGAAACTAAAACTAATTCGTGTCCGTGTTTGATAGCCCAAGACTTTAGTATAGCCCAATCCTCAACAGCTTCTTTTATTGGTGTTGAGTCTCTACCAAATAATTCTTCGTGATGAGTCTGGAAAACATATTTCTCAGTTTCATCTTCTGACCAAAATGGTAACCAATCTTCCCAATCCCAGGATTTTGGAACAAGGATTTCATCCGCGTGTTGTGGATGAGTCTCTTTAATTTTATTTATAACATCAGGAATGAAATCTCTTAACACTCCATCACAGTCAATTCCTATTCTCATTTGTACTCCCTTCTTATATCCATAAGTTTAAATTTAATCCAACCATAAAACAAACTCATCATTTGATAACCAAGTGTTGCGATAAACCAAAATACAACAAATAGTACTACATAAAATAAATACATTTCCATTTTTTATTCCCCTTTCAATTTAAAAGTAAAGTTCCTCGAACTCGTAAGACCAAAGTTAATCCATATCAATCCTATTTCGCAATCTTCTTTTAGACATCGTAATAACAATTGATGTTCAGCCCAAGTCATAACTTTTACAACTTCGAACTCTGAACCATTCTCTTCAATGAATGATTTACCAAACCCCGTCTTACCTGACAATATTATTTTATCGCCAATATTTACACCTAAGTTATTTTCTAAATGTTCTTTGCCCATTTTTATTTCTCCAAGAATTTTTTGTTCATTGTTTTTGCAACCTGCATCATATTAGTAGCGTTAACAAACTCAGCGTCACTCCCATACATATTTGTGAAAGACTTGTTATCTGAATCATAACTATAGTCACCACCAATGAAGTAACTTAGAACACTAATACCTTTAGCTCTCATATTGTTAACCATTTTTCTTGTGTGACTTTCAGCCGACTCACCTTGATAACTAATATCATTGTTACCATAGTAAGGTTGTCCATCAGAAAAGTTGATGAAGTAACTATCTTGATTACTATTTCCAGGAATCAAATCTTTCTCAATAGCTTCGAAACATAAACCTTCAGGAGTAGTTCCACTAACATCTAACGCTGGAAATAATTTTCTAACTTTAGTAAGTTTATCAGTTCTTGAATCGTAACAAACCATAATGAAAGGAACATTAGAATCACCTCTTCCACCTCTATTTGAATCGTGAGTAGTTCTGATTGAAACAACCACATCAATGTTACCAGCCATATCACAAGCCTTAATCATCGCAACTGCCGAAGTCATAGCTTTGTTCCACTTGTCTCCACTCATAGAACCACTAGCGTCAATCGAAATATGTAAGTAAGCTTTGTTATATCTTTCAACGAAAGTTTGACTAAACACATTAGAGTTTCCGAAACCTAATTCAGAAAGTAATCTCTTGTCAATCTTTCCAGAAGTTTGTCTTGTAAATTTAAGAGATGACTCTTCACCTCTAACTTGTAATTTTCTACCAAGAATAGAACCAAGTCTTAAACCCTCATCAACAAAGTTATAAGAACTTCTATACTCACCACCATAACTTCTTTGATTGTAACTTGTCGCACAATTGAATTGGTCAGAGTCAATAAGACTTTGAGTTAATTTTTTAACAACCAAACATTTAGTACCTTTACTTGTAATACCACTCCAATAATTTTTAGGAATGTCAGCACCAACATTTTGATAACTAGCACCAGACTCATCAATAGATGTAATATCTTTAGCTTCTTTTTTATTTAATTTTGTTTTCTGAACATCACCATCAAGAAACTTATTTTGCTTCTCGAAAGCCTTATCCAACATACTTTTTTGTCTCGCCGAAAGTTCAACAGAATCAGAACCATCATCGTTTCCTAAATTTTCTGAAGGAGTTATAGAACCATTATCGATAGCATCTTGAAGTTCTTCATCAGAGATAGTCTTACTCTCACCTGAACCATTACCCTCTTCAGAATCACCATTCTGTGAATCAGAATCACTATTCTGTGAATCATCGTCAGAGTCATCTTGAACTTTAATAGGGTCGATGTTAAGAAGAATATGAGACATAACTTCACAAGAGACATTGAAAGCTTCTCTCGTGTCATTCATTAAACCTCTTTGAATCCTACCCAAATCAATAGTTTCATAAATATCTTTTAAACCTTTAAGAGAACCTAACTGTCTGTTAGAGTTATGAAGGTTAATAATTCTGAACATATAAGACTCAATGTTTTCCATTCTATACTCTGAAGATAATAAACCTTTATCTACATTCTTTGAGTAGAAATACTTTTCATACATAGAGTGATAATAACCTTTATAACCAGGAGAAGTTCTGAAAATGAAAGAGTCAATTCTTCTATCTTCAACATAGTTAAGAATTGATTTAACAGTAGAGATAATTGTATATCTATCAACATTAATTTTCTCACCAAGAACAAATATCTCAGTTGGTATTTCCATTTCTAAATTTCTTAATAAACTAAAATCAGAGAGTTTTATATGAGAACCTTCGTGAAGAGCCAAACCAACAGCAACATCAAATTTCTTATCATCTAAATTTGCACCTAAAACAACTCTCTTACCATCAGTATAACTTTCATCTTTAGAATTGAAGACAACTTTAATATCTTCACCAGTAACAATATTAACAAAGTTACTAATAGCTCTTTTATAACCAGCTAAAGCAACCAAATCTTTTCCTTTTTTAACATCGGTATCTAAACCTAAAAATTCATCAACATCTACATCATTAGAATTATTATCCCAAAATGTAGAATATGAATTAGTAGTCTTTTTAACAGGACCACTACGGAAGGTAAAACCTTTAAAATCTCTTGAATTAAAACTCATAAAACTCCTTTTGTTATCTTTTTTCTCTCTCAATCTCATACTATACGTTACGACATTTTACAGGTACAAGTCAAGATCTTTTTTGCTTTTATTTGCTTTTTTTTGGAATACGGAATGGGAATATTGGTCAACCACTCGCTACCCACCACTCGATTTGATGTCTTTTTTCCAGATTCTTTCGAATCAACATCGAAGTGCCTAAGCCTTGTCCGTTGTATATCCCCATTCCAATAAGGGTGCAAATCCTTACTTTCCATATTTTTGATAAAGTGTATTAGCCTTTTCCATTTCTTCTTTAGATAAAATTCTTTCTTCACTATTCCAATACTCTACTCTATCTGATACCCATCTTATTTCGGGGTCATCAATATCATAGTTACCTTTAGCTTTTTCCATAGCTACAAGTAAAATATTCATCTTACCAAACATCTTATTCCAAAATGTTATATCCAATTTACTATCTAATACATCCGCTAATCTAGTTCCCTTCATATTCCCTCCACATTGAGTTACATTTCAAACCATCTTCTTTTGATAGTTTCTTAAAATCATATTCCCTAACATCTGATATTAAACTCATAACATAACTCTTATCAGATTTAGATTTATCAACACACATCGTATTCTTTGGATCATGATATGCGTCATTAATAGCATATTTTAATTTTAACAATTTACCAATGAGTGGATTCCCATTGGTTAAATTTGCATATTTCTTACTACTTGATTTCATTAAAAGTCTCCTTTTGCTACTTGAAATGTGGTTAAACCATTATCTCTCCACATATCAACTACTTGTTGTCTGTCGTCAAATACCATAGCAACATTATCTTTACCAATACTATCTAACCACATTTGTTTCAAATCATTGTCTGGAAGGTATAAATGGTTTTGGGGTCTCATAACAAGATGGTCATAATTAACATCGTGTTTAGCCAACCAATTAATGGTAGCTTGATGAGTAACATCAGAACGACCTGATAGAATCCAAATTCTGTAATCAGTTGAAAGTAATTTAGTCATCTGAATAACAGGTGTATTTGGGTCATCTAAATCAATGTTAGTAGGGTCAAAGAATTTACCCCAATCAAATTTTCCATTGTCTTTAGTAGATATATCTCTTCGTTTATCTATAAGAGCGAGTGTACCATCTAAATCAAATATAACTATTTTTTTGTCCATACTATCCTTACATATTCCTTAATTTTATATTGTTAGCCATTATCTTTCTGTAACCATCAGCCATAAATTCGTTACCTTTTTCTTCCCAATATTGTATCATAACACAATTACAATCATCATAATAAAAACTATCACCAACACTACATTGAACATCACCATCACCTTCACATAAAGGACAATCCACTTTACCACTTGGCAAACCAAATAACCTATCTTTACTCGGTATCTGTTGGTATCCTATTGTTATGTCTTTATTATTAAATTCCATACTTTCCTTTCCTTATCTTATACTATACGTTACGACATTTTATATATTAAAGTCAAGACCTTTTTTGCTTTTTTTTTATATTTATAACTGATATGATAAACTTTATACTAAATATATTTAAAACAAAATACAAATGGATATGTGAATATTGTGGTGATATAGTTAAATCACACACACAACCATTTTGCAAACCTTGTTGTCATATCCATAGAGGTGATGTAAAAATGATTAGATTAAAAAAATGATTAAACTAAAAGACTTGTTATCAGAGGTTAAAGTAGCACACTCCAAAAAATCATTGGAATGGGTTTCAATGGATTATATTCCACTTGTTCCAAAAACAATGAAAAAAATTCTCGGTGATACACCCATTACAGCATTTCATAACTTAAATTGGTTTGCTATTAAGAAACAATTGCCTAGAGTTATTGGTACAAAGAAATCAATATCAACATACACTACTGATACAGAAGGTCATTTGATGAGTGGTGGTGGTGTTCAAACTGGTGGTGGTGTTGTATTAGAAGTAGAAGGAAAGGTGTTAGTTGCTGGAACTGAAGATTTAGGTTCTGTACCTGATGAGGCTGGAAGAAGATGGATACATCCAAGTACCTTTGGTAAGATAGTTGGTATGAAACAATTTGAAGGTGGTGGAGGTGGAATATATTGGAGAAAGCATTTATACAATATGGATAAGAAATTGGAAGATATATTATTCAAATACAAAACAAGTTTATTAATTGCCCCTACTGATAGTCAAGAAGATAATGATAGATTCCCACCATATGATAATAAACAAAAAGCAGATTTGATTAAGAGGTGGGTTAAGGCTAGTAATAAATTTTTACTGAAGATGAAGAAGACAATTAAGAAATCATTTATGAACAATGTAAACAATCCAACAATAACAAAATTTATGAGTTCATATGGTTACAACGAATTATTGATTTATGATGTAAAGATTAAAGATGCTTATATCGTATTAGATATAATTGGTGACCCTAATGACTATGAGACTACAGAGAAAGCAATAGAAGGTATAAAGAAAGATTTAAAACCATATGTTAAAGGTAAAATCTTTACAGGTTTTGCTGGTGGTGTGAAGAAATGGGTTAAACAGAGAGGTGGTAAGATTTGATATATCTAAATACTTTACTCGCAGAATCTAAACTCAAACTTAATGTTCCTTCCGACATCAGACGAATCCATAAAATATTTAAAAAGAATGGTTATAAACTTTATGTAGTTGGTGGAGCAGTTAGAGATGCTATTCTTGGTAAGAGACCAAAAGACTATGACTTAGCTACAGATGCTAAACCTGAGGATGTATTGAGAATAGCAAAAGACAATGGACTTCACGCTGTTGATGTTGGTGGTAAATCATTTGGTGTTGTTGAAGTTCTTGGTCACGAAGTTGCTACATTCAGAAAAGATATAGGTAAGGGAAGAAGGCCCAGCGCTGTAGATTATACCGATATTAAAGGTGATGTTATGAGAAGAGATCTAACAATTAACGCTTTGTTTTATGATATTAACCGTGGTGAGATTGTAGATTTAGTAGGAGGGATAGCAGACTTAAAGAAAAATAAAATTAGGACTGTTGGTAATCCTACAGAAAGATTCGATGAAGACCCACTTCGTAAATTAAGAGCTCTTAGGTTTAGTGGATTGTTGGGAGGAAGAATGACTACAGATACTTGGAACGCATTAAAACAGAATCCAGATATATCTGGTGTTAGTAGTGAAAGAATTAGAGATGAGTTTATAAAAGGAATTAAGAAATCTAAATCAGCTCCACAATATTTTAAGATGATAGAAAAGTTAAAGATGTGGAGACAAATATTCCCTATGGGATTAAAAGTAAATACGAGATACATAAAGGGAAATGATTACATACTTCAGATAGCATACCTATTAAAGAATAATAAAACAGATTCAGTTAAGAAAAAATTAAATGGTTTGAAATATACAAATCAAGAAGTTAAAGATATATGGTTCTTACATATATTAGCAAATGAATCTAAATGGGCTTCTAATAACTTACCTACCTTTAAAGGATTACAAAAGAATATAACCCTAACAGATAACCAAATAAAATCTTGGGCAAGTGTTAGTGGTAAAAGTAGTTCTGTACTAAAATTATGGAAATGGAAATTGTCTGTATCACCTAAAGATGCTATATCGAAAGGATTGAAAGGGAAAGGTATTGGTGATTATATAAAGAATAAGGAAACCGATTTATTTAACGGTAACTAATTCTTTCCAGGATTTCTTCCTATTTTTAAGTCCTTACACATCTTATCAAGACTATATCCTTTGGCAATTTCTTTCTCTTCTTGGACTCTACAATGTTCTTGATAGTATAATTCAAATCTTTCATTATCTGAAAGTTCTTCATCTTCTAACAAATATTGTTCAATCTCTTTAAGAGACATATGTTCTACAACACTTTTAGGTGCTCTCTTTCTTTCTATAGTTTTAGATTCTGGTTTCTTCTTATTATATTCTTTTTCCCATCCTCTAACGAAAGCATCTAATTGTCCTACGAGTTTTTCAAACTCATCATCTGACATATCTTTAGGCATTTCCCAATCATCGAAATGGTCATCGATTATTTGATTTCTTTTACTGGAATCATTATCTTTACCTTTACCTTTAGCACGATATCTTAATTGACAATCATAAGAATTGAGTAGTTCTTCGATAGCCCAAGAACAGAAATTGATTTTATGCAAATCTTCTTTGTCCTTAGATGCCAAGGCATCCATTTGAGCATCATCTAAAAACTCTACAAGACATTTCAGTAAATCTTCAGATATGATTTTATATTTTCTTTTTCTATTCATAATACTCCTCACTTGTTAACCCGCCTTGTTTATTATAAATATAAACTAAAAATCCAAAACGAGAGGTTTTAGTATCGGTTTTCGCGTAACCTAATTGCAATACCAGCGATAGCACCAAGTATGATTGGTGTTAGTATAAATGTCAATGGATAGAACCATACACCTATCCACCATCCTATGCCAAATAATATTATAAGAATCATTGGCCAATTTATTGAATCGTGTTCTCTATCTATCATTATCTTCTATACCACAATAATATTAATAGTAAAGAAATCAATCCAGCCATACCATTATCACCTACAGTTGTTATTAAGGTACTTATTCTACCTACAACTCCAAATGGGTCATTGAATAGTAATCCACATACTACAGCAAATACAAATATATTTGTTAATACTTCTGTAACGGATACTAACCACCCATTAATAGATTTAGTTGATTTAGTCATTTTCATTTTTATTACTCCTGTGTTTAATGTCTCCATAAAATTTTAGTCCACATATAGATAAGGTAGTTAATACATCTTCAGCCACCTCTTCTATGGTAACTATATCTTTTAACTTATCTTTGTGTTTCTCTATTAACATTTCTACAACTTTGTATTTAGTGTAGTTGTTTACCTCTTCGTAGAACTTACTCATATACTCTCCTATTTTAATATAGTCATTCTTGACGGTTTGAATCTGTCAAATTTCATCTTATGTTTATTTAGTACATTCTCCACTAATTCCTTCATCTTATCTGAATTACCAGTAACGATGCTCATAGGTGGTTTGTTGAGTAGTATATAGTTCTCTACCATCCTCTCCACCTCATCGTGTTTCACTCCGTGTAAGTCAAGGTCATTTGTGTGAAAAATTTTTTTGTGTTTGTTTCTGTTTGTCATAAAGTTACCCCCAGTATTTACGTTGTAATGGGTATCGTGGTAGTACATCATATTGAGTATACCTATCCATATTGTAATAAACTTCCCATTGGTACAACAGGTTCATCAGATTCTATATAATCTAATTCTACTATATGATACCCACCTATAGTTACATAACCTGCTGTCTTCAATACTTCCATAGCACCAGCGAATGTTCCACCAGTCGCATATACATCATCAAAGATTAAAACCTTACCACTACCATTCTGAACTTCCATTCGTGCTATTCCATACTCTAAGGAATGTTTCACTTTAGATGTTCTACCTGGTAGTCTATTAGGTTTACTTCTTAATAACACTAATCCTTTGTTTAAGTCGTGTGCTAACATAGAACCTATTATATAACCTCTGGATTCTATTACACCTATATAATCAAAGTCTTCATATATACCAGCATCTATACCACCCTTAATTTGGTCGTATATCTCACCTACTAATTTACTTCTAATAATTGCATTATGATATAAAGGATTTAAATCATAATAAGTAACATCCTCTATAGGGAAGTCCTTATACTCTTCTATATACTTCTTATACATTGCATCGTTCATTTCTTCCCCTTATAATCGGTTTCGTAGAAACCGCTTCCCTTAAATTGTGGTTTACCTACATTCGTCATAATCTTTTCCATCCTCTCATACTTACCTTGTGCTTCGGTATTGTATTGACATCTCGGACATAGTGGTTCTTTGAAATCACCCATCTTTCTTAACTCGTCTTTCTCGTCTTTACAAGTCCTACACTTAAAGGTATAGTATGGCATTATAGATACCTTTCATATGACATAGAATTACTTTCGGACTTCTCTGGTTTACCAGCTAATACCCAACATATATATTCCCACATCAATGTCCTCATCGGTACATTAATACAAGATATACGATTCTTTCGTCTGAAGTTAATTACCTTCTTCATCTTCGTCTCCTTCTTCAATATAGTGTTTAGCCATATCCATCATACTACTGAAACAATATGGACAGAATTGTACTGGTATTAATCCGAAGTAACCACAAGTACCACCTTCTGATTGCATATCAAATGGAGATGAACATACAGTACAAATCATCTCTGGTACTCTATCTGGTATAACCTCTTTACCAGTGTTTATATTAATTATTTTAGCCATTAGTCTTCCTATACCAATTAGGTTTCATAGCAATCTTCTCTGATATCCGTTGTCGTATAATCTTATAGTCTTCTATGTTAGGCATCCAATCTTTATACAACCCATTATCTTTAAATACCGATGTTGGGAATACTCTTGACTTATTAGGTTGAAAACCTCTCTTCTTCATTTCACTAATAAGCTCGTGGTATCTGTTATGTAAGTATTTACCCTTATTATAGAAGAAGTAAACATGACCCTTATTAAGAGTATATCTCTTCGGTACTCTATCTTCTTTATAACCTACCTTACTATTGAGTGTTCTATTAAGTGAACCACCAACCATAAAGATTTCTCTATATTCAGCTATAAGATGCTGGTCAGTTAATTCAGATGGTTCTACTAAATTGATTCTTGTCATATTACATCTCGTGAAAGTAATTTATTATAAGTGTCATTACTGTCATAACACCAGTAACCACACCAACTGATAATAGTAGTCTAACCCACCATAGTGATATACCGAACATCTCTAACATCATATAAACTATGAATACCAACATACAAGGTAATCCAATCATAGCAATCTGTTCTATAAAACTCATACCATCCCATACGGAATAATTGGTGGTATTAGTATTTCTACCATACAGTCTACCCTTTGGTGTCTCTTTAATCTTCTTCTTAAAAAACATCTATTCTCCTATTGTCCTGGTGGTGTCCATAGTACTTTACCTAATATCATACCAAGTGATAATGCAAATACCCATATACCCAGAACTAACATTATTATATAACCTAACATATACTATTCTCCTATATAGTGTTACTTATAATATACAACAAGAATGCAATATAAGTCAAGACCTAATTACGCTTATTGATAAGTTTTTCTAACATAGTACTAACCTTTAAAATTACCCATATTAACCCTAAGAAGGATAATGGTAATACCATAACCATAGCTCCCAGGTATAGTAAGTTAAGGAAAGAACCTATTATAATCATTATATATTCCATACCTGAATATACAACAAAAAGGCTATGTATGTCAAGACCTTTTTTACTATATTATTATCTATAGGTGAAAAAATTGAGTGCGATTCGGGCACGGATAAGACGGGTTAAAGTAATACTTGATCCAACCCGAAAAACCGCAGGATAATTGGCAAAAAAAGAGGGAGGCCTTAGCCCCCCTCAGTGATCAGAGATAACAACAATAAATTAGTTAGTTGACTCAGCCTCAGCCATTTCCTCTTCGTTGAACAAGTCATCAGATGAACCGTCATCACAGAACTTCTGTACTATCTGTTTAACAAAGGTTCTTTCGCTGTCCACACCACCAGTACTATCGTACTGAGGATAGATAGTAACCTCAGCTGCTTCCTCTAATGTGAACCCATCGAATAGTAGTCCAGCCAACTCTACAGTAGTTCTTGTAGACACACCGAAAGGTATTCTCGCAGTGTCATTGTTAGCCTCACCTCTTGTTAGAGCGGCAATCTTACTTACACTACCTATAACATTAGTATCAACATTAGGGAACATATAACTCAAAAGATCAAATTCTTCGGTTTCTGAAAGGACATCCATTTCAACAATTGTGAACCTGTCCATAAGAGCCTTATCCATAACTCTTGTACTTGTATACTCATTACCGATGTTAGCCGTAGCGATGAAAGTAACTCCATTAGCAACCTTTACAGTAGACTGACCATCTGATTCATCAAGTCTTAAATATCTTTGTCCACTATCTAACACTGTCATTAATATGTTCCAAGCGTCAGGGTGAGCCCTTGATAACTCATCTAATAGTATCACCGCGTTTGGTGTCTGAATAGCCTCTACAAATACCGACTCTGAGAAGTAAGTACCTTTAGTAGAATCATAGTGAGTGTTACCAACAAGAGTAGCCCTTGGATCCTGTGTAGCTCCTAAGTTGAAGTAGTAATCAGGCCTATCAAGACTATTCACGAGAGCCTTAGCCGCCATAGTCTTACCACATCCAGCAGGACCAGTCATCATAATATTCTTACCCCTAACGGCACTTCGTACTAAGTACTTCCATTTCAGTTCTGACATCATTAATCCCTTTGGTTTCAGAGAATATGAAGAATGAATGAAATTAAGTACTTCAGCGTGATCCGTAGGAACTTCTATTCCAACAGGGTCAGAGTTAATAGGTGTAGAAGTGGTATTAGCCATCTCACCTTCGAATTTTTTCCAATAGAATTTTCCAGCCTTATTGGTGAACCTTCCTAATAGATAGTTACCTACAAATGCCTTCCTTCGAGCACCTGTGGTAATTTCTGATGTCCTCTTAACACCATCAGTATCCCAAGCATTGAATCGATTACCACTCTTCTCAATACGACATACTGCGTCAGGTAAATTAGTTGTTTTACTCATAAAATTGTTTCCTTTTCTTTTGTTATTTATTTGTCTCTCAATCACTACTATACGTTACAACATTTTTAGTATATAAGTCAAGACCTTTTTTGCTTTTATTTGCTTTTATTTGGATATAAAAAAAGGGCTGCGGAGAAAGGAGTAAAACCACAGCCCAAAGGGCCGACTATCAGAAAGGAAGAAAGGATAGTCGAACCCTGTTTGTAACCTATTTGTGAGGAGAGAACCCCGAGTGACTGGTATTATATCGTTAGATACAGGACCCAGTATGGGGGTTCTTCTCTTGAGCGGTGTTAAGGAACTGCCCCTCACTCTCTGACTTGGAAAGCCAGCGTGTCTCTCTTGACACCTACACCGCAAAGTTTTGTAAGTTTCGTTCTCTAGCCCACCCATTCCATACTACTCAGAGAGTGATAAGTGATGTCTTAACATCCTAATGGGAGAGAACTCCCTTAATCTCTATACTACAATATACGAAGAAAACCCGATACAAGTCAAGACCTTTTTTGCTTTTATTTGGCCT
>Ga0181420_1000746_pt1 | contig 12613 bp, 26 predicted proteins | sample 43SPOviralmetaG_FD_130145 | JGI IMG/M metagenome (GOLD analysis project Ga0181420, IMG submission 130145) | Marine viral communities from the oligotrophic San Pedro Time Series (SPOT) site, San Pedro Channel, CA, USA - 43 SPOT_SRF_2013-05-22 | ecosystem: Environmental > Aquatic > Marine > Strait... | reverse complement strand
TTTATTATGTATTTCTATTTGTAATTTCATTTTTTGCCTTTCTATTATTTATTAATATCATATCCAGATAAACTTTCTTTAAAAGTCATACCATTCCAAATATCGTCGTATATGTTCCAAATATTATATTCTATAATCTTATTTAAATTTTCATCTTCAAAGTGGTTATTATATGCTCTATCGTATAAATCAAATAATTCCCAACCTATGCTTTGTAAATTAGCATTATCTTCTTCTGTCAAATCTTCTGCTTCGTTGTATAAATTTGTGTCATTCATTTTTTGCCTTTCTATTAGTTATTCACATCTGTAATCATCTATAACATTCCATTCTTCAAAATAGTAATCTTCAATACCATATAGAAAAAAACCTCCAAATTGAGTGTTGTCAGGTGGTATATGTTCGCCAGTAGGTTTATATGCTAAATATACTCTTACAATTTGGTAATGGTCTTCTGTTTCCCATACATCTATTATTACATCTTGCTTTTTCATTCTTTCTCCATTCTTTTTAAGTTTGTAGTATAAGGTATTATGTTGTTTAAACTTTCCGTAAAATCTTAAAAGATAGCCCGTAACTTTACATTATTAACCTCATAATGAGGGGTTATTAGATTTTATAACGGGTAGTCAGTTACCACAACATAATAATAACAATTATGTTATCTCTCCGAGCCTTATACAATTCAATTTTTCCGTTGGGGAAAGGGGATTTTTAGATGAGAATCCCCAAAACTCACATTCTTAGATTTGGTAAGTATTAAATAATCTTTCTGCTTGTTCTTCCCCAAATCTATCCTCAACCACTCCACATATAATACCAATCATATTGTGTCCAAATTGAGTACCAATTAGTTCTGCACACTCATCTTCAAGTTCTTCAAGTGTTGCCGTATTTATATTCATTCTAGCCATTATTCGTCCTCCTCTATTATTTTATTTATACTTGTTATACCATTACTTGCATAATCTACAGAACTATCTGCATAATTTATTGCTTCATTTGCAGAACTTTCTGCACTTTGTGCTTCATCATAAGCATACATAGCATTATCTTTTGCTTCTAATAAATCATCTTTTATTTCATTAAGTTCTTGAATACTAACAAGTATATGTGTTTCAGTATTGAATGATTTATAACCCTCTTTTTTTTCTTTTTCTAAGGCTTGTATATCCTCATTCAGTTTTGTATTATTAGTTTGCATTTGTTCAATCTCATCTTTATAACTTTGAATTGACGTTATAAGATTAGCAAACTCTTGTATTATTTGATTGTTCATTCGTTCTCCTTTTTTTGTTTTAAATATTTATTATCTTGTTTTTCTACTTTACTTAATACATTAGTAAGTATATCTTCTAATTCTTTATAAGTAATTCCTTGATTTTGTTTTTTCATTATTTCCCTTTCTGCTTATACTATAATTTACGACAATGTAAATATATAAGTCAAGCATTATTTTGCATTAATGTCAATTATTTAATCAAGTCTAATGTTATAACATTCCAATCATAATAAGACATTCCCCAATCTTCTTCGGACATCTCAATATAATCTGCAAGTCTATGCTTACAAGCAAATGCCTCCATTTCAATAGTTTCCCCCCAATAAGTAACGTGTAATATATAAACCTCAGTCATTGGTTACCACCTTTGAAATCCAAATTTTAACATCTTCTTCAGGACATTGAGAAGTAATGCAAATTGCTTTTTTAGCAAGTTTTAAAGACATTTGAGCCTTTTTTAAACTTTTATAAAAACCAATTTGATGAATTTGTGGTGGATATTCATCATCTGTAATACCAATAATGTATAATTTCATATTATAACCTCCTTAATCTTGAAGGTATAACAATTAAAGTATTACAGGTATTACAACAGCGACCATTATTTACAGGCTCAGCATTGTTACCTTTATTCCAACCTGTAATTTTACAGGCTTTTATTTTTTTAGTACAAATTGAACATTTCATATTCAACTCCTTTTTTTTAGTTAGTAAAATAATTTCTTTTCTATGTAATAAATTACTAACATATTTATAACTTTTGATTATATAACAATGTTGTTAAATTGATTCCTTTAACATTTCTAGTTTTTTAATTGCGTCATCAAGTCCTTCAACATAGCCTTCGGCATTTTCTATTTTTCTGTCTAATTCAAACATTTCTTCTGAAATTTCCCAAGTGTCTGATATACGTTCAAAGTTTGAATCTGCTTCATTAAATTCATTATACCAATCTTTTAATGCTCTTGTTATAAAACCTTTATCATCTTCTAATCTATTAATAACTGCTTGTAATTTTCTTTTTATCATTTATATTGCCTCACATTCTTCATAATAATCATAAGTTATTTGTTCGCCTATAATATATACATACATATTTACAACTTTTTCGGGATTAGATAAATCAGTATATACTTCGCCAAAGTTATCTTGCTCATATTCTTTAATAAACTCTATAATATCAAAAACTTTATCAGATAGCCATTGTTTAGCCTCATACGTTCCTATTATATAATAATCAGTATTAAAAGCCTCGTGGTGTAGTTCTTGGTCTTCTATTAGTTCACTTAAAGTATCTTTATCAATATCATTAATAAAGTCCTCAAAATATTGTTTTATTTCGTTTTTTTTATAATCCATTTTAAATCCCCTTTTTATTGTTCTTCTAATCTTTTCATAAATTCAACTATCAAATCGTCAATATAAAAATCGAAAGAAAAATTTATTGCTCTCAATTTTATAATTTTGTCCATAGATAATTTGCCGTCTATTAAATCCATAGTATTTAGTAAAGCAAAATCATATAATTCTTGTTCACTCATATTATCCCCTTTTTATTTTATTATTTTTGAATTTATAACTCCCTATTTTTTAACTTTTGATTTTAAAAATTTTACTGACTTAGAATATAATTCTTCATTTGCTTTTCTTCTTTTTTTTATGTCATTATTTGTTGCTTCTAAATCTTCATCTGTTATATCATTTAAATCAACTTTATGTACCCCTTTAAATAAAGTTTCGTTATCTATAGCTTCTAACATCATATCTAATATATCTTTTTTATTATTCATATTATAATCTCCATTTTTATTATATCTTAATTTACAACCTTGCAAATATATAAAGCAAGTATTATTTTACTTATTTGAAAATTTTAAAGTTTTTATTAAATAATAAATTCCAAATCCACCAAATAAATAATATCAAAATTATATAGCCGTTTATAGTATCCATTATTTCCCCCTATATAAAATATAATTCATTGTTTACTTCAAGAGATACAGCTTCTTGCTTCATCTCATCTTTTAAATTTTCGCAATATTCCACCACGTGATTTATAGACTTTTTAAAATCTTTAGACGTGCAATAGCTTTCGCAAATTGTTACGTCTTCTTTTATAAGTTTTTTATTACTAGATATAAAAGTCCCTATAGCATTATAAGAAGTACTCCCACCAAAAAGATTTGATAGTTCTTTTAATGTTTTATTAACTTGCTTTTTATTATTAATTTTATTATCTACGTCAAACGTACTAGGAACGTAAACCTTAATATTATTATCTAATTTAAATTTATTTTTTAATTTATTCAAAATTTCCCCTTTATTTTTTTATAAGCTTTCGGTGGTGTTTTACATAATATTTGGTTTATGTCTAAGTTATAAATTTAGCCACCACCTACTCGAACACTATTACAAATATATGTATAGTCTATATTTCAACGCCAAACCAATAATAAAGCGTTTTCGTGTCACTTTTTATAATTAACTATCCGTTAATAATTAATTATAAATATTTCGTATTTCATTTTATAGTCGCTTATAATAAATATGCATAATCTAATTATAAGTCTTTTTATGTATTTTTTAACTACTTTAATTTACATACTTGCAAATATATAAAGCAAGTCTTTTTTTTCAATTATGTTAAATTTTTTCTGTTCTCGTTATATCTTAAAGTATTTTCGTTATTAAATGCTTCTTCAATTTCATTTGATATTATAATTAATTCGTTTAATGTTAATTTATTTATATTATCTTTTATATTTTGTATGTTCATATTTCCCCTTTTTAAGTCGTGTATATTAGAGCTAACATTATTACACTTATATTAATAGCAATTAAAATTTCCATATTTATATTTCCTCTTTTTTCAACTATGTAAAGTTAAAAAGAATATTTTGAATATGCAAGTATTATTTTCAAATATGTAAAATAAATTATTTTAAAATGTTTTACAAGGTTCTATACAAAATCTTTTCTTTAATGTCAAGCATTTATTTAATTATTTTAGGTTTCTCGTCGGTAAAATTAGGATTATCGTTTTTAGGTGTTGGCGTTAAGGTACGACGTAAAAGTCCCTAAAAAGATGTATTTTGAGCGTTAAAACACTATTATTGACGGGGGTAACTATTTCCCGTCCTGAAAAGATTTATTTACAATTATTTAAACAAAGTTCTTGCATATTTAAAAAAAGATTCTTAATATATGATATGTCAATTAAGACATTACGAAACAATAACAGAACAAAGGGGAAAACGTGAAAAGAAAGAGTAACAAAGCCATAATTTTAAAGCCTGTAAGACTAGGAAAATTAAATTACACTTTAAAACTAAAAAGAGAAAAGAAAGTGATTAAATTCGAGGCGTTATTGAATGATAGTATCAATTATGTAAGGGGGGTAAAGTAATGAATTTAAGAGAAATAGAGAAAAAAGAGTTAACATTAGAAATTGAAAGATTGAATTTAGAACGTAAATTAAACCAAATAAGACGTAAATTAAAAGAGTTGACCAACATCAAGCCGTTAGTAATAAGACACGAAACAAGAGAAAAGAACGATAAACAAGTAATGACACAAGAGATTGAAAGGTTAGTAAAAGGTAGTGAACAGAAAAGAAAGTGGTACGTTGCTTTAAAGTTAGATAACTAAAAAACGGGTAACGGGGGGGTAACTCCCCCCTTTCCCCAAAATCATAGAACTACCACCCCCACCCCCGACAAGGGGATAAGAAAATTTTAGGTGTCGTCGGGTCCCATTCCACAAAAAGTGTAAAAAAGAAGTACTATAAACGCAATCTCAAAAAAAACTTTGCACGAAGTACTAATATGTACTAAATTAAAGCCTATGGACACGTCTATTGCAAAGAAAAAACCCCAAAGAATACTAGCCATTGAGTTATTCGCTTTAAACCCTAATATGACTATTAAAGAGGTTGCAGCCAAGGTGGGTGTAGCAGAACGCTGTGTAAGTAAGTGGCGTGAAGATGGTAATTTTATTGACAAGATTTATGAAAGGTATATGACTGAGTTTGGCAGTCAGTTACCTGCTGTTATTAATGCTATGGTAAGGGAAGCTAAGCACGGGAATGTACAGGCTGCTAGATTAGTGTTAGAGCATAGTGGTAAATTAGTAAAGAACGTCAATATACATATAGATAGTCCTTTTGAAAAGTTTCTTAAGGCTGAAGATATACAAGACGCTGAAGTTGTTGAGATATTTGATGATGTAGTTGTTCGTGAGGATTTACCACCACGAGAGAAGCCTAAGAGTATTAAGGAAGAAAGAGTTATATTAAAGAAGGTTATAGATAAAGAGTTAAATAAAAAGAATCGTAATGAGAAGCGTAAAGAATGGTATGCTTGGAATGTAAGAGCTAAAGCTGTAGGTATAGAACCATTAAAGGCTAAACGTCCTACTAAAGGACAAAGAAAAGAGTGGGAGTTATCTATAATTGCTGCTGAGGAATCTATTTAACGTATTTACTTACTAATTTTTTAAGTATCACAAACGCCAAGATAACCCCAAGAACTGTAATAACATCTACTAAATGACTACCTGAATCACTTGTAAGACTACCCATAGGTGTTACTATTGTCATTTTTTTTGTTTGTTTATTCATCTACCATACCACCTTTTTCCATAATTCTTAAAAATTTGTCTTTTAATCCGTTACCTGATAGTCTTGCGATTATTTCTACTTGAGCTTTAAATATTCCGTTTAATTTTTTTTGTTCCATTTGTACTTTTTTCTGTTGGTCAATAAGCTTAATAATAATACCTTCCAACCTCTTGAAGTCTTGGTCTAACTCTGTCATTAGAGTTTCCTGTATAAACTTGTTCTGCCTCCATATAAAAAATCCGAACGCTATTGTCATCGTTACGGGTATTCCAAACTGTTCCAATACTTGTAAAATATCCATTTTTCTCCACTAAGCTATTCCCATAAAGGGTATTGTATTATCTTCCATTAAATCGCACATTTCATTATAAGTGTCTTTTTCTATTTCTACTAATTTTTCTTCTTCACTATAAAATTCTCTTTGATATTCTTCTTTTTTAACGTCTTTAGCTAAGTATTCAATCAAAATATTAAGTTTTTCGTGCATATTAATTACGTTTTTTAGTAGAATTTCTATTTTTTCTTTATCTGACATACTTATTTCCTTCCTATTTCATCCATATAACGTCTTCTAACCCTTCTGTCTATCTTTCTAGCAATAGAGTCATCGGCAAAATAAGCTATAAACTCTCTTGGTGGTACTTTTTTACCTACAAATTTAAAAGCTCTAGCGTATTTACTACTTGCTACACTATAACCTTCTCTTTGTAGTTGTCCATAATTTGCAAAAGATACACCTCTATTAGTAGGTTTTATGCTATCTCTTAAATTTCTACTAAAAAATAAAGGTTTGTTTGCTGTAGCTCTTTTTTTACGTTCCCTGTGGTCTTGTGTAGATGTATTAATTTCAGGTTTTACTTTGCCTTGTGTAATGTATTTCCTTGATTCTTCGGCAATTTCTTCTGCATATAGCCTTATAAGTAAATCCCTAGATTTTTTACTAGCAATTTTTTTTACTAACTTATCTACTCTCAGGTTGGTCGTTATTTTGAACATTATTATTTTCCTGTGGTTGTTCTAATTGGTTCTGTTGTAATTTAATACTTGCCTCTTGAATAGACAAGTCTTTATTGTATTCAACCATAAGTTCTGCCTTGCTTATAAGTCCTAAATTTAGCCTGTGCATATCGTGTGCTATTTGGTCTTGTACTGTCATTGGATATTCAGGCTCATTAAAGTCTATTTTTAAGTTATTTGGTAGATTAAAACCAAAACTTGAAGCTAAAACTTTTTCTATATCATACATTGTATGCTCATATAGGCTAAATAAAGCTAAATCGTCTTGATAATCTTCAAATCTCTCTAAATCTTTAATTTTTAAGGCTATACCACTAGGAGTTTCGCCACCATCTTGTGCAAATTGTACATATAAGTGATTATTTTGTGCTACAAGCTCCATTTGGAACTTAACATTCTCAATAACCTTAATTATATCGCCTGATGGTGATTTTATGTCATAATTAGCGTCTGATGGCAATTCTAAGATTACATCTGAGCCAAATCTTTGTCTATTACCTAAATCAGCACCCATTACTACAGGTTGTCCGAACATTTGAAACCTTAAACCAAGTTGCATCTCTGTCATAGTAATATTTATGTGTTCATTAGCACTCATTATGTCATTTGCACCTTCTACATAAAAACTATCAGTTTGATGCTCTCTATGGCTAAAAACAAACGGCAAAACACCATATCCGTGTGAATTTTCTTCTAAAATATTACCTTCTTCATCAAAAATTATATATTGTTCACTATTCCAATGAATATATTGCATAGAATCTGATTTAGATGAATCTTCTGTATAATTCATTAAAGGATAAGATATTGCAACAGGTTTAAATGGGTCATTACCAAAAAAAGGATGAAAATAATATACAGGCTGATAATCAAAGTAAGGACTATCTGAATCTATAAATACAATTCTTGTTGCTATTGTACCTATAAGACGTGTCATACGTTCAATATGCTTCATTTTTGTATCTTTTAGCTTAGTTAAAGACGTATATTTATTATTTACATTCCTTGAAGCACCAACTGTATAAATTCTTGACATTTTATTAATAAATTTCTTAGTAATATTAGATTGATACGGAGGAACTTCTCTAAAAGCCTCTAAATCAAATTTGTCTGCTATATATTGCGAAGTATTATTACCATTATAATAATCAAGTAGTTTATTTACATAACCTTCTCTTTCTTTGTGGTTAAATACTTTTAAATTTTCTAAACTTTCTTGAATAATATCTTGAATCATTATCTTGTCCTCACTTTAATTTGTTTATTCTTTATCGGAAAATGATTTATAAAAAAGTACCTAATCATATCACAAGCGTGGTCGTGATAACCATCTTTGATAGGTTCTTGTTTAAGTGGTTTTCCGTCTTGTGCTTCAGGGTATCTATACCCCTCTAAATCTTCTGCCATACCTATACAATTATTATTTAAATGTAAATATCTTTCACCATTTGCGTTTTCTACAAAACTTCTAACGTGATTTACACCTGCTGATATACTTCTTGAAGGTTTATCTGTTATAGTATTTACTATAATTCCGTTAGTTCTAAAAATTTCTATATCTCCTACGCCTGACTGTCCTTGTGCTTGTAACCCTGCAGGGTCACCATAATACTTTATTGTTTGATACCTTTTACTTTTAATCATTTTAGCAAGTTCATCTGTTTTAATGTTTGTTTTATGTATTATTTCATCTATCATATTTATATGCCATTGTCCATTGACACGATACGTTTGAAACCATCCAACAGCACACATCCTGTACCCAAAGTCAATACTACAAAAAGTAGGAAGATGTGGATTGTAAGGATAGTAACCGACATCAAGATTCCTATCAAAAGGATAAACCCTACCTTCAAAACTTGTAAACTGTGCACCATACTCTTGTTCAAATATTTCTTTAGACATATTACGTTTTCTTTCGATAAGAAAAGTATCTTTTTTTCCCTCGGGAAATGCGAAATTATTGTCCCAAGATGGTGCTTGATGTGATTCCCAAAGTTCATCACTTTTTCCCAATAAAAATAAATCATATAACCAATTAAACCCTTCAGGTGTTGATATAAATATTCCTTTGCCTTTTCTATCAGATAATGTGGGAGATAAATACATATCCCAAATTCTAGGTCTAACTTTAGCTGCCTCGTCTACTATTAGCAAGTCTAAACCTTCACCTACAAGTGAATCAGGGTTATCTGCTGATTTAGCTTCTACAGTAGTACCCCATTTGAATTTGATATATCTTTCTTTTTCGGAAGCCTTCTCTATATCGTTCTGATGTCCTTTTACCATATAATTCCACACTTCTCTAAACATCAAATCGGCTTTATCATACGAAAGACCTACAAGCCAAATACGTTTATTTGGTAAAGAGGCGTAAAAGGTTGCCTCCATAGCACTTGCAGTCGTCTTTCCAAAACGCCTCCCACAAACCATAACAAAAAACCTTGCTGTTTCTTTGGTAGGAAAATGCAGCTTACTTTGACCATCGTGTGGTGTGTAGCCTAAAAAATCAAACCATTTTTGTTTATATTTATATAAATCTTGCATTATTCTACAATATTAATTTAAGTTATAAGGTATGACAAATACAAGATATTGTATATTGACACAATAAAACACAACATATAGGAGGACAGTATGTCCGAAGAAACGCAAGTATCTAATGAAACAGTAGTGGATGAAGGTATAAAAGACAATGTTCAAGAAGTTGCTCAAAATGAACATATAGCAGAAAGCAAAAAGTACAGAAAAAGAGCACAGGAAGCTGAATCAGAGTTAGCTAAAGTTAAAAAAGCAATAGCTGCACAAGAAGAAGAAAAACTTAAACAAAAAGAGGATTTTAAAACTCTTTATGAAAAAGTTGCTTCTGAAAATGCAAATCTTTCACAAGATGCAGATAGATGGAAATCTTACGAATCTAATAAAAGAACAACATTACTTGATAGGCATCCTGAAGATGAAAGAGAAAATTTATCTAATTTAGATTTAGAAACTCTTGAATATGTAACTAACAAAATTTCAAAACCCACTAATCCTGAAGTGGTTGGTAGAGCAAAAGTATCTGCACAAATGTCAAGCAAATCTTGGAGTGATATGTCTGACGATGAACGTAGAGCCTTTTACGATATGAAATCCAAAAAGGGTTAGTTAAAATTAGGAGGCTTAAATGGCTTTAGCAGGAACAAACAACGTAGCACTCGCAGGTGGTCTTAGAGATACAGGCGTAGAAGCTACATTACAACATTTCATACCTGAGGTATGGGGTGCTTCAATAATGGATTATATGGAAAAAAACCTAGTATTTGGTGCTTTGGCAAATGATATGTCAGGTATGGTAGCAAATGGTGGTGATAGAATCCATCTTCCAAAACACACAGAACTAACAGCAAGTGATACCTATGGTGGTGGAACTGCTGCAGTTGAAACATTAATTGACACAAATTTAGCTTTTGCTAAATCTTCAGCGAAAGAAGATGAATACACTTTAGATATTAACCAAGCTATTCATAGTGCAATTTCAATTACAGACGTAGCAAGAGTTCAATCTTCTTATGATGTTATGAATTTATATACATCAAAGTTAGGTTATGCTCTAGCTAAAAAAGTAGACCAATATATTGCATTAGAATTATTTAAATCTATTGCTTTTAATTCAGCAAATGCAGATAATGATGGTGCTCAAGCAGGAAATACTGTAGAGTTAAATACAACACACGATTCCTATGATATCATAGCTGCAGGTGTTTCCAATATGATGGAAGCAATCTACACAAATGATTCTACAATGGATGACTATGTTATGGTTCTTACACCAAAATGTTATTCAAGCCTATTTAAACTAGCAGACTTTGCTAGATATGATGGTATTGGTAACTCTCTTGGTAGTCAAGTTCCATTAATTAGTGGTTTTGCAGGAAAACTTGGTGGAGTAGAAGTTATTGTTTCTAATAACTTTATGCACTATGGTGCAGGTTCTACAAGTTCTGCTCAATCAGCTACACCTGTTGGTAACTTTAGTGCTAATGGTGTTGTAGATGAAAGTGAAAAATTATTAGGATTCTTAATTCATAAAGATGCTTTATCTATTGCATACGCAAGAGAAATGAAAGCTAGAGTTCAAAGTGATTATCACTTACCTTCATTATCTACAAGATTCGTTGCAGATAGTGTTTATGGTTGTTTATTAACAGGTAGTACAACTGCAGGAAACAAAAAAGTTTTCGCACTTGTAAGTCCTGCTTCATAATAAGTAGTCAAAATAATATAAGGGGGGAGTTTTTACTCCCCTCTTTATATATGTATGACAGAAAAAAAATTAAACAATCATAAAAATGGCAAAGGCAGTATTTATAGAATACCTATAGATGATAAAAAGTATAAAAAAAATTACAATAAAATATTTAGAAAGAAAAGATGAGCTTAATAGATAGCATCAAAGAACACGAAGGTTATGTAGGTATAGTTTATAAAGATAGTTTAGGTATAGATACTATAGGTTACGGCTTTGCAATAAAAGATTTAGAATTAGATAGAGATATATGCGACATTATTCTTGAACGTAAATTACACAATTTAGAAGATAGTGTTAATTTTAAGTTTAGTTGGTTTATGTATATGCCACAAGAGATTAAAGATGTTGTTTTAGAGATGTGTTATCAATTAGGTGTAAATGGTTTTTCTAAGTTTAAGAAAACTATTTCTTATTTACAGGACAGACAGTTTGAAGAAGCATCAGTAGAGATGCTAGATAGCCTTTGGGCGAAACAAACACCTAATAGAGCAAAAGAATTAAGCGATAGGGTAAAAGAGGTGGATTTTGGACATTGACAGTATAAAAGTTGGTACGCTTGGATTAAGTGGATATTTTGTAAAGTGTATTGATTTATTTGGTCCAGTTGTAGAAATGGGGTATATGGTAGTGCTTATCGCATATTTTTTATATCGTATAAAACAAATAAAAAGTGAGATAAAGTAAATGGATAGAGGCGTAGTCAAAAGAGTAATTGTAACGCCTGACAAACACTTTCCTCTGCACGACCAACCTGCTATAAACTGTCTAAAAAAAACTATAGAGATAGTTAAGCCTGATGCGTATGTAGATATAGGTGATGTTGGGGAATGGCACTCATTTAGTGCTTGGAGATTTAAAAGAAAAAAAGCTCCACCATTAGAATACCTTATAGAAGATTTCGATAGAGATGTAAAAGATGTAAATGCAGGTATGGACCAAATTGATGAGGTTCTTGACAAAGTTAATTGTCACGAGAGATACATCACAGAAGGTAACCACGATAATTGGTTAAACTTTGCTGTAGAAAAGTATCCTTACATACCTCAGTATAAATTTGCCAATGCAGTTAATCTAAAGGATAGAGGATATAAATATATTCCCTTTGGAAAACACTTAAAATTAGGTAAATTATACCTATATCACGGACATCATTATGGAGGGCAATACCATACTTCCAACCATTTGCGTAAACTTGGTTGTAATATTATGTATGGGCATTGGCACGATCTCCAACAGATGTCTGTTACCCATAAAGATGGACCTAGGTCTGCTTGGAGTATCGGATGTTTAAAAGATATCAGTCAAGAACCAAATTCTTGGCTTGGTGGTAGACCGATTAACTGATCACACACATTTGCAATAGTAGATTTTTTTAAAGGTAGACTTTTTACCGTTCCCATAATAC
>Ga0181420_1000744_pt1 | contig 12625 bp, 19 predicted proteins | sample 43SPOviralmetaG_FD_130145 | JGI IMG/M metagenome (GOLD analysis project Ga0181420, IMG submission 130145) | Marine viral communities from the oligotrophic San Pedro Time Series (SPOT) site, San Pedro Channel, CA, USA - 43 SPOT_SRF_2013-05-22 | ecosystem: Environmental > Aquatic > Marine > Strait... | reverse complement strand
TCTTACAATATCTTTTTTAAATAGTGTAATCATTTGTGCATACTGTTCTGGTTTTTTGTTAGAATCAGTAGCACCTAGACCTTTACCATAAATTTGTTGGCTTATACCATTAATACAAGCATTGTTTGTAGGACTTCCATTGTATCTGTCTATTAAAAATTGAAAGTAATTGTTATCATCTCCATAAGCAATCCAATCTTGATTAGGAACTTCAATGATTTCAGGACTTGTATAAGTGCTTAAATTAACAAAACTAACTTCTGATTTAGACCCTCTAACAAATTGACCTAAACTATTTCTTTTTCTTTTTTTCATATTACAATGTAATCATTATTATAAGAATTATCTGTTATGTATTGACCTTGATTTATGTCATAATATAAATTATCCATTTGGTCTATTTCTTGGTCAGTACAGAAAATCCTATCTTTAAATATATCTACAATGTCTGTTGTATCTACATTCCAAAACTCATTATATAATTCCCATAAAAAATAATTAGTATTCCAAAAATTTGGGTCACTATATAATTCTATGTCGTAAAAATGACCTTCTACAAGTACAGGACTAAACGCTTGTGAAAATGTTAAATAATTTCCAGATGTTGTAGCATTAGAAACCTGATATGTTTGCTTTACATTTGTACTATCGTCTCTTATAGATAAAGTAAATTCGCTTCCGTAAACTCTTGGAATTACCTTAAAGTCTTGAGCCGTTGTAATAGTCTTTAATACAATCATTTTATATATAACGTAATAAATAACTTATTTTGTGAAAATGTTATTGCAAAAAAAAAGCACCCCAAAGGATGCTCTTAATTTTAATATCAATAAATATTAGTTAGGTACAATTTGTTCTGCGTCTGCAGTAATTAATCCTGAATCTAAAAAGTAAGGAGCTAATTCTTCTTGACCTTCCATTACTAAAGTAAATCCTGATAAATCTCCTGCAGCAGCTCCAGAAACTACAGTTCCAGAAACAAACTCCATTCCGTTTTCAAGTCCACATAAGAATTGATTTCCGTAGTAATCCTCAACTATAACGTAAGGTCTTGCAACTGCAATATCTTGTAATTCAGCTTGAGTTTTAGCATCAAGGTAAGTAAGTGTTAAATTTAATGTTTGAGTATAAAAAGTAGTTCCGTTTTCTCTTGAACTTGTTACAGTTGTTTCAAGTGATGAATTTCCTTTTACGTCAAATTGATACCAGTCAGGTTGTGTTCCTGCGATAGTTGTTACTTGTTTTGTAGTAGAATCTACAGTTACACCAGTAATACCACCAAAATCTCCAAGCCAAACTGTTTTTATGCCACCAAAGGCACTTTTACAAGGTAATTTTCTACCTGTGTTTAATGTACAAGCCATAGTTTATGTTTTATTTTATAAAAAAAAGGGTAAGTAAGCATATACCCACCTACCCTTTATTTTTGGTTAATTTAATTTATTAAGAATAAAGTACTATTTCAGACCCAATTCCGTATTGTACTCCAGCAGTAAATCTCATAATTACTCTTACGTTTTTACTTCCGTCAATGTCAGCCATATCAATTAGCTTAACAAGGTTGTAATCAGACATTAAGCCTGTTCCAAAGAATAAGTTAGATTTTTGTGCAGCCATTGCATAGTTGTTTGGTAAACCATTAGCAACAAAGATTTTTACACCATCGATAGAAAGGTTTTCGTTACCTCCATACCATAATGTACCTCTATTGTCAATACCATTTGCAACACCTCCACCATTAGCATCTGTAATAGCAGCATATCCACCTAAAGCTCTAACGTATGCTTTAGCAATATTTTGTGAAACGTAAATGTGTAAATCATCTTTACCATATAATGTGCTTGGAATTGCATCAACAATTTTACCTAATTCAGCAACTACGTTACCAGAATTAACTCCACCACCTACAGCAGCAACGTCAATTACATCTGCATCTGCAGTAGCTAAAGTTGTAAATCCATCAAATTCTCCAGCTTGCGCTCCACCAAGATTTCCTTGCCAGATATTGCTTTCAGTATTAGCAGATACTTGTTCTGCAACGTGAGCAATTAAAAAACTTGAAAAATCAGGAGGTAAATTATCAAAAGCAGAATATCCCATAGATACTGCACCCCAGTCTGATTCAAAAGGTGTTTTACATAATTCAAGGTTTACTTGAAATTCTATTGGCTGGATAATTCTTTCTGTAAGTGTTACAGAACCAGCAGATGTGAAGTCACAAGAATCATCTGTAATTAAACCAGAAGTAACTACTTTTTTCATAACTTCTTTAAACTTAATGTTTGGCTTAATCTCGACAGCACCCTGACTTAATGTGTTACCACTCAATAGAGCAGCAGCGATGTACTTACCTGCAAATTCTCCAGCATAAGTAGTAGTAATAGTTGGTTGTGGCATAATTTTTTATTTTATTTATTTAATTGATTTAATATATAGTCCATTGTAGAAGGGCGTCTGTTAGGAGCAATTCTAAAATTTTCCTTTTTTGCATTTCCAGCTTCTGGATTATGCTTGATTGGAGCAGCAGCAGGTTGTGATAATTCTTCCTTTAATTGCTCGTTTACTTCTTCGTTAAATTCTTCTTTAATTGTTCTGGATTTAGGTTGTCTTGAAACTTCTTCTTCCATTTCAACTTCTTTTTCTTCTTCCATATTGCTTTCTCCTACTTTAGATTTAAGGTCAGCAATGGCATCTTCAAGATTTTTAATTCTTTTTTCCATACCAGCCCAATCTTCAACGTCAGCTTCTTCTTCCATTTCTTCTTCTTCTTTTTCTAAATCTTCGGTTTCATCTTTAGATTCTTCTTCCTTTTGTGGAACTTCGTCAGATACTTCTCTAACGTCATCAATAATTCCTTCTTCTGCAACAACTACAAGTCTACCATCTTCAAGCAGGTATTCTCCTACTGGCATAGCAACTTTTTCGTCATCTGTAAGAATGAATATCTCTTTACCTTTTTCAAACGATTCTGCTTCTACACGAGTGCCGTTCTCAAGTTTTTGTTCTTCAAGTTTAACTTCTATGTTTAGAAGCGTCTTGATTTGGTTTAACATTTCAGTTGATTTCATAATTATATATATAACGTGGTTAATTAATTTTTTTGCATTTTCATATTGTTCTTGATATAACTCCTATGCCTTGCGCCCATAAAGAGCCATCACAACATTTTCTTGAATAAGTATTTTTATCTTTACATAAACAAGCACGTCTTGAACTTTTAGGACTCGAATGACTTGGAAAAAATGTTTTTTTAGGCATTTAATTATTTAAATTATTTAGGCTCATTGTATAATCTTGGTAAATCCTTAACAAGACCATCTAATTTTCTTGACATATTATTTGCAGCTTTTAAGCCATCTACAGAATCAAAATCAACACCTAAATCCATAGCAGCTTGATTAATGTCTGCAACATCATTTTCAAGTCTTTTTCTTTCATTTGCAACATCTTTTATTACACCTTGAAAATTTTGCCAAGCCTTTTTGTAAGACATAAATTGATTGTCAATTTTAGATTCAGCTTTACGCAATTTATCGTCAAGTTTATTTAAATCATTTAAAACTTTTGGTGCTTTACGAGCAAACTCCACTTTTTCTAATTCAACTTTTTCTGATTTTAATTCAGTTTGAATCATACTGAATATTTTGTTTATATGCTTACTCATAGTTATATTGTGGTTATTAATTTTTTTAATGAACTTAAAATTTGTTTATAATCATTAGAATCTTTTAATATAACATTAGCAGTTTCTAATTCTTTTATATTACTTGTTTTAATACCTAAATCTTTTGCACTTTGTTCGATTTTAGAAATTGCTGATTTAATTTTACTAACATTCTTTAAAGCTGATTCTATTTTAGATTCAATAGAACGTGCATCACTTAACAATCCTTTTATTTTAGAGTTTGCTGTATCAGTATCACTTAAATAAGAATTGTTTAATTTTTTTAAGTCATCTACTAAAGCAAGTTCTACTTTTTCTCCTTTGACTATTTTTTCTATTTCACTTAATAGTAAGTCTGCTTGTTTTTCTGACATATCTTCTTTAATTGATTCTTTTGGACGTTCCATTTTATCTGCAAAGTAGCCTTCTATTGAAAACCCTTTTACTTTACCTGTTTTTACATAGTCATTCCATACTTCATCATTGTTGACTTTTACAGCTCCCATCCAAGTTCCTACAGGTACATTCATACCATACTTTCTGGACTTGTCGTGTACTTCATCTTCAACAAGCCAAGATTCTACTAAACTTAAACCACTTAATGAATGTTGGTGTTCTAATGTTGAATTATTTTGATTGCCTTTTGTCAAATACATTTGGGATGCTTTCAATACCGTATCTTTAGAGAAGTATATATAATATTCATCTTCTCCATTATTTCGATATATAGGCTTGTTTGGTATTAACAAAGCTCCCATTAATATCTTTTTTTCTTTATCTATTTCTGCAAGTTTAATTTCATTACTTTTTAAAGCAACAAAATCTTCTTCTATGGCAGGATTTTCAACTATGGATATTGCTTCGATTCCAGAAGCATCTTGATTTTCGTCAAGTATCAATTCGACTATCTTCATATTTTATATAACGTTATTAATTAAAAATTTTGCATTTATATTGTTGCTCCTTCTACAATATTTCTTTCAAGCCCTTGTGCAGTTGTTACATCGTTACTTACAACGTATGCTCTAACAGGTTCACTTGCTTGACTTCCTATTGCATCTGCTAACTGACTTGTTTCTCCTTGACCCACTACATTAAATGAAGGTGGTGCAGATGGTGTTGGTGGAATTGCTGAACCTCCACCTACTGATGCTCCTGCTGGTGGCGTTGGTTCTGGTGTTGATGTTATTGTTTTTACGTTTGCAATACCTCCTGCAATTACTGCTGCTGCACCTATAAAACCAAATATTCCTCCTTGTGCTAATGCCTTGTTTGCACCTGCATAGGTATCTCTAATCGCTTGTACAATCGCAATAGCTTTACCAAACTTTGAGTTTTTACCTACAATAGTAGCCATATCGGTTAAGGCTTGTGTAGTTAAATCCTTTTTAGATTTATTTAAATCTTTTTCTATTGCAACTTGTGTATTTGCGTTTTCTTGTTGGTATGCTAATAGTTCGTTGTTAGCGTCAACATAAGCTTGTGTACCTTGTTTGTATTGGTCTCTTTTTTCTGTTAATCTTTTTGATTCTATTTCTTCTTCTTGTTTTGCAATATCTAATTGGGCTTGTAATCTTAAATAATCATTCTCTATTTGTTCTGCTGTAAATTCAGATTGCGCTTGATTTCTTTCTGCTTCTGCATCACTTATAGATTGATTTAATTCTTTTTGTTCCCTATCTAATGCTAAATCATTTGCTTTTTGTTCTGACCTAAATCCTGCAACTTGTGCTTGTACTGCTAATACTTCATTTTGTGCTTCAATTAAAGCTATTTGGTTTTCATCATTTCCGTTCTTTTTAAATTGTGCTTGAGCAGCAGCAAGTATAGCATTGGCATTACCTAACATTGCTTTTTCTTGTTCGTCTAATACTGCATTTAATTCATCGTTTGCTTTCTTTCTTTCGGCTATAGTGTTTCTTTCTTCATCTCTTACCTGTCTTAATGTTTCTGCCTGTAAGTCATACTTCTCAATTAAACCCTGATTAGCTACTGCTGCCAATTCTGCTGTTTTAGCAAGATTAATATTTTCTGTTGCAGCTTTAACAGTTTCTTTTACATAATTTGAAGTAGCAGTAACCACCTTGTCTACAACTTCTACTGTTTTGTCAAATGAATCGTCAACACCTGTAACAACATCTACTAATTCTTTACCTGCATTTTTGGCTGAATCTAATGCACCTGCAAAGTCTCCTTTAAATACTTTAACTACTGCTTCTGCTAAAAACCCTAATGTATCTATTGAAGATTGTATTCTTTCAATTATGTTGTTTTTAATTGCCACACCAAAATCAATCATATTTTGTATGGGGTCATCAAACGCTGCCTTAAAGAAATTTGTAATACCAGCAGTATTGTCAAATATAAAATTAAACAAATCATTAAAAGCTAATGATAATGTTTCAAATGTTATAGAAAAAAAGTCTGCTACCTTTTGATTTTCATTTAGAACTTCTGTAAACTTTGCAAAACCTGCTACTATAAGACCAATACCTAATGCTTTTAAAGCACCACCAATTTTCTTAACACCACCTGCAGTTTTATCAGATGCTTTTTCAACACCTTTTAAACCTTTAGCAGTTTCATCATTTCCTTTTTTAACCTCTTTATTAAGATTAACTATTTCGTCTGTTAGGTTGTCTACACCTTTTTCAGCTTTTTTAGTTTCTATATCTAACTGAACTTGTATTACTTCTGCCATTTTATTTCATTTTTAATTTGTTTAAATCCTTCTTTAAAGGTTTCAGCTAATTTATATTTGCCTTGTGCAATTCTAATTGTTTCTGTTTCTCCTTCTGCTATCTTTAATAATTCTAATATATTTTTTATCATAATTCATTTAATAATTCCATTGAACTTTCGCCTGTAATTAAATTAGTAGTTAAGTTGTTTATTAAATAACCTTGATTATTAATTACAACCTTGTCATTCATATTTAAATTGTAAATAATCTTTAATGGGAAATATGCTTTTAATTTTGTTAACCTTCTTTTATTATTAAATATGTCTTGTATGTATTCTAAATAATGTTCTTCAAACAAAGTTCCTGTAAAAGTTGTATCTAAACTATATTCATTTACTTCTAAATAAAAGTTTATATTTTTTGTACTTGTCGATGAACTTATACTTAAACTATTACTTGGTATGTAATAAGTGGTTAATGAAGATTGACTTGTTTTACTATCTCTAAAAGATATTTCTGTTCCACTTGTAATTTTAATTGGATAAAATATTAATGGTTTACCAAAGTATGCTTCTAAATTATCATCAACAAAATATCCATATTGTATTGTTGTTTGTGGAGATGCTAAATTAGGATTAACATTCACAAGACGTTCCATTTGAATATGCTCAAAAGGTAGCGTTACTTTATATGTTGGATTAGGTGCATCAAAGTTATTGCCTACTGTTGCGTTTCCTGTAAATTTTTCTGCACCCCAACTCTTACCTTGTAATTGCTCATATTGTAAAGCAAGTAGTGTTCCTGTTCCTTCATATCCAAATTCAATTTCTTTATAGGGTAATGCTACATTTACTTGACTTGTATTTGTATCTACATATTCGCTTATATCATAACTTGTTCCTGCTATATAAAAATCATCTAATTTTTGTACTTTGATTTTACCATAATCTGCATCTTGTCTATTACTTACATAATAAGCTGTAAGATTAAACATTCTAAATATTCCTGTTAGAAAATCTATAATTTTCATATCAGGTATTTGTTCAGTTATAACAAATTGAAATGTAGCAATAGCAGAAAAATTTGTAATATCATAAGTTTCAGCCCATCCAACTGGAGGACTTGTAGGTTGGTAACCTGATAAATCCCATTCTATTAAAGAAAAAGTAATATTAGTTGTTGTTCTTATAATAACACTATATGTAGCTGCATCCATAAAACCCATATCCCCTTGATCAAATAATGAATTGCCTGTTAAATTAGAAGCAGTAAACCAAACAGTAGTACCCCTGTTTATTATTACGTCATAAGAATCAGTTGAACTTGTATTTATAGTTAATCTTTGTGTGATTGTTGGTAAATAATTTGGATCTATTTGTAAGCCAGAACTATCAATCATATTAGTATAAGTTTGAGGTAAACCAAAACCCGTTACTAATGTTGGAAATGCTGCTATTTGTTCTGCAGGAGCTACACTCCCTTTTTTACGATGTAGCCATAAATGAAGATTGTAAAATTCTGCATTGCTTGTACTAAAAAAATCATCTGTAAACACTAAAGATGGATAGGTAACTTTGATAGCTTCTACTATTTCATATAGTCTTATAGCATATTTTAAATCAGAATATAAAACACCGTGATTATTACTACTTCCAGTATGGTAATACAAATTACCTGTATCGTCTGTATGTGCTGAATTATTACTATTATAAAATAATCTTGATTCTTCTCCACTCGCACCAGAAGTTATAAGAGGGCATAATATTGCACCAGATGCACTTTGTAATCTTGCTTTTACAGTTGCAGCATCATAGTTTAAATTGTATTGATTTAGATCACTTAAATTTCCTAATTTATCTTCTCTTAATATATCTTTTACGTTTACTGTTTCTCCAAAGAATGTAATTCGATATGCGTAGGCTTTATTTAGTTTTAGGTCAACACCTTCAAGTCTTATATAACCTTGCTTAAAAGCTACGTTATTTAGTTCTATGTTTGCATCTACTTTATTTCTTGCATCAAACCCACCTGATATATTAAAGTTGTAATAATGTTGAAATAATTTGTTATTAGTTTTAGAAGCTGGTACTGTAAATGTTTGAGTAAATTCAGTAAATATCTTTGCAGGGTCTTTAATGTTTTGTATTGATTGGTTAAATGAAACCTGTTCATCTTTAAATAAATCTACTCTTTCTCCACTAATATATAGTTGTAGTTTTTGCATTATCTAATATTGTTTATGTAATCAAATGACATATCAAAATCAAATGTGTAATCTATAAGTTTGTCATTTAGTGAAGTCTTTTGAACCATACTATTTTTCTTTACATTGACAGGAACATATTGTGTTGAATTAGGATTAGTAGGGTCAAGTCTTGTTAACCACACTTGTTCTGATAATAATAATTGTTCAAACCATTGATTAGCCCATTCAGGATAATAGCCAGAACTTAAAGTTATGCTTGTATTTGCTACTGTATTATAATCTTGTTTAGTATGTACATAAGGACTATAAACTCCTGCTGTATTTGTAACAACTCTTTGAAACTTCTCTTGTTTTTTTGTAGTAGTATTTACAGATTTTAAAAAGAACCATAAGTCTTGTAATGCTCCATACTTATTTACAAATGTAATTTTATGTCCGTTTCCATATTTAGTACAATCAATTCTATTTATATTCATTTTAATTCCTGCTGGACTTCCTACAATATCTAAAGCTGTAGCCCCATAACTTTGATAGCCCATAGTCTCATTAGCAATTATATAAGGAACTGAACCAGATGTATTGTTAGGCACATAAATATAGTATTCATCATTTATTCCTGTATGATTAGGGTCTCCACTAATAAGCCAAGTAGGTCTTGAGCCAAAAGGTACTGTTGGATTGCTACCTTCTGTAAAAGTTCCATACCCATCGTAACCTACATCTGTTATTGTTGATGTTGTTAAAGCTGTTCCACTTCCATCTGTTGATGCGTGTGAAGTTAAAGTAGATATAATGGCTAAAGTTTCAGCAGTATAACTACCGTCATAAGTTATGTTTATAAAATCTCTACATAGTTCTGCTATTTCCCAAAGCATATTTGCTCCTGATGTTGCACTTTTTATTAAAGTATATTCTATTGTTCCATCAATACTAATAGTTATTTTAGCAGAATTAGCTCCTGTACCTGCTGCTGCGTATTTATATTGTGGACTTCTTAATGCTATTGCTGCCATTGTTTATTTTTTTGTTCCTAATATTATTCCTTTTTCTATATCTAATACAAAGTCTTTTACTAATTCTTCTGGCAGTCTTTTAAATGCTGCTTCAAATGGTTTAGTAAAAAACATACTTGCTTTTATACCTTTATTTTTTATACTATGTGCAAGAATATATCCCATTGTTTCATAAGACCCATACCTACCTTTTTTATCTCTTGGCTGTAATCCAACACGCCTTGCAAATTTTGAAAACACTCCTGTCTTTTTTTCAAGACCTATTAAGTTGCTACTACGCTTATATGAAAACGGAGAATTTTTATTTACAATATAATTTGATTTAACACCTTTTACACCTTGATCTTGATATGCACCGTATTCTTCCATTAAAAAGTTTATTAGAAAACCTTTTTCTTCTTTATCAAGTGTATAAGTAATTGAGTTGTATAATTCTTTTGATGCGTTATGGTTACCTTTTGTCAAATTTGTTCTTGACTGTTGGACTACATAATTGCCAAAATCTTTTAATGCTTTATTTATATTATCAAAATTCATTAACAGATTCTTATGTCATTATAAATTACTATATCCATTGTAGCCGTCCATCCTGCTAATTGGTTTTCAAATCTGTCATAAAATGGTTCACAATTTACAGGACTATCAAGCTGATACATATCTTGATGTAATGTTCCCATTCTTAATACTTGTATTGCCTTGTTTAATACTGCAAGTTGAGTGTTTAGAATATCTTGTTCATTATTGTTTCCTGTAAACCTATCTGTTGTAGGTTGTTTAGATTGGTCTACTATATCCATTGCCAAGATGCTTATATTAAAATTAAGCGTTTGTTCTTCTTGTGTTACGTTGTTTACTATAATATGAGCAAGGGGAAATATATCTTGTTTGTTTAAATTAACATCGTATATGTCTCCTGTAGTTACTGTATTGCAGTTTATGTCTGCAAGTAATTGTGCTTTTATAGTTTCAGTTAATTGGTAAAAACCTCTTATTCCTTGTTGGCTCATTTAAATTTACTTTTTATTTGTTTCGATTCTAATTCGTTTTTGTCTTTCATAAATGCTAACATCATTAAACATTGGTGCATACCTAATTTAGTGATATTTTCAAATCGTGTAATATCTCCTGCAGCGAGTCCGTAAAGGCTCGAATACCATCCCCACTTTTTTGAAAACCCAGCTCTTGAAGAAGTTGTTTCTCCTCCTTGTTCTCCAAATAATTCATCATAGTTTTCGATAAGTCGATGCCTAAATGATAAAAAAAAATAATAGAACCAAATACAGCATCCATTGGCATCTGTAGTAGGAGGTCTTTTGTTTCTATATTATAATCTTCTATAAGGTATTTATCTCCTAACTTTTGTTTGATAGGTCTGTATAGTACATTCATTGCCGTATGAATATTATCCCAATCTCCCATATAGGTATCAAGGTCAATATATTCGCCTAATGTAATTTCATCTAAATCAGGAACAAACCCATATTCAACACCACCTAAATAGAAACTTTTAACCAAGTCTGGTTTTTCTTCAAACATATTAGTTATTAATGTTGCTATACGGTCTGCGTCAGATAGTTTAATGTTAAGAGCATCTTGTGTTTTAATTCTACAAAATATCTCAATCATTTTTGATTGTATGAAGTTATTGTCTTTGCTACTGTTTTGCACTTTTAAGAACTTTTGATATTGCTTTAATGTAATCTCATTAAGTTCTGTAGGCACGTTTATATTAGCTTTCATACTTATATAACGTAATTAAAGTACGATTTTAGTATAAAAAAAAAGGTGCTATTTCTAACACCCTTTTTCCACTAAAAACAAAACAAAATTATTAATCTATATATTCGCATTGATGACTACAATACCCCTCCTTATAAATTGGTCTTTCACATTCAATACATTTGTATTGTGGCATATCGTCTGGTGTTTCTGTATAGTAGTTCATAAATTATAAGCTCTCATTTCTTCTTTGTATAATTCTAAATCGTATAGGGCTTCATTCATTCGTTCCCTGTAATCGCTATTAGCCATTTTACAAGCCGTTAAATCGTTTTGTAATCCTGCAACATAAATTGAGTTGTCTATAAATAGTTGTTGGAATTGTAATAGCTCTTTGTTCTTTGGTTTAGCTTTTACCCACTTGTTAATTAGTTCGCCAAGTATTATAGCGTTACTGGTATATTCTAAATCTTGTAAGTTCTGTATCTTGTTTCTCATACTATTGTTTCTAACAAATGTAAGAAAAAAAACATAGCTACATAAAATATTGCCCAGCCTAAAGCTGCATAACCTACAATTTTTAAAAATGATTCTTTGTTTTCTTTTGGAGATATTTTCTTTGCAATGTAATATCTACGCTGTCCGTTTACTTCGTAATAATGTTTCATACTAATTTTAGTGTTAAAGAAATTATACCTGCAGTCCAAGCTATTAAAAGTAATATGCCTATGATTTTCATTGAGTCATTTTCTTTTTTTGGACTTCTACCTTGATTACTTCTATATTGTCTTTTTTTCATATTATGAATGTTGATATCTGAAATTACAGATGTTTTTATAAGATTTTACAACCCACTCTTTCTGATAGGGTTTTAAGTTTTCTGTAGTCAATAACATTTTTAATGTTGATTCTACGTCTATAAGTTTTGAGTTGTCCTCAAATGTTAATTTATTTATTGCCATATTATTATAGTAATTTTTTTAATTGATTTTCTCTTTTGGCAATCGAATCTTTTAATATTTTTATAAAATCTCTTTGCCATTGATTATCGTCTCTTATTGAAGAAATATCGTTTTCAATTTCTAATTGAGCAGAAGTTTTTTCTCTAATTATTTTATTAGATTTTTCCCAAGATAAATCCCAGCCTAAACCTTCTATTGCTTTAAGATTATGTTTAATGTCTTGTTTTGCTTCATTAATATTTCTTTTATCATCAATAATATTATTAATTAAATTATTAATAGTTAAAAGCCTTTTACTAATTTTAGTTTCTTTGTGAAGATTATCAATTTCTGATTCTCTTAAACTTAATGTAATCGTATTATCCATTTGTTTTGTTT
>Ga0181420_1000742_pt1 | contig 12640 bp, 6 predicted proteins | sample 43SPOviralmetaG_FD_130145 | JGI IMG/M metagenome (GOLD analysis project Ga0181420, IMG submission 130145) | Marine viral communities from the oligotrophic San Pedro Time Series (SPOT) site, San Pedro Channel, CA, USA - 43 SPOT_SRF_2013-05-22 | ecosystem: Environmental > Aquatic > Marine > Strait... | reverse complement strand
ATCAGTCACTAGTGAGGCTTTTTCTGATTCAAACAAACCGAAAGATTGGATTGCTAAAACAAGAAAACAAATCCCCGCCATAGCAAATGATCCAACTACTAACTCGGTACTGATAACATGGAACGTGGCTGAAGAGATCATTTCTCATCCTCCAAATATTCATGACCGTACCATTTCCATTGTTCCATTGTCCAACCATTAGGCAACCCCCCTTCGGGTAAAGGTGGCGTACTGCCAACTGAATCTTCTTGTTTAGGCAGAAGGTTGGTTTGATCGATTTCCTTTGACAGGTCTTCTTGATCGTTCCAATAACGAGATTGTAGTGTTAATACTAAGGTAAGGAAGAATATGCAAAAGGCGAAGGATTGGAGATAAACCTGCAATTGATTAACCGCTAATGCGGGCTCTTGAGCCGCGATTCTAAACCATGGAGTGATCTGGGTTGGCCCGTCTCCATTCATCACCGCTCGCCATTCAATAATCGATGGCTGAAGTGCTGGAGGTAACTCAAATTCCCACGAGTTGTTGTCAACTAGAGTCGCGTTTATGCTATTGGAAGGCTGGTCGACTAATCGCCATTCTATTGCCAATTGTTCAACATCGCTAGTAGCGACTGGCACTGTTGTTTGCTGACCTAAATCTCGACTAATAATTGGAGAATATTCGCTTGAGAGTCTGGGAAGATTATCGGGAACTGGTAAGACATCTATGTCAAGTCCTGAACTAATCGCGAAATATGGAGTATTTTGTCCACCATGATGGATTGATAAATAAAATGTGGTAGATTCAAGAACTGTTGGTTTTACTGTCCATGAAATTGTGTAGACTTCATTGAAGGAAGATCCGGCTATTTCCACGTAATTGTTGTCTCCACCATTGACGTCAGAAATTACCTGCCAACCCCCGTCTTCTGGTAAGTCGCTGTGACCAGTGACGTCGGTTAGTAAAAACAAGCCAATAGCATCTGAAGAGGAGAACGAAATACCGCTAACTGAGGCGGTAATTGATACCGGTAAACCAAGATAAGCATCTCCGTCTAGATTCAGCTCTAGGAGGGCTGGAGAGGTTTGGTTTTGTGAGGCATCTCCGTGACAAGCCCCTCCGCACTGCATGTCAAAATCACCATCCCCAACTCCGCCAGGGTTAGCTCCTCCAAGGGAAGTTAGGCTCAGCAATATTACTAGAGATAGAACAATACTGATTCTATTCAGTTTTAGTCCCTCCTTTGTAGCAAGCCTAAGGCAGTGATTAAGATACTGACTGCCAAGAATAACAGTCCAAGATAGAGGCCGCCGGTTTCTGATAATCCGCTAGCAGATTCAGTAGTCGTGTCAACCTCGAAATTGGAAAGCGTCATAGAACCTGCAACTAATTGCTGACCACCAATTACCGGAATTACAGTGTAATTTGTTGAACCTGCAACAATTGGACTATCACTAAATTTGAATTGATCAGTCTCATCGATTTGGAAATTGTCGCGCATGATCAAAAATGTAGCTGACTCCCCGTCCCATTGCCAAGTAAGGTCAACTTCACCAGCATCATTTTGGGCGACTAGGGCCGATATAGTGGGCCCTTGTGTCGTTTGTATCGACTGTGTAGTAGTGGCAGTACTTCCTAAATCATCTTCAACGGTAAGAGATATGCTAGTTGTGCCAGTGGTAATAATAGAAATAATCTCTCCCTCACTTGACATTGGGTTACCGATATTATCGTACCATTGCCAATAATAGTTTGCAATAATTCCGTCTAAATCATATGATTGTGTTGCATTAATTACGATTAATTCTCCAGACCAAAGGTTAGCAGATTCTATGTTTATATTCGCTACTGGCTCAACATTATCAACATTAATTTGCCATGCTTCAACTTGTGGTGATACCTCGCCATCGTCGAAGGTTATCTGACAAGTCCATGATTGCCCAGCACCAAAATATTGAGCAGCAACAAATGTAGAATTATCTAATGAACCCTCTCTAAAGCCATTTCTTAACCACGAAATTTGAAAATTTATCTGATCATTATCTGCATCGGTGAATTCTGGAAGAATTGTTAGGCCTGACGCTTGATTATCAACAAAGGAAATATTCGCAGGCATTTCTTCAATTGTTACCGACGGCATAGAATTTTGAATTATTATGGACGATTCTAATGACTCAATACTGAGTTGTGTACCATCGTTTCCGTAAACTGATACGGTCCAATTTTCTCCTTTAGTGGTAAGCGAGGCAGGTATAGTATTTTGATTTGCCAAATCGGTTTGCTCGACGCCGTCCTTGTGCCAAATAATTGTTGCAGGCGCCATTGCATCATCATCCAAGTCACTGTAAGTGTAGGTGAAACTCAGTGAATCATTAGTGTATGAAATAGCTGGTACTAATTGGAGATCACCAATGTCCGGTGCTGAATTCATTATCGTAACATCAACAGAAGACCAAGCTGACCAATCAATTCCATCGCTGACTCTAATTTTAGCCGACCAAATCTGATTTTTTTCGGTTGATGATGATTGTATAATTGTCGAAGATTGCTCAGTCATGGTATCATCCACACGCCATTCTATCTCAGTAGCAATAATCTGGTCACCATCTAAATCTTGAGTATTATATGTCAAAAACAGGTCACTCAATGTTGTTGGCAGAGATGGTGAAATTACTGGAAATGTCACTTCTGGAGGGTTGTTAGGCTGTATTACTTGCCCAATTGTTATGATTTGTGATGACCTAGATTCAATATCCTCACCATCAGATGCCGTGACTTCTACTCGCCACTCATCACCTTCACGGGTGGCAATTGATGGCACAATTGTATCATTATTGAACTCTGTAACAAGTACTCCATCTAGGTACCAGTGAATCTCAATTGTCAAGCCATCTTGGTCATCATCTGATACACTGTACGAGACTGCTAAATCTTCAGAGTCATCTGGTGTGGATGGTGTTATTTCTGGTGCATTTAGAGTAGGTGGAGTATTTTGAATTGTTACTGTATTACTGGTTTGTAATGTGCCATAATCAGCCCCGTCACTAGGTCGAACTGTAGCATACCAATCTTGACCTTTTGTTGTTTGACTTGGCGGTACAGTCAACCCTGTGATTGTACCAGAAGGTAGTGCTTGAGAATCACGGTACCAAGTTATTTCACTACCTGACTCAGGATCATTGTCAGGATCGCTATATGTGTAACTAAGCGTCAGAGACTCTGCAGTTTTTGCATCAGTTGGAGATAGCATAACGTTTGACGCTGATGGAGGGTTATTGACTGGTATATTTTCAGGGACTTGAACTACATCAGTAACCCAACGATCACCACTATTTTGGCTATTACCGTTAGTGGTCATTCCCGCCATCTCAAAATTGACAGTACCCGCACCTGCGGCAGGTGAAGTCCATTCAAAACTCCAAGAACGGTAACTACTACCCGTAATGCTGTGAGTCGCACTATTACCTTGGCTATTTACATTGACCAACATTAATCCAAATCCAGTGCTTAGAGTGCCCTTGTCAACTTCTAGTGAGAATCCACCATTCGAACCAGAAACACCTCCACTAACCGAGACCGTTACCTGATACAATTTGTTTACATCATAAGAGGCCGGTAAGCCGGAAATCGATACACTAGCAGGGCTAGTTCCAGATTGAGAATGACAATTACAACCCGATGCTTGGTTGTAAACTCCTCCCTCATAACCTTGGATTGCTGGGACCAGTAACAGAATTGAGACCATCAGAATGGCAACGATTACCCTACGCTGACCCATAAGGTGACTATTTCGTCGCACTATTGAACATTTACGGATGATTGCATAAGGAAATACCAGTTAGAAGTCAAGCAACGACTTTTGAGGTTGCTTGGGCGAAGATGTTTGTGGGGCTTCATCTGATTCTCTTAACTGGGCAGAGTCATTGAGTGCTTGATTCAGTGAGGCTTCATCCCAAACAGTAAGTCCCAGGCTCTCCGCTTTTGTTAGTTTAGTACCGGCATTTTCGCCGGCAATCAAAACATCAAGTTTAGCAGAAATCGAGCCTACAACCTTGCCGCCCGCGGCTTTCACCATTAATTGTATAACTTTACGTGGCTGAGTTAACGTACCAGTAATACAGAATGTCATGCCCTCAAACTTGCCGCTGGAAACTGTGGCTGGCTCCTCGTCCAGTACTAAGTGATTTGACAACTCAAGAATTAGAACTCGTCGCAGTTCCAAACCATCACGAACCTGTATGGCAACTTTTTCGCCAATACCATCATGTTCACAAAGGCCTCGAATGGCAAAATTTGATTTGTGTGGTTTGCCGCTTTCATCAAGTTCTGGGCCGTAAGCTTCGTCACCCATTTCTGCATGAGTTCCCCTTAACCAGTCAAACATTCCCTCAAGCGTCTTGACATGGCTAGCGAATAGGGATGCGAGTTCTGGCCCGATACCTGGAAGGCCAAGTGCATGGATGAATTTACCTAGAGTCATTTGTTTAGTTCGAGTTAATTCGGACAAAACATTCTGTGCAGACTTCTGCCCCATCCGCTCAAGACTAGTCAAATCTTGAATGGTTAATCCATACAGCCCTGAAATAGATGAAAGCAGATTTGCATCGAGTAATTGTTCAACCAATTTCTCACCAATACCATCCATCTCTAAAGCTCGACACCAATAGAGGATTGACCGGCTAGTTCGTGCCTCACACAACATATTGTGACATTTTAGAAAGGCTCCTTCAGCAATCAGGGTTGAATCGCAGGAAGGGCAAATTTGAGGAATGATGATTTCACACTCATCGGGAAGCTCGTGCTGAAATTGCGTGCCATCTGCATGATAACGATCCGCTAAGTCTTCTTGTTTGGCTCTACCGAGGCTGTGTTCAATTTTAGGGATTACATCCCCACGTCGAACGATAAGAATCTTATCACCTATTTTCACTCCAAGCCTTGCGACTTCACCTGGGTTGTGTAGAGTTGTGTTTTCCACGGTCACTCCGCCAACACTCTGTGGAGCAATTCTTGCCACTGGGGTTACATTGCCGGTTCTGCCGGTTTGCCAATCTACGCTGAGCAGTACGGAGGTTGCTTCCTCTGGTGGAAATTTCCATGCCAGTGCCCAACGTGGATGATGGGCAGTCATACCGAGGTTGTTGCGTTGCCGTAAATCATCGAGTTTGAAGACAATGCCGTCTATTTCAAACTCAAAGTCACTCCGCTTGCTAGACCATTCTCTAGTATGTTCAATCATTGCTTTTTGTGGTGAATCTGTTTCGAAGATTGTCCAAGGTGCTGGCTCTATACCCGCTTTTTGCAACCAGGCCAGTAATTCACTATCATGATTTGCAGTTGGCGACTCATTGACGAACTTTACATCATAGGCACAAAACACCAAATCAGCAGCATCTGCCTTACCATCACCGTGTTTTTGACGCAGAGCGCCCGAGCAAAGATTACGCGGGTTTGGTGAAACATCGCGATATTTCTGCTCAAATGTTGCCAATGGCATGACTACTTCACCGCGCACATGACAATCCGCAGCAACGTTAAGTCGAAGTGGAATGTTGGTAACTAACTTAGCATTTAGTGTGACATCTTCGCCTCTTTCTCCGCTCCCTCTTGTTGCAGCGCGGTGCAGGTTACCAGCGACGTATTCTAGCGACAACGCTGAGCCATCTAATTTTGGTTGGGCGAGGTATCGCTTGCCGCCAAATGTAGATTGAGTTACAAAGTGAGTTATGTCTTCATCTGTAGTACCCTTATCTAGAGACCGCATTGGGAACATGTGGTCTACCTTTTCAGTGCCCGGCAGTGGTTCCGGGCCAACTTCATGTAACACTGAATGGTTAGGGTCTAGTGATTTTAGTTCGTCCCACAACTTATCAAAATCTGCATCTGAAATCTCCGGCGCTGAATGATTATAGTACAATTCTCGATGATAGCGAACTGCCGCAGAGAGTTCCTCGATTCTCTGCTTGTCGGCCATGGTTACGCACCTTAGTCATAGGCTTTGAATATCACGAAAATTGTAACCCAAGCAGTTGTACATCTGCCAATGGACAACGAGTCATTACGGCGTTTGACATTATCCTTAAGTGTATTTCAGCAACTACTGCAATAGTTGAGGAAAACATGTGCCCGGCGTGAACTGTATTGTCGTCATCTGACCAACAACAATGGATGTGAGTGAAGGGTTTTCCATCTTGTGTTCGAGCGATATTACCCGATAGACTGACTAATTCTGAAGGATTGTCAAGTTGTCTTTTGATGTAGATGCCTTCATTGTTCATGTAACCATAGATATTATCGCGTGTCCGTCCTATACCACTGGTAATTGCTGCGGCATTGAAGCCAACCTCCTGTGCCAGCTTCTGCAAAGAGGCGTGTATTTCCTCTCCCGGATCAATCCTTACCAACAAGTCTTCATCGCTTCTAGTCCATTCCATGGTTTTCCCAATAGAATTCGCCTATTGGTCATAACGGTCATTCTTGTTCTAGACTTTTTTGATAAACCGTCGCCATAAACTGCTTGGCTTGGGCTAAATCGTGATATTTACCGCCCACTGGAAGTGGGCCAAAAATCCCCCACCCTTTACGAAGTAGCATAATCCGGCGCTTCGGTTGTCGCTTAGATAAGCGTAATTTTTTCCATTCATATCTTTGACCATCGGCAAATAAATGAGTAGACGTAACTGCATAACGTTTTGGAATTAGCAAATAAATGATGTGTAAGGATAGCAGTATATCCCAAATTATGGCATAAATAATCGGGGTGTTTGATATGGATATCAACGGCCAAGGTAAACTCATCATCGCGGCCATGGAAAACAGATTGCCCCATTGACGAATTACTTCTTGGGGACCTTCACTGGCCCAAGCAAAGCCGCCATTCGGTAATTCGCCTAATTTTGGTATATCGCGGGTTTGTTTGGTTAACCAAAAGGCATCCCATAGAACAATAGCCGCCAATATGACAATCACAAAAGTAGCGAATGTATCTGATGGAGGAAGATCTATTGCTGCCATCTAAATCATTCCTGCATGCCTTTTCTCATTCGACCTATAAATAGCAAAATACCTACTGCGCTTAACACTAACAAGATTAGAGTCACTGAGTCAAAACCGCCATCATTGTCAGATTTACCTTCCAGAATATCTGGCACTCCATCACCATCATCATCTTGGTCTTCGAATAAATCAGTGGTTTGACCATCTGGACAATTGATATCATCTGGAGCCCCATCATTATCTGTATCCTGCCAAACACATGGATCAAGTGGCCATTTATCACGCGTGTCAATGAAGCCGTCATTGTCATCATCGTCATCGTAAACATCGGGACCACAAGATCGGCTGTTGGCTAAGTCAAACCAATTATTTTCATCACATGATGAAACCAGATCTCGATCTGAATCAAGTAATTTTACATCAAGAGGAACGAATTGTTCAGTTTCAGCGCCTAATGTATCAACTACTCTAATCTGTAGTATGTGGCTACCTGGTGCATTGATGGTCATAAAATGGGTAGAATTATTAGAGGTGAAACTGTAAATCTGAGCCCCCCCAGCATCCAATATTGTCCACGTATAACTCAATTCTGTAGACGAATCTAAGTCATCTATTGCAGAAATTATTGAGAAAAACTCTGTTTGTTGCATAATAATGCTGGTGGAATTTGGTGAGTCTATGGTAAATAGTGGAGCAGTATTAGTTTGTAATTCAAAGATTATGCTTTGGGATAGCTCATTATAAGTATTCAACTCTAGAGTTTGGGTTTGAATTGGATGCCCGGCTGAGGCTGCTTCAACTGTTATTGAGACAAGTGATTTTTCATTTCCTGATGTATCTGCGGTAAATGTCAAAATATCCAGCGAGGGAGATTGACCGCTTACTGATGATGAGATTTTAGAGCCGTCGGAATAATCACTCACTACAGAATAATCACCTTGTTTCACAGTGTTATCAAATTGTGAGACTAAGTTAACTGTTACAAAGACCTCCACTATCGCGCCATCCCAAAGAGAAATGTTTTCTTTAATACTAAATGTGCTATCATAAATTTGTAAACTTGTGGCTCCGCTATAATCTATTAAACCAATTACTGAAGTTTGGGATAATGAGAGTGGATAATTCTCTACTGAAATCGCCGTTGAACAATCGATTACTGAATTCTCAATAGACATTCTAGATACTGTATCGACGCCATCTGCATGCAGGTCAATTCCGACATTATAACCGGTAATTTCAATGTTAGACAAAGCAAGATTGTCCGAAAATCTCCCATGATGACTAATCAATCCAGTGCCGGTTCCTTGCCCGTATAGAGTGATATCAGATAATGTTCCTGAGCTGTAATCAAAATCTATTGCTGGAGCGCCGGTTAATTCGACACCTTGGAGATTTAGTGCACGATTATTTGAACCTGCTATTCCAGGTGACGCACCGACTTTGCCAGTAATATTTTTGACAATAAATTCATCGTTAATGTAGTCTAATTTTAACAAACTTCCAGCGCCATCAAAATCGGTACCAAATAATCCAGTTAATTCACCAGTCACACTAGTTAACACCAAGCCAGCAGAAGAACCACTGCCTATGGTGATATTACTGATGGCAAGATTTGTTTGTCCAGCTCTAATTGCAGGACCGCCACACCGCTCTAATATAACATCTACAATGGTTAAGGTGATTGAGGTTTGATCTGCATCGATACAGCCACTACCTGCATCACTAAGTCGTGAATTAGTCAGACTAAATGATGCATTCGAGGTGGATGAAAAACTAATCAATGGGTCTGTTGAAAGTGAACGTGCAAATACCATGTCGTGGCCGATAAAAGTCCCAGATTCAGATATTGAAAGGGCTGGAGATGCTTCTAAAATATTGGTACTGAATAACTCGATTGCTGAGAATTCTGAAGCACCAAGAACAACTCCTGCCCAGCGGTCGCCTAAGCCTGTAGAGGAGATAGTCGCTTGATGGGTCTTCAGCACCCCATCAACAGTTATACTAACACCGTCCGCAACTCTTAGTACAACATTACTAGAAATGGTTAGTGAGTGACCTTGCGGAACTACCCAATCACTATCAAGATAATATGGGCTCCAAACTGAATCGAGTATAGCATTACCTAAATTAATCTCATTAACATCAATATTAGATACGATAAACTGGTGAGATTTTGGCTTACTTGTGTCCCAAGAAATAATCTCATTATAGCTATTATAGGATAATAATACTGTCTCAACTGAACCTATGTAGTCTTGTTGATTGTTTACTTGGCGCGCTGTTGCTTGGATTACCACTTCCCCTGATAGATCGGTTGAATAAGACACTCCCTGGTATTCAATCAATGCGCCTTGCAACGGATTACCGCGGTCGATTACCGATATGTGAAGAGACGATGTGACGTTTAGTGATGAAGAAGCAGGAATAGTTGATTGACCATTAAACTCACCGTTATTGATTTGTAAGTTGCAGTTTGGAGATAATGATAAATCAAGTTTGAGGATAATACGCTCTACCGCCAAATCTCCATCACAAGACCAAGACATATTAGCATTGATCGTTGTTGAAAATTGGCTGTCTAATGCAGAAATGTAGCCAGCGTCGGTAATGGTAATGGTATCGGCAGTAATTACTGCATTTGTGCCAATTATACTGGCATTATCACTGATGGTTATGGTTGCCCCTGTTTGCAAAACAAGCATTGTATTGTCAATGGAAAGCACTGCATTATCTTCTAAAATTAGATCGCCAGCGAGTTCTTGTAATCCTGTATCAGATTGAATGGTAATCGAAGAATTGGAAGAGATTATCCAGTCACCAGAAGGTATTACAGGAACTTGGATTGATTGGCCTTGGACTGCTCCGTTCAATAATTTACTAACTCCGGTTCCATAGATACTCGCTGTTACTAGAGAGCCGTCAGAGAAGAGAGGAAGTAAAACTTCACCGTTTTCATCACTTTTCATTTGAAAGGTATTTACAATAACTTCCGCCTCGATTGGATTACCTGACATATCAGTAATTTGTATTGTAGTTAGTAAGAATTCTTGGCTAGTTGCCGTGGTAATTACCAAGTTATCTGTAGACCCATAGTAAAGAGCACCTTGCCCAGAAGCATCACTGTAAACCGGATTAGAATTAATTGTCGCCAAATCTAAGATATAGGCTGCAGAAAAACTGTCAACCTGAAGTGGTATGTCATGTAATTCAGCAATCCATTGGTAAATTGTCGCCTGCGAGGTCTGGGTCATTACCATTCCAGTTGATTGAAATTTTGTTTCTAGATGATTTGCCATCAAATGTCCATTAAGTAGTTCAATACCATTATTTTGACCGCCTTTTGAAGTAATGTCTTCTGCCGTCAAGTCACTTTCCTGAACCAATATACCAGTTGAAAAATTACTCGCTTGGAGACTTGAAGCGGTTATCGTAGTGTACCATGCCTTGCAGCCAATGGAATGTAAATCTCCTGAATCATAAGACTTTGAAGTGCTCAAATTATCCCATAAGTGGATGCCTCCAATAATATCAACTGCAATTGATTGACGACTTGTGGTTGTAGAAACAACATCACCAAGTATTACGGTATTAGTATCCCTGGTTATTATTCCCGCTACATCTGATGTAAAAGAAGAATTACTGATTGTTAAATGTCCTTCTTCTGAAGAACGTAAAGCATATTGCTGTCCAAAAACTGAAGACGAAATTATCTGGTGGGTACCTAGACCTGTCAATAAAATCCCATATTTAGCATTAGTAATGGTAAGGTTCTGGATACTACAATTGCCATCGCAATCTTGTTCGATTACCGGGAGGTTTATGTCGATAGTACCTGTGAACTCTATGTTACTAATTTGAACCCCTGTAGCGCTAGTTGATTTAATCAATTGATTACCTTCTGCTTGCACGTCTGTAAGGGAAAAATCGTCAGCATTAGACAGATCAGCAAGTAAAGATACACTGCTTGATTGAATTTCACTAGCTTGGAAATGCACGCCGTAATTTGTTGCCAAGCCTACTGAGGCAGATACCAAAGTGAGATTTTTAGCCGTTAAATCTCCCAAACTAGCAGCTACAGCAACGCCGATATTGGAGAATTGACTGTCTTCTATAATGGCAGAGCCTGTTGAACTTACCCCGATTGCTGAATTATTTATCGAACCATTATTGAGGGTTATTGAACCACTATTCAATATCGCCTCATTATCGATCGCCTCTGTGGTAAATAGATTGATATGGCATGTTCCCATATTTTTTATGCCGATATAGGAGTCAATTACTGTAAGATTTTCAATCGTCAAATCACCATTAGAACGGATGCCAGCATTTGAATTTTCGATAATTACATCTTCAAGAATCGCTGTACCCGTTGATGTTATGACAATTCCTTGCCAAAGACCTACTCCATGGGAGGTTGGTGATTGGGGTGCTGCACTAGAAAAGAAATGAACTCCTTGCGCGATTAAAGTACCGGCAACTTCGATTGTGTGGCCTTCGCTTCCATCAACTATAACTCCGGGTAAAATCGTAAGTGAAGCCCCGTCTGCAATAGTTACATTACCCATTAAGGTTTGATTTTCTGCCCAGATAATGTCGTTTGAAACCACCATGTCAGATGATGATACTGTCAATGGTACTATTGAAATCAAGAGTAGGGCGACAATAGAAGACGGTAGCAATACCCTTTGCCGCATATTATCTCCTTTACCGTCGTTGCATATCAAACCAAAGGCTTCCAGTCTAGAGACTGAATTTTATTTTAGAGAAAATCAAATTCATCTTCGGGTAGTAATTCTTTTATTGATACTTTTGATTCATCTGCAAAATTATCATTTTCAACTATCTCCTTTTTCGGTTGAGTTAACGTATTTATTGACTCTTTTTGATTTTTGTTTCTCAACATAAATACAATTAAACCGGCTATCAATATGCTAGATATTGAGCCCATCCCTATGTACATTAAATTAGAGTTTACAGAAAAAAAGGAATCTGTTGATTTATCAGTAGTAGTAATGAGTGATATTGCATTATCGCTAACACAACCATACCCATACCTACATGAAAATTCACTTTCAGCGAATACCTCAAGTTGAATTATTAGTTCACTATCACCATTACTCTTTTCATTCCAGTTTATCAATTGATTACGCGCATCCTCTTTGTAAGGGGCTGTTATGGAAATGGTGAAATTTGAGGTCTGGCCAACTTCAATTTGTTTTTTTACATTATCAAAAGCAAATACAAATCCTGTATCTTCTAAGTAATCTAACATGGAATAAGAGATACCTAACCTAATGAAGTCGATGCCGTTTCCAGTGTTTTTTACGCTGTAAGTCAGTTCTTTTGTCTCACCACTGTTAATCTTTAATTGTGGCTGATTTGATGTTACTTCAACCCCACCATATTGCATCAATCTAGCCAAAATATTTGCTTCTGATTTCTCTTCGGTTATCGGTGGAATACCATTTACACTTGTTACTGTTGCTTCGATATTGACTGACATTTGACTCGTTAATACGCCTAATTCTGATACTAGTGTTAATGGGAAATCTACTGTTGAACCCGCCGCTACGGATACTGAATCTGGAGCATTGTGATTTAACACAACAGCTGTTACAACTATATCAACATCTAGTGCGTATGCAGAATTATTGTTAACTCT
>Ga0181420_1000741_pt1 | contig 12675 bp, 7 predicted proteins | sample 43SPOviralmetaG_FD_130145 | JGI IMG/M metagenome (GOLD analysis project Ga0181420, IMG submission 130145) | Marine viral communities from the oligotrophic San Pedro Time Series (SPOT) site, San Pedro Channel, CA, USA - 43 SPOT_SRF_2013-05-22 | ecosystem: Environmental > Aquatic > Marine > Strait... | reverse complement strand
GATACGCGGTCTCTTGATTTTACCGATCCGAATATCAGATCAGACAATATTTTTTTTCAAGGAGATGCCACAGAAGGAGACGCACTTGCCAATCCTCCTATTTTAAGTGTTAGTCAAGATATTATTGCTAAAACAACGGATGCATTAAATACTACTACGAGTGGACTAACTGATGAATTTGAATATTGGAACGTACGAACAGAAGAAGACTTGGCTAAAGAAAAAGACACAGTTCCCTTCGCAAATGGTGATGAAATATACGTTGTATATTCAATTAATATGAGTTTTGTATCTGGTAGTGTTACACAACTAAGTTATTACAATGATTTTTCGGAATTAAATGCTCTATCAGATGTAGGAAGTATTAAAAATTCCGCATTTTCTAATGTTAATTTATCATTTAAATTTTTCTTAACATACGATATTGTAGCAACGTCTGCTGCAAATATGATATTTATGGGATTTCCATCCGAGCCAGAGTCGGAACCGGAACCCGAAGCCGATCCAGGATATGCAGTAAATGTTCTTTTCGTAAATTCACCATCAAATGATTTAATAAGTTATGGGAATTACGCTATTACTTGTGTTAATAATTTAATTATCGGATACAATTCCGGGACTGAAGCTGCGACTGATGCAGATGAGCTGATAACAATTGAACAACAAGTACTTAGTGCGGGTGTTATGGGTTATGCTACGCCTCGAGATAATGCTGGTACAGCGAAAATTGTAATTAATTCAGATATTCTTACTGACAGCAATTATGCAACCGGTTTTACATTAAACGATTTTACAGTTCACGCAGTTGTTAGTGTTGTTATTCATGAAATATTGCATATATTAGGTATTGGTCTTAGTACAAGTTGGAATACTAATAGTATATGGCCAGATCAAACTGATCTTGCTACCGAAACGAATGACGATCAACGTTATTATTATACTGGAACAGCTGGATTCCGTGAATATAAGAATGTAATTCTAGCAAATCAAGCAGCGATCATATCCTCATATCCTGCTTTGATAGAAGGTTTAGTTGGCATACCAATTGAAGATGATTTTGGTACAGGAACAGCATACTATCATTTCGAGGAGGGACTTGATAATGACCAATCAATAGAATACGTAGTACTGAACAATTCTTCAGGAAGTCTTGGACCTCCTCAATTCAGACCGCATCCAGTATTCACTAATGAAGTAATGACAGGAATATTATCGCAACATACGTATATAACAAGCATGACTTTGGGTGTTTTAGAAGATAGAGGATTTAATGTGAATTATAGTTCTATTCATACTACAAATACCGGAAACAACTTAACCATTCTAAATTTGGAACCGGAACCTGAACCGGAACCGGAACCGGAACCGGAACCGGAACCTGAGCCTGAACCGGAGCCTGAGCCAGAACCTGAACCGGAACCCGAACCGGAACCTGAACCGGAACCGGAACCCGAGCCGGAACCGGAACCAGAGGCGGAAGTACTCATCGTTCAGCCAACAGGCGGTCCAATTCAGAATATGACAGTTGAAATACAAACTAAAGATTCAAATGGTAATTGGAACACTATTGCAACCGCCGGTTCTACTGATGCGACCGGTCAAATTGCGGTTGATATCTCATCTATTGATTTATCCAGTGTTGCAGTGGGAGAATATTATAAAATTTATGCTCATGATCCCCATGGGTCTGCACAAGAAGACGGTGGTAGTGCGCCCCTATCTAAAGCAATGTCTGTTTTGATACAAAAAAAAGATCCGAATGATCCCCCAACGCAAACTATAGTTCCCGTAACGAATTTAACAACTCTTATAACTGAACGTTTTGATCAAGATACGAGTTCTGGTTCAGACGCAGAAAAATTAGCAAATGCGGAAACGCATATTGCCAATGTCTTTGAAATCGAGCTAGAGGATATATATAAGAGTCATCGTGATGAAAGTGGTGATAGAGATTTAAGTGAAGTTAACATAGCGATGACTCTGCTACATGCTGCTGTGGAGATGGTTTTTGCTTCTCAATCAAATAGTTTTGATAAGGTAGAGTTGATTGCATTCACAAATCGGTATATTGCAGTAAATGATATAAGCAAAATATGGGGTTCTACGGAACGGTGGAATGAATTAATAGAGTATCTCATAGCTAACTGCACAAGCTCTAACATACAACAAGATAATATACCGGTTGCAGCATTGGGTCTATTAAAAGAATTTCGATTGGCTTATGTTATATCTGTCATAGGCAACGCGAACGCCGCCTCCGAGGATCAAATTGCAGTAAATAGACATTATCAATTCAAAGAAGTTATAAAAACAGTTGTAGCGAATGGATCCATGGATGTTAAATGGGGTGATATTCACACATCATATAAAGCCGTAAGGGACGTATCCCATCCTGCTGCTCCATCTTTACCAGAAGGCTACGAAATGGAACCAGAACCGGAACCCGAACCTGAGGCGGAACAGGTAGTCGATTGGAAACTCGATTGGACAATTGCCTCATCAATAAATGAATGGGATTTGAACGTCGCAGCTCATGCTGCTGCCGAATTTGTTGAAAAGATAATTACAGGATATAATACCGGAACCGAAGCGGCTGATCATGCAAACAACCAAATATTGATTACAGAAGAAGAATTTACTGGTGCAAATGCAGATGCACTTGGTTATCATTTGACGGCAGACCAAAATAATGGTCAAGCGATCATTGCTGTAAATTCACGTGTATTTGATAACTTATTTACATGGAATGGTGAGGATTTGGCGGATTTGACATTAAATGATCATAAATGTGGTGCAGTAACTATGGTAATTATAGTTAAAATGTTACAGATATTAGGTATATCCGATAGTGACACTTGGTTACAAAACATAGTTAGTTTCCCTCAAAATGTGTTTCAGGATATGCAATTCGGAACGACATTCCCCCCAATTGGTGTATTTCAAGCAGAATGGTATGTCTCCACTGAAAATAACGACACCGAAATAAGGGAGTCCCCTATCGACTATTGGGGATTAGATACGGATAACAATATTATCGTTGCAAATTTAATGATGAGTGTATATCAAGACAAGCCACATTATTCGGTCAGATTTTCTAAAATTACACAAAGTGGAGAAAATGTCAATGAATCGAATAAAATAGGGCCCGAGAATGGGATGGTAGACATAAAACCAGTATATAGAGATTTGGCTGAATTAAGATCTGCATATAATAGTGCAAGGTCCACAACTCATCCGTCGATAGTCTCAAATTTTCGTGTATTTGAAGCTTTAGCAGATTTTGTAGTTCTCCCGACATTTATTGATAGTGCGACTAATAATCAGGATGATGATCGTGATTTTTATGTTGGAACATCTGGTTTACGTGAATATAAGAATGTACTTGAAGAAAACGATATTGCTGATCCTTTTATATTAGATAATTTATTTGGAATACCATTAGAAGAAGATTTCGGTTCTGCAGGTATTAACAAATACTTTGAGGAAGGGCTGGATCAAGACGGAACAAGTCAATATGTAATGATGAATCGTGGTAGTGGTATTTGGCCACAATATGTAATACACCCAACAATTGGTTCGGAAGTTCTAACATCAGTAATATCCACCCATAATTATATAACAAGCATGACTGCAGGCATATTAGAAGACAAGGGATGGGCTGTAAACTATAATCCGGGACTCCATGAAAAATGGGAATGTCCCATTCTCAAAAATACAGGTGACCATTTGAATGTGCAAATTGCTACTCCAATATTTACGATTGCTGCAACTATTCCGGTTGGATGGGAAGGGTATAGATTGACTGGTGATGATCATACTAGACATATAAATGCAGAAGAAAACCCAACAATACATATAGATGTTGGCAATAATCTAGTATTGACGAATATTCCAACTGCAGAAGCCCCCTTATTTCAAACTATGTACATAATGCATACTCTCAGTACCGGAGAATATATAGACACCAATAACGTGTTATTGGATAGTAGTGTACAGTACTACAACGCTGTCATCAATGGTTCTAACGTACCATATGCAGCAATATTTACTCCAACCACACCAGGAACATATTATTATCAAGGTATACATTCATTTCATTCCGGATACGTAGATGCAGGTATTGTTAGACATGGTGAAATAATTGTGTCCCCTGCGACGGAACCTGAACCGGAACCGGAACCGGAACCTGAGCCTGAACCGGAGTCTGAGCCTGAGCCGGAACCAGAACCGGAACCGGAACCTGAACCTGAACCGGAACCGGAACCGGAACCTGAACCGGAGCCCGAACCGGAAACGGAACCGGAACCTGAACCGGAACCTGAACCAGAACCGGAACCAGAAAATGAAAATCATCGACCTTTCACACTTAATTGGGGGAAAAATGACTTAAATCGATGGACGAGTAAAAACTATTATTTTTTATACAGTGACGCAATGAAGGCGTCCATGCAAATCGAAAAAATAATTTCGGGATATGATATACAAACGGAAGCAGCGAATCTTGCAAATCTACAAATACTAATTGAAGAGGAAGTATTTACTGGTGTGAATGCAGACGCATTTTGTTATCACGTAGATGCAAGTCAGAATAATGGTGTTGCAAAAATTGTAGTAAATACACTTTATTATGACGCACTACAGATAGCAATAGGCAATACAGATGATATGTCATTTACATGGAGGGGTATGTCCGGTAATGCTTTAAAGAATTATATGTTTGGACTGACATTAAACGATAATATGTATACTGCATCAGAACTTCCAATACTACATAAAATGCTACATATATTATGTATTAGTGACAGTAATACTTGGTTATCGAACATAAGTCAATATGGGGTTAGTTTACTTACGCATCATCAATTTGGGATAAATACTGAATCTGAAAATTATTTGGGCAGGATCGTTCAAAATGCAGATGATAATCTGGGTAACCATTATCTTGCGGAATTTTACGTTCACTATTGGGGAAGAGATACTGACGGGAATGTGATTCTTGCAAGTAAAACAAGTACGATTAGAGACATGGTGAGTAATACTGAATTTACAATTGTGATAGTATTACAAATGATAAAAGTCACAATAGATGGACAAAATATTCCAAATTCGACTAAAAGTACAGAAATTGAAGATTGGGATTTAACAATAACTTCCGAAGTTGATCTACAAGCAGCATATTCTGATCCATTATTAAGTTCTAGTGATAGATTATTCTTTAAGCCAGCTTTTATTGATAGTGACACTAATAATCAGGATGATCGTCGTAATTTTTATATTGGAACAGCTGGTTTCCGTGAATATAAGAATGTACTTCAAGATAATGGCATTATCGACCCTTTTATATTAGATAATTTAATGGGAATACCATTAGAAGAAGATTTTGGTTCTACTGCTATTGACAAATATTTGGAGGAAGGATTGGACGCCGATGGAACATCTCAATCTATAATTATGGATAAGGATACTCTTGGCCATTTTTATTGGGATGAGGATAATATTCCACCGAGGTGGCCAAAATATGTAATACATCCAACAATTGGTTCTGAAATTATGTCATCCGTAATATCCACGCAGAATTATATAACAACTATAACTTTAGGTATATTAGAAGATAGAGGGTTTCTTGTTAATTATAATGCAGACAATGTCACTAATACTGGTACCAATTTGAATATCCTAATTGATTCTCCAATGTTTCTTGTTAATGCAACTCTTGATGAAGCAAATTCCAAATATAAATTAGAAGGTGATGATCGTACGGAACATTTAGACTTTTGGGATGGAGAAAATCCTACAATACATATAAATGTTGGTGATAGACTAATATTGACACATATTCCAACTAGTCAAAAACCACACTTTCATTATATGTACATACATCACACTCTCAGTACTGGTGAAACCACGGACGCGAACCACTTAGTAACCGATGGTAGTGTATCATATCAAATGCATGTCGTCAATGGTTCTAACGTACCATATGCAGCATATTTTACACCAACCACACCTGGAACATATTATTATCAAGGTGTGCATTCATTTAATTCTGGATACGTAGATGCAGGTATTGTTAGACATGGTGAAATAATTGTGTCCCCTGCGCTGGAACCGGAACCTGAACCTGAACCTTAGATCCACTTAGAGATTGATCTAGAAATGTGATCTAGAAATGTGATTGATAACTGATGTCTGGCAAGACAAAAATTATTAATATCAATTAATATCATTAATTAATATCATTATCATATCATAAATATCATATGGTATTATTGACGGATGATTAAAATACCCATATTTTAATGTAGTATTTTGCTGTTTTTGTAATATTATCTGTTTATAATAAATTTAAATTATCGAAATAAATATATTATATATATATAATATATATTATGGATCCATTCACATTGCCAAAATTTGATCCAAAAAAAGCATTTCAAAAAATTGATGTTGAAAAAGAAGCAAAAATTCAATCTATTTTAATACTATTAAAAACAGATGAATTTAAAAATTCATTATTAAAAGAATTAATTGAATCTAACGATATTTCATTTATTAAAAATGATGAAATTATTACAAAAGAAGGTATAAATATTACTTCTAATTTAATTTCAAGTTCAAATTCAAATAATTCTAAAAAAATATTTATATCTTTATATAATAAATTACTTAAAACTATTAATCTACACAAATTTCAAAATTTACAAAATGTAAATTTGGAGGATTTACAAAAGTAAATATAAAAGTATTTTTTATAATAAATCTCGAACGAATAGAACCCAAAACGATATTTTAAAATGTTTTGGGTTCTTTATAATTACAATATCTTATTCATTGAAATATTCAATGAATCCTTTGATTAATATGTAGAACTTAAAGATTGAGTAAATGGGTTATTTTTATAAGCTTCTAAATTTGTATTTTCAAGTCTATCATTTTGATTTTCAAAACAATTATTAGAAGAAACATTTAAATCTTTTGAATCTAAACTCGTATTTTGTAATGGATTTACATTCAAATTATTTCTGTGTTCTAAATTATCTTTAATATCTACTTCGCCAATCTCTGAAATATGAGAGAAGCTTTTCTTACCACTTTGTGTTGGTTCTCTTCCTTTAGAAATGCCTTCTTTTAATTCATTTAATGTTGCATTATATATATCTGCATATGATGTAGGTTTCAAATCTCCTTCAATATTACCGGAATATTCATTATTTGACAATTCATGTCTGGATGTATCCGGTGCGACGACATTTTTAACAGTATACGCTCCATGTGATTGATTATGCATTTGACCAAAATTTTCATTATTTGCTAATTCATGTCGACTAGTTTGTGGTGCATTAATCGTATTTGTTGTATAAGCTTGACCTTTAGCAATTGTTGCAATACCTTTTCTGTTTTGTTCATTGAAAGTTTCTCTTATAGTTGTTTTCAAAGGTTCAATATCAACCTGCGTATTTCTAACATTGCCTGTTAAATTTGAATTTGTAATCCATTCTTTTAAAGTTTCGCGAGCTGTGGTTTTCATTTGCTCTTTATTTTCCAAATTACCTGAAAATTTTAATTGTTTAATAGGTCCGATTCTATTGTCATGAATTAGTTGTTCTTTAAGCGTCGTTTTCGCATTGTCAGATGCATCATAATTGTGTATATTTCTAGATGTCGAAATGTTTCCATTCTGATTATTGTGTATTAATTGTTCTTTTAGAGTAGTTCTCGCGTCATCTAAATTGTACATTTTACTCAATTTTGTAATAGAAGAAAAATTTCTTTCAGCTGAAGCATCATGAATATTTGTTTCTTTTATAGTTGTTTTTAATACATCTTGAACCGGTAACACTAATTTTTGAACAGCTGATGAAACCATTCCTACATATGAATTATCTTTAGCATCCGATTTTCTAACATCGGAACAATATTGTACCATAACTTTAGACTCTTTATTTGTATTATTTGCATTTCTAAATCCAAAATTTGTTAATGATTGTTTATTTGAGGTCTGATTTTTATAAGCGCCGGTTGATTCATGACTTTTTAGAATAGATGGAGTTGCATTCGGTGTGTGTGAATATAATGTATTTTGTCTATTTGTATTTTTATCCATGTAATTTTCTCTACGTGCTTCTTTATTTTGTACAACAGTTGTATTAAATCTAGGTTCGTCAAATTTATGATATCTAACTACACGATTTTGATTCAAAACAGGAGTTAGTCCTCTTCGTGTGCCAATAAATCCATTAACAACACGACCTTCATAAGATGTTTTCTGTTTATTTTTAGTTCTTAAATTATCAATATTCGGAGCCGAATTTGCTGCAATTTGTAAAGCATCATTTTGCTGAAATCCTCCGGAAGGATTCGCAGTATACCCTTTGTTTAGACCTGGACCAACTCTCACGGAATCTATTACAGGAACATTTTGATGATAATGTGACGCATTAAATCTATATTTAAGATGCTCATTCATCGGTTGAGTACCGTGAATATTTTCCTTGAATTGATTAAACAATGGATTGGTTTCTTTTTTAGAAACATACATATCGGATGTTCCCGTAAATTTTTCTAAAATATTATCATTTCCTTTAATATTTTGTTTTAATTCACCTGAATAAAAAGGTTGCATATTATTATGTTTGAAATCCTCTTTATTCATTATATTTCCAGATAAAGATAGAAAATTTTCGTCTCGTTGAGAAGAATTGCGAACTTTTTCAGGTCTATTCTGAATCATATTTGCCTTTTGCAAATGATTTTCCATAACTTGTCTTTCGTATAATTTAGAATCTAAAATATGATTATCGAAAATATCTGTATTATTTTCAATATTTGTTACCGGTTTGTTATTATTATTATCATTAGAATTTAAAAGCATTCCGCCTGCAGCTAAAGTTGATCCAATTAATAATGCATCCATATTAAAATAATAAATTAAAAAATATTAAGTAAATCGCATTTTTATTTAACATTTATATTTTGAGAATTAACTATATTTGCAAATAAAGCTATCGTATCAAATGATGTTGGATTTGTAATAATTGAATAATTTTTAATAAATTCCGTAATTTCAGAAATGTTATCCATTTTTTGACATATATCTAATATAGAAAATTCACTAAAATGATATTTTTCTGCTAATTTACTTATTTTAGACATTGTTTGTGTACTAAGTAACTCATCTTGAACTCTTTTTGCCATTATTGAATATATATCAAAATCAAAATTTTCCAGGCTCGTATTATTACATGAGGCTTTTTGATATAATAAAAATAAATTTTTAAAAGTACTTATATTACCTTGAGCTATTTCTAAGAAAGTATCTATTATTTTAGAACAAGTAATCGTACTCGGTAAAATACTTAATAAACTATCATTCGAAGGCGATGGAACTCTAACTAATAAACATCTTGAATGTAATGCTTTATCAATTGTATCTATATTTCGACACGTAAAAACATATCTACATGTTGAATATGTGTCTTCTAAAAGTTGACGAAATGCATCTTGTTGTGTACCTAAATAATTCAAATATCTTATATAAATAATTTTATTATATTTATCTGAAATACTTTTAGTTCTACTTATTTCTTCGATTATTTTCACTAAATTTGTATTTTTTTTATTGCAATCTTTAGCATCAAAACGAATGTAGCGCGAAGTTGAATAAAATACTAAACTACTATTTTCCCAATAAATCTTTTTCTCTATTTCGTTTTTCTCAAGTCCATAATTCAACATATTCAAAATTAAACTATGTTTCCCAACCCCTTTGCTTCCGTAGAAAATTGTATTAAATAATCCTTTGTGAAAATATTGATTGAGTTTAGATTGTAATTCATTATGAATAGTCATAATTATAATTATTATAATACTTATTATGAGTAATCTTTAACCTTTTTAGAAAACCTTTTTAGAAAACCTTTTTAGAAAACCTTTTTAGAAAAAAGGTTCAACAAAAAGTTTTGCTTACGCTTTTGTTAAAAGCGTAGTTTTGCGAACGCTTTTGTTAAAAGCGTGCTTAATTAATTTGATTTATTTAAAGATTTAACTTTATTTTCATATTCAATAATGCGGCCTGGTAATTCAATGGGCTTATCCAACTTAACTCTTTTACACTCATATTTGAATTTTTTACCAGCAGAATTACGAGTGGTTTCTTGAATTGTAATAACTAATGTACATTGACCGTGAATGTCTTTAGAATTGCATGCAGCAGTAAACGCCTTACCCGCGGCGCCAGCAGGAGTTCTCGACAATAATCTAGAGTCTTTACTACTTTTTGTTTTTTGTAAAGTTCCGGATTTGTTCAATTGTGCAGGTTTGCGAATTTCAACAACTGTAAAAGATCTTTTTCCGTCCATAATATATTATATATAATGAAAAAAAAATGACATCTAAAAAATTTAAAACAACACAGGTATCGAAAACCTTTTTATAAAAAAGGTTCAACAAAAAGTTTTGCTTACGCTTTTAACAAAAGCGTAGTTCACTAAAAATATAAATAAATTTTGCTAACGCTTTTGTTAAAAGCGTTGGTTGTCAATTGTGTTTGGTTTTTAATGAATTAAAATAATCAGAGTTATTTTTAGAATCTGTATATCCCAAATTATATAATTCAGTTGCAACTTTTTCATTAGACATAGTTGATAAGGATGATATATACAAAAATAATTTTAATTCATGAGATAATTTTTGAAAACTATCTATTTTTATATTTAACCAATCCAGTTCTGAGTCATCTATACTTTTTGGAAATCCGCCATCGATATAAATTTCTCCTTTATAATGTTTAACTAAATCGCCAAAAACACCAGGAATCCAGCAAGAACATACTGCGCATTCTAATAAATCCTTTAAAGAATCCCAATTATTTATATACATTTGTTCTGTTCCAAATAATGTTATTTTTGTCACTCGTATAGATAATCTATTATTTATAGTATTCATAATATTATTTTCATTTACTGTACGTAAATGTAAAAAATCTTGTATTTTTTCTAATAAAAGTTTCATAGAATTTTCAGACAAAAAATTACAAATACCATTGTCTGTATTAATTGAAGTGATCCATGGAATAATACAATTTTCCCACAACTCAGAAACATTTAAACCAGTACTCAATAATACAGCGCTTAAACATCCACCGCTTACGCATTTATATTGTATATCTTCTAAATCATAATTTTCTTGAATATATTGTGCGACGCCGACATAGTAAAAAAGCAAACCGCCACTGCCATAGAAAGAAATGCCTTTCATATTGAATAAAATTATTAATTTTATGATCAATTTTAAAACGCAAAACAACGCTTTTAACAAAAGCGTTCGCAAAAAAGAAATATTTTAGTACAGTACTTAAAAAATTTATTTAAACATTTACGAAAACATAAATTGACTGAAGAAAATATGACAAACTCTGAAAAAAAATATATTGAAAAATGGAAGAAAAAAATTGAAAAAGAGGCATTTTCAGGTGCTACCACATCAATAAATGTGCCGGGTCCCAAGTCCGGAATACAAAAACAGCAGAGGGATATTTCAATTAATTTTCAAATAATCTTTTTCTTTTTTTGTATTTATACGCTTTTAAAAGGTTCACTAACCTTTTTTCTAAAAAGGCTAGTGAACCTTTTTTCTAAAAAGGTTAGTCATATAGTTATGAATATATTTTGAAATATTATACAAATCTTCTTCAGATTGTATTTCTGAATTTTTTAATATATGAATATTTTTTACTACATAAGATAGATCACTATCGTTTATATTTAATAAAGATCTACTATTTAAATCACCAAACATAATATGTATTAAATCTTTATTCATTGATAATTTATTTATTTGCTTATATGCAGAATTTAGAAATATTTTATATCGATTAATATTTTCTGTAAATGGGGCATGTAAATTACATAATACTAAATTATATTTAGTATTATCTTTTTGAATATTAATACTTATACTATGAATAGATTTTGTAATTGAACCAATTGTTGCAGATTTGTTTTTTTTTATTTTCAAATTTAAACTATTATACATTATATACGTTTTAATGCCGAATCCTAAGATTTTTCCTATATAATTTTTTAAACTTTTAGTATTTAGATTTATGAATGAATCATAAATACCTTCCTAAATATCAAAATTGGGTTTCGTTTTTATTTGACATTCTTGTAATCCTATAATGAAAATATCAGGTACCTTGCCAAATCTTTCAAAATAAATTCTCATATTTTCAGGTGAAATAAAAGATAAATTTGCTTTTCCAACATTCCAAGATATAGTTGCAATACTAATATTTAATATTTCTGCAGACCAAAAAACCGGAAGATGATCATTACCATAAAACGGAATTGAATCATAGATATAATTAGTAATATTATATTTTGTTTTTATAATAATTCTATCCGCATACCCAGGCAATCTTCCATATTTTTTTTTCATAAGTTTGTATTTACCAGTTAACTTATTTCTTTTGTATGTTGGATGAAAATGAATCGGGTGTTCAAAAAAATCAGGGAAAATTATATTTTTTAAGGAATTTAGTAAATCAGTATACTTGCAGTATTCAATTACATCATTTGAAAATGGATAATCGGATTCCAATAATGATTTTATTTCGGTATATAATGGTTTCATTAAATAAAATACTCAAATTTTATTTAAATTAAAATTTCAAAT